>Ga0136636_10001447_pt1 | contig 13845 bp, 17 predicted proteins | sample AntDrymUQ8522106_2_FD_104653 | JGI IMG/M metagenome (GOLD analysis project Ga0136636, IMG submission 104653) | Polar desert sand microbial communities from Dry Valleys, Antarctica - metaG UQ852 (21.06) | ecosystem: Environmental > Terrestrial > Soil > Desert | place: Antarctica: Dry Valley... | reverse complement strand
GATTACAGCGATGTAAGAATTATTGACGAGAAGAATAAATGGGTGCCACATATTTTTCATTCCCCCCTAAATGAAATGAGCAGAGAAATGGTAACAATGGATTTAAAATTTACCATTGCTGAAAGTAATAAACTCAATACGATTATAATAATAGGTGCTGCACAGCAACTAAACAACATTAATGTAGTTATTAAAAATACTGCCGTACAAAAATTTGGCACACTCAGTGGCAGTAATGATAAACAAAATTGGTTTGTAATAAGTGATAGCATTTTATTAAATCCGCAGTCCGGTGAAAAGGTTACAGAAAGTATTTTGAATATAAATTTCCCGCAAATAAATTACAGTGATTTAAAACTGGTAATTAACAACCGAAATAAAGATCCTTTTAATATAGTGGCTGTGTCAGCAAAAGTAATAGCTACTGGATTTTTATTTTCAAATTTTTCTGACAGTGTATTGCAGAATCCTACGAACATTTTACTGCAAAAAGACAGTTCCAAAAAATCCTATATAAAAATAATTCAACAAAAAAAGTTTCACTTTAATCAAATCAATATTAAAACAGCGGGATTAAAATATTATAATAGAGTTGTAGATTTATACGTTGCTGAAAACAACAACAGCAGCTTTTCAAACCCTGGCAAATTTGTACAATCATTTGTGGTTGCTAATAATGGTACCCTACACTTTAATTTGCCTTTGTTAAATGCAGAAACATTTTATTTAATTATAGACAATGCCGATAACCCGGCTTTAAAAATAAACGACGTAATTACAGGTGTAAACTACCGCTACATTACAGCTTATTTAGAAAAGGGTAATTCATATAAGTTAATTGTGAACAACGCCGCGGCTGTGTTACCCAATTATGATATAACTAAAGATTATCCCACTTTAAAAGACAGTGTTACAATATTGCCAATCGGAAATGTAAAAGCTTTCGAAAACAAGCAGATTGTAGAAAAAAAATCAAAAAACAAACAATGGCTTGTTTGGACTGCGGTAATTGCAGCACTTGGTTTATTGTTATTTTTTACATTAAACATGTTGAAGGAGGTAAATAAAAAAAATACAGATGATCATTTATAATGTAACAACAAAAGTACAGCAGAGCATTGCAAACGAATGGCTGCAATGGTTAAAGAAAGAACATGTAAAAGATATTTTGAGTACAGGTTGTTTTACAAATTACACCATAGTTAAATTGCTGGATGTAGATGAAGAGGAAGGACCAACTTATGCAGTACAGTATTTTGCAGAAAGCCAAGCGCTTTATAATTTGTATATAGGCAAATTCGCTCCGGTTATGCGCAGTAAGGCATTTGCTTTATGGGGAAATAAATTTTTATCTTTTAAATCGTTGATGCAGATTGTGGAGTAAATGTGTAAAACCTAAAAACGAAGATAGATTTAAAAAGCAGGTATAAAACCCTTGCAGTTATTGGTTCTAAAGACATCAATATGGCTGAAAATCAACCCTGTAAAGGCCTTACGATTTTGCCGCAATAATTGATACCAAAAAAATTTTACAAGTAATTGCCTGTAATACATACGCACCCTGCGTTGCAGCAAATTACCCAACGAAAAAAAAACGTGTAAAAAAGTTGTTTCATTCAAAAACCGTCTATATTTGTTGTACTATAAATTTTCAAAAAACTCATTATGAACAAAGCAGAATTAATTGCAAAAATTGCAGAAGATGCAGGTATTACAAAAACACAAGCTAACTTAACTGTTGATGCTTTTGTAGATGCTGTAACAAAAACTTTAAAGAAAGGAGACAAAGTTACTTTAGTGGGCTTTGGTACTTTCTCTGTTTCTAAAAGAGCTGCTCGTAACGGTCGCAATCCTCAAACAGGAGCTGTTATTAAAATCAAAGCAAAAAAAGTTGCAAAATTTAAAGCAGGCAAAGAATTATCGTCTAAAATCTAAGTTCACAAAAAACATTTTAAAAGCAAGATGCAACGGTGTCTTGCTTTTTTTATAACTTTAATAAATAATAAAAATACAAATTATGGGACGTGGTGATATTAAAACCAAAAAAGGTAAAACTAAAGCAGGATCATTTGGAAAATCGAGACCTGCAAAAGTTGCAACAAAAGTAGCAGCGCCAAAAGTAGCTACTGAAGAAAAACCTGCTACAAAAAAAGCTAAATAATTTTAAGGGCCGCATTTAAAAGTGCGGCCCTTTTTCTCTTTTTTTTAAGGCGCCAATCTTCTCTTTATCCATTCATTATTATTTTCCACATATTCAATTCTATCGTGCAGTCTGCTGGATCTTCCTTGCCAAAATTCAAATAATTGTGGTTTTACAATATAGCCCCCCCAAAAAACAGGTCTTGTTACTTCTGTGTTTTCAAATTTCTTTTTATTTGCTTCCACATTTGCTTCTAACAATTCCCTTGAGGTTATGATGCTGCTCTGTGGAGATGACCATGCACCAATTCTGCTTTCTATTGGACGGCTCATAAAATATTCATCGCTTATTGCCGCAGTTGCTTTTGTTACAGTTCCTTCAATCCGTATTTGCCGCTCCAGTTCTTTCCAAAAGAAGACTAAGGCAACTTTATTATTGGCAGACATTTCCTTAGATTTATGACTTTCATAATTTGTATAAAACTCAAAACCCTTTTCGCTTATTCCCTTTAGCAAAACTATTCTTGCAGATGGTTTGCCTTGCTCATCTGCAGTTGCAAGTGTCATTGCATTTACTTCATCTATGTTGCTTGCTACGGCTTCGTTAAACCAATTGGTAAATTGCAAGTATGGGTCTTGCGCAGCATCTGTTTCAGAAAAAAAACGAAGTTTGTAATCTTTTCTAATATCAGCTATTGAGTTCATTTAAAATAATTTTTAAAATTAAAAAAGCATCTTTTTGCAAAGATGCTTTTAAAAATTGTATTTAGAAAAATGATTACCGAAGCATAGAATTACCAAGCCCGGCAGTTCCTCCTAAAATACCCAATAATATAACTCCTAATATAGCAGCTATTATAAAATAAATTGCCATCATTATTACAAATGCAACAATCATATAAATAATTTTTTTATCCTCGGGCGTTTTTTTCATTGTGCCAATCCCTAAATACATTAAATATATACCGTAAGCCCAAGCCACTAAAGATACTAACCAGCCTATAATTGGTATAAAGGAAAGCAAACCGCCTATGTAAGATGGGGTGCCGGAGTAAGCTATCAACTGTGCAGATTTATTTAAATCTTTTTCTGACCCAAAACTTGGTGCTAGCATATCAACAATAATAGCAGTTAAATAGAAAGAAAGAATAGCTGCAACAAAACCCACCAATGCTGTTCCAATAACAAAGTTTAACCCGTAAGTAAAACCGCCCGCAAATATAAAATATTTTAATACCGTTCCTATGCTAGCAACTATAGCAAGTGGTAATACGTAGGCTGTTAATAATGATATAGGAGTAGCTGTTTCTTCATTAATAACTTCCCACTCCGTTTTCGGTGTTACAAGAATGTTTTTAACTCTTTCAATTAGGTTCATATTTTATAGTTTTAGAAATCTAATGTATAACAATTAAAAATACTATTTAAAATTATTTAAAGACTATTAGAGTTTTTAAGTTTCATAATATTTACAAGTTCTTTTAATTCTCCTATCTCAAATTTTAAATTTTCATTCTCCGTTTCTTTCATACTTGATATGCTTTGTGCTTCGGCTAGCGCTCTTGTTAACGTTTGTACTTTTTTGTACAATCCTGCAGCTTCATTTAACTCTTCCGAAATTATTTCCATATTCGTTTTTACAGAAATCATTTCTTGTAAAGATGCCTGGTCTTTTTGCCTTCCTTTAATTTCTTTAAATAAACTCATTTCTAACTCTTCATTCAACCTTTCTATACCTAGCGATTTTTGAGATGCTTGTTGGCTGTTGTATGTTAACTGGTCTATTTCTATTAAGTTACTTTCAATTTTTATGCGCAATGCAGCTATGCTTTCTGTAACATCTCCTAATAAATTTATTTCTTTATCCCGCTTTTTTATTTCATTGTTAAGGTCTTCCATTTGCAATTGCAAAAACTCATTTTCAGAAACAAGTATTCGTATTTTTTTTTCGTAAACCATAAAATAAAAATTTAAGCTGGTACTTCTTATTTTCAATTAATGTATAAAACTAATATAAATTGTATATTTATTAAGGGGCAACAATTTAGCCCTTCAAGGTATCTATTTTAGAAACGAAGCTTATCAACCCAAAAATATTGACAGATATTGAATTAATAAGAGGTTGCATAAAGGATGATGCGCTTTATCAAAAAAGCTTGTTCAACCGTTATGCATGCTCTCTTTTGGGTGTATGCCAGCGTTATGCCCGAAATAGAGAAGATGCGGAAGATATTCTGCAAGATTCATTTATAAAAATATTTAAAAAAATTGATCAATTTAAAGGAGAAGGTTCCTTTGAAGGTTGGATGAGACGAATTGTGGTAAATACGGCCCTAAAAAAATATAGCGTAAGTAGGTATACAAAGGAATTTTCTGTAGATGAAGTGAAGGATCCATCATTGGCAGATATGAATGATATACCTGCTTTTAATCATCTTACAGAAAAAGATTTGCTATTGCTGGTTAATAATTTGCCCGATGGTTACCGAATTGTTTTTAACCTGTATGTAATAGAAGGTTACCAACACGATGAAATAGCAGATATGCTGGGAATAAAACCAGGCACAAGTAGAAGCCAATTGGTAAAAGCAAGGCAATTGTTACAGAGAGAAATTATACAATTACAAAAAGTAGCAGTATGAAAAATAACTTATTTGATAAATACATAAAAGAGCATTTGGAGGACTCACGCCCCGATGTGCCTGCACATATATGGGAAAATATTATAGCAAAAAAAGACAGGAAAAAACCTGTTGGATATTTTACAAACAACATCACTAAAATTGCTGCTGTCATATTGTTTATATTGACAAGTGCGGGTGGGGCAATATATTTATTATCGCATAAAAACATTTCTAAAAACAAACAAAATACTATTGCTGAAGTAAATTCAAATAAAACTGAAAATACAGTTATAAATAAAAATAATAATACTCTAGTAAAAGATGCTGAAGACGAAATAAAAGAATCTGCAGCCATAAACAATGGGAAGAAAGAGGGTCAGGATTTTACCTATGATTATCTTTTGCAGAGCAGCAAATCAAAAACAACTTTTTTAATTAATGTTGGGGATGTTTATGATAAAAATGAAATGGTAGAAGTTACTAGCGGTAATGAACAAATATTAAGTAGTAAATTTTTGTTCAATGATTTAATTAGGCAAAAACATTATTTTGATCCAACAATACAGGTTAATAAATTACCTGGCACACAATCAATCCCGTGCCCTGAAGCGGAAAAAAATACAGCAGGTAATAAAAAATATATTGAATTGTATGCCGGACCTGACTATGTATTTAGAAGTCTTACAGATGATACAGCAAATTCTGTTTATTTACAACAAAGAAAAGGAAGCACAAAATACCTTTTTGCCTACAGCGTGGGTATGAGATATACTAAGGTATTTGGCAGCGGCATGAGTGTGCGAACCGGCATAAATTATAGCCAGATAAATGAACAGTTTAAATCGGAAAAAGGAAGAATTACGCAAAATGTTTACATTATAAATAACAACGGCGATACTACCGGAAGTTATGTACAGAGCGGTACACAATATAAAACCAGTACAAATAAATATAAAAGTATTGATATTCCTATTTCAGTAGGATATGAAATGGGAAACGGGAGGCTGCATACCAATATAAATGCAGGGGCTATGATAAACATCAGCAGTTCGCAAAAAGGATTTATGCTTGACTACAACGGTAATACAGTTGATATTTCATCAGGCAAATCATCATCTGTTTATCAATATAAAACCAAAGCTGGTGTAAGTTTTATAGGAGCTACATCTATATATTATAAACTCACAGAAAGCATACATGTAATGGCAGAGCCTTATATTAAATTGAGTTTATCTCCTATGACAAAACCGGAGATTTCATTAAAAGAAAAATTTCATACTACAGGTATAAGGCTAGGTGTAAGGATGGATTTATAAAGCAGGCAACATTTTATACAATCAACGTATCTAAATATTATATAGCGATAATTTAATACTATGAGAATTTTTTACACAATCTTTTTTTTTGTTTCACTGCTGCTAGGTTTAAGCGCATGCCAAAAAAATATTGATCTTTTTATTGCTGATCCTGTACAGCTATTTGCAGATACTGTTTGGCAAAATAATCTTTCCTCAAATGCACCTGTTGTTGGTTTAAAAAATGACCTTAAAGTACAAAAGCTAACGGATAGTTTCTCTTATTCTAGCGCTGGTATTGTTTTTTCATCCGGCAATATTTCACTTACAATACCGGCAAATGGTTTAATAAAAAATAACGGTTCGGTGCCGGTGGGTATTGTAAAAAGAGAGTCTTTACTTTTACAGAAAAAGGGAGATTTCATTGCTTCAAATATGCCTACTACCATTACCGGAAGATTGTTGGTAACCGGTGGGGTTTTTTTTATGGGATTAAAGAATAACAACGATGATATAATGGTTTCTTCAGGCAATAAACTTACTGTGCGTTTTAATAATACTACACCAATACAAAACAACAAAATTTACAATGCAGTATTAGATAGTGCAACAGGTTTTTTTGTGAGATGGGAACTAAATAATGATACTGTTTTGAACAAATCTCTTGTAGCAGCAAATGGTTACGAAGTGCAAACAAATAGATTACAATATGTGCAAACAGCACATTTGCTCGATACTGCAGGTATTATACAAACAGCTATTTCCTTAAAACTTCCTGCCAACTATACCAATACAAATACACTTGCCTACATTTCATTTAACAGCATTGAAACTGTAGCAGGCTTTACCGCAAATGTGGCAACAAGAAAATTTGTATCTCCGTTATTACCTGTAAATAAGTCTGTGACGATTGTAGTAATTTCCAAGCAGGGCTCAGATTATTATTTAGGTTCTTTACAAACTGTTACTTCTTTTTCTATAACAAGCACACCGTTGCAAGAAATAAATATTGTACCCATTAAAAGATCTCTAGGCGATATAAAATCTTTTCTAAATAATTTATAAGACCAAAAACTGTTTTACAAAAAAAGCCGGCTTTTTTGAAGCTGGCTTTTTCATGTATAAAAAATATTTATCAACTTACCAGTGTGCCTGTTTTATCTCCTACCACAACGCTCATTAAATTTCCTGTTTTGTTCATATCAAAAACAACTATAGGTAAATCATTTTCCATACACAAAGTAAAAGCTGTCATATCCATTACTTTCAAATTTTTTGATATACAATCTGCAAAAGATATTCTACCAAATTTTGTTGCAGTTGGGTCTTTTTCCGGATCGGCAGAATAAATACCATCAACCCTTGTACCTTTTAAAATAATATCTGCCTTTATTTCCACAGCCCTTAGCGACCCCGCGGTATCTGTAGTAAAATATGGATTACCCGTGCCGGCACCAAAAATAACGACACGTCCTTTTTCTAAATGTCGCATCGCTCGTCGGCGAATGTAGGGTTCCGCAATTTGTTCCATTTTAATAGCACTTTGTAGCCTTGTTAATACACCCACTTTATCAAGCGCACTTTGCAAAGCCATTCCGTTTATTACTGTTGCAAGCATTCCCATATAATCTCCCTGCGCTCTTTCAATACCTGTTTCTGCCTCATTCATACCACGGTAAATATTACCACCGCCAATTACTATTGCTACCTGCACACCCATTTCTGTAATCTGCTTTATTTCTTGTGCATAACGTGCAAGTACTTCAGGGTCCAGCCCAAAAGATTTGTCGCCCATTAGTGATTCGCCCGAAAGTTTTAATAGTATTCGCTTGTACTTTGGTAACATGGTTTGAAAATTTTTTGCGAAGATAAAAGTTTGGTTGTAGAATTTAGATTTATTTGAAGGTATGGGAAGATTAAAAACAAAAGATACTTCCTGTTGTTCACTCCCTAAATACTTATACCCATTCACGATTCGTATAGCAAAAGCAGATTTTTGTTTTATTACATTATCTGTTTATACTTACTTAAGGTTTGTTTCGCAATTTCTAATTCGTATTTTTTTTAAAACTTCGTCTCCAAATACAACGGCAACATGGCTCTCCAGGTAGGCCAGTCATGTGTCCACTCCGTTCCCCAAATAGATGCGTCGTGGTCAATACCTTTTGCATAAAGAATTTCAGAAATTTTTGAGGTACCAGATGGGTCTTCATAAGCACCGCTGCCGGTAAGAATATGTATATGCTTGCTTTTGCGGATGTTGTTTAAATACCATTCATCTGTAAGGTTGGGTATATAATGTGCCGGAGAGTTTAAATATACCTGCTCATCCCAATAACCATCGGTATATTCTGTAAGATCATAAACACCACTCATGGCTATTACGCCATCAATTAAATCAGGGCGTTTTAAAAATAAATTTAAACTGTGCAGCCCACCAAAAGATGCGCCTGCAACAATAATGGGTGTTTCCTGCGATGTGTTGGTTTTAATAAATGGAATTACCTCATCAAAAATATAATTGTTAAACTGGTTATGGCGAATGGCCTTATGGGCACCTTCCATTTCTTTGTTAAGCCAGCTTTCGCTGTTGATACTGTTTACAGAAAAAATACGCAGTTTCCCACTGTTTATAAATGGGGCAAGGGTATCCATTAATTGAAAACGTTCATATTCCAGATAATCTGCTGCGGCTGTGGGAACTAATAATAGTGCAAAGCCATAATCGCCATACGCCACAATGGGCATTTCTTTTTGTAAAGCCGGGCTAAACCAGCTGGCTGTTTCTTTTTTCATAAAACTTTTTATACGTTAGTAATTAGGTGTTTTGTAAATATAGAAACAATATTTTATCTGAAATGGAGTTATAGTAAAGCAAGTACTATCATTGCTAATGGCAAGGTATTGCTTATCCAATATTTAAAATAAAACTTTATGAGATCAAGCCTTTTTCTTATGGTTGCATTTGTAGCCATAACATTATCATCTTGCCAAAAAGACACAAGTGAGGAAACCGGGCAACTACCAGGTGGTGCAACTACAATAATTACTCCTGGTGGCACAGTAAATAATGCAGGCTGTAAAGATTGCATCTATTATCCAATTTGCTCGCCATCAGTATATAAATATTCAGATACAGGGTTAGGGTCGCCTACAGGTACTGTAAATACTTACACACTTACCTATGTAAAAGACACTACATTAGAAAGCAAAACGTACAAAAAATTTTCTGTTACAGGGCAGGGTAATACTTATTTTAATTGTAGTGCGGGTGTGAGTACTTCTATTGTTTTAAATGGAACAACGCTAAGCGGTACTACTATCTCCTACGCAAAAGTGACTGTTTTAAAAGAAAATGCTCCCGTAAATACTTCGTGGGTAGATACGCTTACAGCTAGTGGCCAAACTGCATTATATACTTACAACATTGTGTCGAAAGGAATACCAAGAACGGTAGCTGGCATTAATTATACAGATGTGATACATGTGCATGAGCAAACTACGGTAAATGTGGCAGGAACAACCATACCGGCGGGGCAAAGTGACTATTATTATGCTAAAGGAATTGGGCTTATTGAGAGTATAAGTTTTGATGATTTTACAGGCACGCAGATTTTACGCCATGTACTTATCAGTGCGACCATTCCTTAAAAATTATTCTAAAACCCCCTCCGTTATTTCCGTCCATAATTCTCTGTAGCAACGGGCAGCATCGCCACTGCGGGCAAATTCTTCAATGGGTTGTTTGTGTATACCCATTTTTTCTACATCAGATAAATAAGGAATATAATTACCGAAAAAGCGTTTGTCTTTAAACAGCAGTTCCATTATTTCGTGGTGCATGTTTTTACGCAGATCCGTCATGGTAAAAAAGCACATCAGCTTTGCCATGTCGATATCCTTCTCTTTAAAATAATCTTTTACCATATTGTACGTACGTACACTTAAGGTAGTAGGTATTACTGGCATCAGCACAATATCAGCAGCGCTGAAAATGTTTTCGCTAAGGGCGCTAAAACCTGGAGGACAATCAATAAAAACAAAATCGTACTCCCCGTTAAATTGCTTTAAAACAGATTTAAGTTTGTTTTTACTGCCTTTCATTTCTTCTACCATTATGTCAAAGCTTTTGGTTGAATTGTCTGCAGGAATTATATCTAAATTTTCGTAACCGGTTTCCATTAATACTGCATCCATGTCTGCATCTTTACTTATTAGCTTTTTTATACCCGGATGTGTTTTAGGCTTTGCCTGAAAATAAAAAGAGGTTGCGCCTTGCGGATCAATATCCCACAACAAAGTTTTGTAGCCTTCTTTTGCTGCCAAGTAAGAAAAATTTACACAGCTTGCCGTTTTGCCCACTCCTCCTTTAAGATTGTACAACGCTATCACTATCATAATAAAATAATTTTTAGAATATGTATGAATATGAAAGTTAATACATAATTATAAAAATAATACCCTTGCTCTTAAAAAAATAAAACACTCGTTTTATAAAAAATGTGGGGAATTAATTTTCGCAACATCGCTGACACAAAAAAAGCAGCCCAAGATAAATGAACTGCCTCTAAAATAAAAGTAGAAAATATATTAATTCGGATTGGAAGCAGCGGCTTCTTTTTGTGCCTTTTGAGTAGCTTTAAAAACCTTGTATTTAGCATCACCCATAATACCCTTTAAACTTTCATTACGGTCCTTGTAAATAACATCCATTTTTGCTTTTTTATCATCATCACTTAAAGATGCATCTGCTTTAATTGGTTTTGTTTGTTCATTGCTTTCATCTAGTGCAGCTTTGGACTTCACTTGTTCATCGGCAGTTAATCCGGCTTTATTAAAAGCATCCTGTAGGTCTGCTTCTTTTTTAGCTTTCGCAACAACTTTTTCTTCTTTGGTCATTGTTTTGGCAGCAGGCTCTATAGCAGTCTGCGCACTTACTGTATTAAAAACAGCAGTGGCAAAAAAAGTGGCAATCAAAAAATATTTCATTGTGTAATTGTTTTAATATGCTTAAAAATACTTCTTTTTTGTGTGAATGGAATATTTTTAGCGATTGCTTTAATCTATCCAAATAGATTTTGTGTTTACAAATTCCTTTATACCGTAACCGGAAAGTTCCCTGCCATAACCACTATTTTTAATACCGCCAAAAGGAAGCCGAGGGTCAGATGCTACGAGTTTGTTTACAAAACTGTTGCCTGCTTCTAACTGCAGCGCTACTTTTTCGCCCCGTTCTTTGTTGCGTGTAATTACACCTGAGCCTAAACCAAATTGTGAATGGTTGGCAAGTTCAATAGCTTCCTGTTCATTTTTTGCTCTTATAACCGAAGCTACCGGACCAAAAAGTTCTTCATCAAAACCTACCATACCCGGCTGTAGATCTGCTAAAATAGTTGCGGGATAAAAGGAACCGTCGCCTTCGGGTATTTCGCCACCGAGTATTAATCTGCCGCCTTGCTTTATTGTTTGCTGCACCTGCTCGTGCAGTTCATCCCGTAAATCAACTCTTGCCATCGGACCATAATAAGTAGCTGCATCCATTGGGTCGCCCATTTTTGCAGCCTTCATTTTTGTAGTAAATGCTTCTAAAAAAGCATCGTACACCGCATCCAGCACAACAAAGCGTTTTGCAGCAATACAGGTTTGTCCGTTGTTTTGCAACCTTCCAAGTGTAGCCATTTCCGCAGCCATGTCAATATCGGCATCGTCTAAAATAATATAGGCATCACTACCGCCTAATTCCATCACTGTTTTTTTAAGGTTTTGCCCGGCCACAGATGCAACTGCACGGCCTGCAGGGTCGCTGCCTGTGAGTGTGATGGCAACAATATTTTTATCTTCAATAATATCTTTTATACCATCTGAAGCAATATTTAAATTAGTAAACACGCCGCCCGGGAAACCTGCTTTAGCAAATGCATCTTCCAGCGCAAATGCACAACCCTGTACATTTGATGCATGTTTTAAAACCCCAGTGTTGCCCGCCATTATTGCCGGTGCAGCAAAACGTATTACCTGGTAAAAAGGAAAATTCCACGGCATTACCGCTAACACTACGCCCAATGGTTGAAATGTTACATAACTTTTTGAAGCCTCTGTTGCCACAATTTCATTCGCCAAAAGAGCCTCCGCTTTATCTGCATAATAATTACAAACGAGTGCACATTTTTCTACTTCTTTTATTGCCTGTGCAAGGGTTTTACCCATTTCGGCTGTTATCAGTTTTGCATATTCGGCCTTATTATTTTCTAAAATTTCTGCAAGGTTGTGCATGAAAGCGGCACGTTCTGCAAAGGTTGTTTTCTTCCATTGCTGAAAAGCTTGTCCAGCCGCAGCAATTGTTGCTTTTGCTGTGTCAGCGTTGATGCGTTTGTATTCGGCTATTTTTTTTCCGGTTGTGGGGTTAATGGATAGGGCGGAGGACATGGGCGTATTTTATTGTGGTTGTAAAGATGAAAGGTATTATTGGGTTGGTGGTTAAGTGCAAACAAAAAGTTTACCATGTTTTAGGTAGAAAAAATTTGTAAAGTTTCTTGTTTTAATTGTTTCCTGCAGCATAATACTATTGTTGATATACCGCACATTTAGAAGATTGGACATGTAACAACATATTGCCATAGTTTTATTTGCCCAGCAAAACTGGGGCAGTTTTTTTGTTGTGCATCCTGCAAGACTGTTGCCAAGCTTGGCATGGCAAGAAACCACAATATTCAGCGATTTTTATTAAATTTGACACATGAACACATTGCAAGTTGACATACTTAATCCCAAAGCTGCAAAACTCTTAAAAGATTTAGCGGACTTAAACCTTATTGCCATTCGTGGCACTTCAAAAAGTGGTTTTGCAACAGTTCTGAAAAAACTACGTTCAAAAGCAAAATCGGCACCAACACTTGATGAAATAACCAACGAAGTTGATATGGTAAGAAGCAAACGATATGTAAAATAAGGTTAACAGAATAATCATTGACACTAACCTTTGGATTAGCTTTCTTATAACGAAAGACTTTACCAAACTTGACGAAATTATTTTTACAAGAAAAGGGATCTTGGTTTTTAGCCAAGAATTACTTGACGAATTTTTAGCCGTTGCAAGACGACCAAAATTTCGGCGTTTCTTTTCCGCCGCTGACATTGAAGATATTCTTGAAACAATCGACGAATATGCAGACTTTGTAAAAGTTCAATCTAAATTAGAAGTTTGTAGAGATCCCAAAGACAATTTTTTACTTTCTTTATCAATCGATGGACAGGCAGATTTTCTATTAACAGGCGACAAAGATTTATTGGACCTTACCAAATTTGGGGAGACAAAAATTATTTCTATTTCTGACTTTCTGAAAGAGAGATAAAAGTATGGTTTAGTTGACTGTTAAGTTCATCAAAATGTTTACCAATATTAACTGGCAAAATATTAACATTTTGCAACCTGGCCTATCACAAAATTCTTAATCGTAATCAATATATTTAATATCTAAAGAATAGGTAATCAGCTCGCACCTATTCTTTTAGCAAAAGTAAATAAGTATTTTACAGAAAATGATTACACTAAAAATATAGACTAAAAGATTGTCGATAATTTTTTATAACTAAAACTACACACATGAAAAAAGTCTTTTTACCAATTTTGCTTTGCTTTTTAATTTTTAACGCTCAGGCTCAGGCAACATTTGATGCACTTACTTTTTCCAACCCTTATCCACAGGTTTCGCAAAAGCTGGGTTTTTCATTTGATAAAAAATTATCACCCTTAAAAGATGAAAAAGACATTGAAATTGTTATATACG
>Ga0136636_10001446_pt1 | contig 13847 bp, 12 predicted proteins | sample AntDrymUQ8522106_2_FD_104653 | JGI IMG/M metagenome (GOLD analysis project Ga0136636, IMG submission 104653) | Polar desert sand microbial communities from Dry Valleys, Antarctica - metaG UQ852 (21.06) | ecosystem: Environmental > Terrestrial > Soil > Desert | place: Antarctica: Dry Valley... | reverse complement strand
TTGCGCGATCAAGGCATGCATTATTTTCTGCAAGCTTCGATTGATAAAAAAACAGGGGAATTGCGGAGGGCGCGCCGTAGCAAGCCTTGGTGCCCCCAGCACGAATCGAACGTGCGACCCCTTCCTTAGGAGGGAAGTGCTCTATCCACTGAGCTATGGAGGCCCTGCAACCAGGCGCGCATTGTACCGGGGCCTGAGCAGCTTGTGATAAATTGGCAGTTACTAATATAACAACAGGGGGAGATGTCGCAATGCATTCCACAATAAACCGTCGTCCGATTGCGCAGCAATTGATTATGGCGACTATTGCGGCATTGATTGTCGTGTTTACAGTAATGACGCTGATTGTCCAGCGCAAGGCGGACAGCGCGGCTATCGCGGTGGCCGAGCAAAATCTCGAACACGAAGCAAAGCTGATGGCAGGTACGCTCGACGGACTCTTTGAGGGCGTCAGGTTAAGGGGCGAGACGCAGTCCCGGTTTTTCCTCAAGTACATTGGCGGCAGCCCCGAGTTGGGCCAGGGCATGGCCAAAGTGGGTGAAGTTGACTTGCCCGTGGTCATGCTCGGCAACGAAGTGCTTAACGGCAATGAGCGGACTTTGGCGGCGTTTAAGGCCTTGACTGGCGAAGAGTCCGCTTTTCTAGTGATCAAGGACAACAAGGTTTATCGCCTGGCGACGCTGTTGAAAGACAAGGATGGCAAGTCGATGAATGGCGTGCCGATTGCTGACGGCGACCCGGTGGCAAAGGCGTTGCTGGCCGGCCAGGACTTTCAAGGACTGGCGATTCGGGCGGGAAAATATAATTTCAGCACCGTCAAGTTGCTGAAAGATGCCAATGGCAAGCCGTGGGGTGCCTATTCAATCCGGATTGCATTGGATGAGGAATTGAAGCGTATCCGTGGGCAGTTTGGCAGCCTGGTCGCGGGCAAAACGGGCTATGTCTATATCGTTCGACCGACCGATGAAAAAACCATCGGCGAGTTTGTCCTGCATCCCAAGTTTCAGGAAAAGACGCTTACTGAGGCGGATTTGCCAGCCGCAGCCAAAGCAGCGGTCACCGAAGTCATTCAGCGCAAAAATGGCGCCTTTCGCTATTCAATGGCCGATCAAAATGGCGTTGAGCGGGAAAAAATTGTTTTTGCTGCCACTTCGCCAGCCTGGGGCTGGACCGTTGCTACGGGTAGCTGGATGGATGAGTATCTAGAAGAAAGCCGTGCCTTGCGCAATTTGCTGATCATCATCAGCATCGGCGCGGCGGTGATCCTGGCGGTTTTGATTTACGCCCTGGTGAGCTCGCGCCTGCGCGGTCTGGGCGATTTGGTGCAGGAGGTTTCCAAAGTCAGCGCCGGTGATCTGCGCGCTTCCGTACGCGATGGTGACCCCGGCAGCCGCAATGAAGTACATGCCATCGCTCATGCTTTTAACCAGATGGCCGAGGCGATGCGCAATCTAGTGATCGGCGTTGCCAGCACCTCGACGCAGGTCGGCGTTGCCGCCAATGAACTGCAGGATGCCGCCCGTTCAGCCATGGAAGGTTCGATGCAGGCTTCGCAATCCGCCTCTGGTATTGCTGCCTCTGTGGAAGAGCTTTCGGTCAGCATTACGCACGTCGCCGACAACGCCAATCACGCAGCCCGGATTTCGGAAGATGCCAAAGGCGTCACAGAGAATGGCCGTGAAGTTGTGCAGCGGACCATGAATGAGTTGGAGCGGGTGGCGACAGATATCAATGAGTCGGCGGTGTTGATTCAATCTCTGGGCGAGCGTTCGAAGCAGATTTCCAGCGTGGTTGGCGTTATCCGTGAAATTGCCGAGCAGACCAACTTGCTGGCGCTCAATGCCGCCATCGAAGCGGCCCGGGCCGGTGAGCAGGGGCGCGGCTTTGCGGTTGTGGCCGACGAAGTGCGCAAACTGGCTGAGCGGACGGCGATGTCGACACAGGAAATTTCGACAACGGTGAATGCCATTCTGCAAGAAACCAGCGGCGCTGTGCAGCGCATGCAATCGGTGAGCGCCAATATGACCGATAGCGTCGGCCTGGCGCGAGATGCCGGCGATTCTTTGCGCACGATTGATCAGCGCGCGCAGGAAACGGTTGAAGTCGTGCATGGCATTGCGGATAGTACGCGCGAGCAAAGCGCCGCCAGCCAAGAGATCGCTCGACTGGTTGAAAACATTGCGCAAGCGGCCGAAGGCAGCAGCAACCGGGCGATGCAAAATACCGAACGGGCGCAGAATTTGCAGCGTTTGTCTACCGAGTTGCAGGCGCAACTTTCGCGCTTTACCACCTGATTTGACGACGACCGGCTAAAATCCACGTCTTCCCAACGCGGCGCCTTACGGGGCGCCGCTTTTATTGCGCCCCATGCCCTATATAAAACTGACCAACGCCTGCCTTGCCCACGGCCATGTGCCGCTCCTCGATCACACTGATTTTTTGCTTGATCCGGGTGAACGCGTTGCCGTCATCGGCCGCAATGGGACGGGAAAATCTTCCATGCTGGCCGCTTTGGCGGCAGGTTCCGGGCGCGGCAAGATTGATGATGGTGAAGTCTGGATTCAGCCCGGTATCCGCGTTGGCTATGTGCCACAGGAGCCGACCTTTGATCTTGAGTCGACCGTCTTTGAAGCGGTGGTTTCCGGCATGGGCGAAACCTCCAAGCTGCTCGCCGAATATCACGAAGTGGCGCATCACATGGGCGAGCCGGATGCCGATTTTGATGTCCTGATGGCGCGCATGGAAGCCTTGCAGCACGAGCTTGATTCGCGCGGTGCCTGGGCCTATGAAGCGCAGGCGGATCAGGTGATTGAACGCTTCGAGCTGGATCCGGATGCCAAGGTCGGCAGCCTTTCCGGTGGCCAGAAAAAACGTCTGGCGCTGGCCCAGGCATTGGCGGTACAGCCCGAAGTATTGCTGCTCGACGAGCCGACCAATCACCTCGACATTGCGACCATTCAATGGCTGGAAAACCAGTTGATCGACGCCAACATCACACTGCTTTTCATCACCCACGACCGTTCCTTCCTTGACCGCGTTTGTACGCGGATTATCGAGCTGGATCGTGGCAAACTGACCAGTTTCCCCGGCAGTTTTAGTGACTACCAGCAACGCAAAGAGGCGCTTTTGCATGAAGAAGGCTTGGCCAATGCACGGGCCGACAAGTTGCTCAAGGAAGAGGAAATCTGGATTCGCAAGGGTGTTGAAGCCCGCCGGACGCGGGCCATTTTCCGCGTCCAGCGCCTCGATATTTTGCGCGCCGAACGCCAGGCGCGGCGTGACCGCATGGGCAAGGTCAATCTGCAGATCGACGCTGGCGACAAGAGCGGCAAGCTGGTCGCCGAGTTGGAGCATGTCAGCAAGAGCTACGGTGAACGGGTCATTGTGCGCGATTTCTCGGCCCGCATTCAGCGCGGCGACAAAATCGGCCTGATCGGCCCGAATGGTGCCGGCAAGACGACGCTGCTGCGGATGATTCTCGGCGAACTGCAGCCGGATGATGGCATTGTGCGTCTGGGCACCAAGATCGATGTCGCCTACTTTGACCAGTTCCGCACCCAGCTCAATCCCGACTCCAGCCTGATCGATGTCATTTCACCGGGTTCCGATTTCGTTGAAATTGGTGGTGCGCGCAAACACGTCATCGGCTATTTGGAAGACTTCCTTTTTGCCCCGGAGCGTTCGCGTTCGCCGGTCAGTTCGCTTTCCGGTGGCGAGCGCAACCGTCTGCTGCTGGCCCGCTTGTTTGCTCGCCCGGCCAACGTCCTGGTGCTCGACGAGCCGACCAACGACCTCGATATTGAAACGCTGGAACTGCTTGAAGAGTTGCTGCAAAACTATAACGGCACGCTCTTCCTGGTCAGCCACGACCGAACTTTCCTCGATAACGTCGTGACTCAGACGATTGTTGCTGAAGGCGATGGTAACTGGCGTGAATACGTCGGCGGTTACAGCGACTGGGCTTCATATCAGGCGACGCAGCAGAAAGAAGCCGGCAAGGCGGCCAAAGGCGCCAGCAAGCCGGTTACCAAAGCGGCTGATCCGGTCAAACCCAAGGGTGAAAAACTGCCGTGGAAAGAGCAGCGCGAACTTGAGTCACTTCCGGAAAAAGTTGCGGCGCTGGAGGCCGAGCAGGTTGATCTGAGCAAGCATCTCGAAGATGCGTCAATCTATCAATCCAACCCGCAAGCGGCGCAGAAATCAGCCGAACGTCTGGCCGCGATTGATGAGGAATTGCTTGGCTTGCTGGAACGCTGGGAAGTGCTGGAGGCGAAGGCTGGTAACTTAGTCTGATAAAGCGCGACCTGATTTTTCGGTTTTTTTTCGGTCGACCGTAGCAGTCTCGATTTTTGCCCTGGCGGGCAAGGAAGTTACGGCTCGACTGGGTTTACCGTCGAAAATCAGGGATTTTCTGCTTCACGGGCCGGCATCGGCTCCAGGCCCAAGCGTTGGCGGACGGCTTCCGGGGTGATATTTAGCAAGCGGCCAATGTCGGCGAAATCATCCGCCAGCGCCGGGTTATCCCAGCCGTGGGCCGAGTGGCGAGCCAGACAAACAGCCAGATTGACCGTTTGCGCCCGCAGGTTTTTGCTGTTATCACCGACGATCAAGGTCTGGAGCAATTCCGGCAATTGCCAGACCCGGCACAGGGCCAACTGAATATCCTGAAACGTCGTGCCCAGCGTGTTCATTTGGGCATCGACACTGCGCATGGTCGGCTGGGCCAGTTGCCAGGCATGAATTTCAAGCCCCAGTTTGGGGGCGAAACACCACACCAGAATTTCTGCAACATCATGTAGCAGCGCCGCAATACGCAGATCCTCCATGGTAACGTCATTACGCCACAGTCCCCACTCATAGGCGTAATCCGCCGCCCGCTGGGCGCGACGAATAATTTGCAAAACGCCGAGCATGGCGTGCGGATCGATGCCTTTAAGGATGCCCTCAATGGTCGGCAGATCATTGAAATGATTGAAAAATGGTTCAACGCCGATCATCAATATCGCACTGGCGATGGTGGTGATGTCGTGGTGCAGGGAGCGGCCGCGTTTGGCTTGGGTTAGGGCGATGACACTAACCGTCATGACCGGATCAAGGAGGATGATGCGGGCCAGTTCGCGGGCGTCAACATGCTCGATATCCTGGCGCATTTCATCAATCCGGCGCTTGGTCACACGCAACACAGGCAGGCTGTTATTGCTAAAAAGTACGACCCAGTCATCGATTGCCGGCAGCGGATGGTCGAGCATGTTTTTGTCGTCCTCAAAGATGCAATATCTGGGTAGTGCCTTCGAGTGTAAAGGCGTCAGCTACGCCGGGCAAGCGGTGCTGCATGCGATAATTCGGCCCACTCCCTCATTTCGGTTTTTGCCATGCGTTACGCCATCGTCCCCGTCACCCCTTTTGAGCAAAACTGCACCATTTTCTGGTGCGAAAAAACCCGCCAGGCTGTGGTGATTGATCCGGGTGGTGACGTTGATCGCATTCTGGGCAAACTGGCGGAGGAGAAATTGACGCTGGCAAAAATTCTCGTGACTCACGGCCATATCGATCACGCTGGCGGAGTCGCCGCGCTGGCTGAGCGGGCGGGCGTAACGATTGAGGGGCCGCATGCGGATGATCGCTTCTGGATCGAGGGCATGCCGCAGCAAAGCAAGATGTTTGGCTTTCCCAATGTGCAGAGCTTCGAACCGACGCGCTGGCTGAAAGATGGCGACAAGGTGCATTTTGGTGAGATTGAGCTCAATGTGCTGCATTGTCCGGGCCACACGCCGGGCCACGTCATTTTCTATCACCAGCCGAGCCACCTGGCGCAGGTGGGCGATGTGCTCTTTCAAGGCTCCATTGGCCGTACCGATTTCCCCAAGGGGGATCACGCAACGCTGATTCGCTCGATCAAGGAAAAACTGTTTCCGCTTGGCGACGACGTTGAATTCATCCCGGGCCACGGCCCGATGTCTAATTTTGGCGAGGAGCGCAAATACAACCCCTTCCTCAGCGGCCGCTTTGGTTGATTTTTCTCTGACTTTTCGCTTAGGAAGCCCTGATTTAATCACTACCGTCATTCTCGCATAAGCGGGAATCCATGATTACAACTGGATTCCCGGTCAAGCCGGGAATGACAGAGTTTGAACAGTAAAACTTTGTACTTAGCTTGTCGGCCGGATGTTGGCGGCCCAACTGTAGGCGGTCAGCTGGGCGTCCCGGAAAGTCTCCCCGCTGATCCCCAGATCATTGAGCCTTTTGGCCGCGAGCTTTAATTCGCCAGCCTCGGCGGCATCAATCGCACTCAACAGCTGCCCCAGGCCACCGGCACGCTCGACCAGCGCATCACGAACAATCTCGGTCAGCGGCAATTGCTCGAGGACTTCCTTGATCGACATGTTCAGCAAGGCATCAAGCAGGGAAAAGGTGCCGACCATAAAGGCAGCATCCTGCAAATTTTCCGCTGCCGGAGGCGGATTAAGATGCGATGCCAAAATCTCCAGCTTACGGCCACGTGCCGCCGCTTTTTGCAACAAGGGGTTGGGATGCTGACCATTGTTCGGGTCAGCATAAACCAATAACTGCAGCCAACGCTGGAGTTGGCGGCGCCCCAATAAATTGATCGCCTGGGCGAAGCTGGCAATCGGATTAGGCGGCGCAATGGCTGCGGAGTTCACCAATCGCAGCAGACTGTAGGAGAGTTTTGACTCTTGGCGGAAAACCGCTTCAAGACTCGCTGTATCAGCATCCTCAGCAATCAGGGCAAGCATTTCGAGTAACTTTAGCCGCGACATATCGGCTTTTTTTGCCGTGGTTAAACGCGTCTGCAGGAATTCTGTGCTGGCTAACGCGCACGCATTGTTCAGCGTCCAGTCCCTATCATTGTGGCTATGCACATTCGTGGCCACCACAATGGTACGGCTAGCAAGGCCAAGCAAGGTATACGGCGGCAGGCTGCGAGCCTGGCTGGCGCTGATCAGAAGGTAATCCCAAGCGCCGGTTGCCGGTAGTTTTTCTTCCTGCGTAGCCAGCAAGCCAACCTTGCAGCGTGACTGACGCTGACTGGCCTCAAATTGCTTCAACGCTTCCATTTCCAGCGCCCCAGGCTGAGCCGGAAAAACCGTCACGACACGCTCCCCGAGGGCGCTCTTGACGCTACTGCCAATGATCGCAGGGAAAAACCAAGGATGGCGCGGATCAAAATCACTGATCAGCGGCGAAGCGCAAAGCTGATTCAGCGCCGCGAAGCTACTCTGGCCGGGCGCAAATTCAACGCGATAGCCCGACCAACCGTCATCCGGGCCAAGCAAAGGAGAAATGAAGAGAGCGTCAAACAAAGACATGGAGAACTTTCTTTGTGGTTTTTATGATGTTAGCAAATCAAATCGAGCGCGTCTTCACATGATGTCAACTTTTATGCTTTTTTGACCGTCGACCGCAGCATGATTGAAAAACAAGCCAAGCAAACCTTTGAGGTAAAATACGCGCCGAATTAGAAAAAATGAGCGGCCCATGAAAACAAGTTTCCTCGACTTCGAACAGTCCATTGCCGACCTCGAAGCTAAAATCGAAGAGCTGCGCTTCGTCCAGGATGATTCAGCTGTTGATATCTCGGAAGAGATCGATCGGCTGGAGAAAAAAGGCGATCAGCTAACCAAGGAAACCTACGCCAAGCTATCGCCTTGGCAGGTTTCGCAAGTAGCTCGCCACCCTCAGCGCCCGTACACGCTTGATTACCTGTCGCTGATCTTTACCGATTTTGAAGAACTGCACGGTGACCGTGCCTTTGCTGATGATCACGCCATTGTCGGCGGTCTAGCCCGCTTTAACGGTCAGCCCGTAATGGTCATCGGGCATCAAAAAGGCCGCGACACGAAAGAGAAAATTTACCGCAACTTCGGTATGCCCCGCCCGGAGGGCTACCGCAAGGCGCTGCGCCTGATGAAACTGGCCGAGAAATTCGGCCTGCCGGTAATGACCTTTGTCGACACACCGGGCGCTTACCCAGGCATTGATGCCGAGGAACGCGGCCAGTCCGAAGCGATTGGGCGAAACCTCTACATCATGGCAGAACTCAAGGTGCCGGTAATCGTTACCATCATTGGTGAAGGCGGCTCCGGTGGCGCGCTGGCGATTGCCGTCGGTGACACCCTGCAAATGCTGCAATACTCAACTTATTCGGTCATTTCACCAGAAGGCTGCGCCTCCATTCTCTGGAAGAGTGCCGACAAAGCCCCCGAAGCGGCGGAGACAATGGGCATCACAGCGCAACGCCTGAAAACGCTCGGCCTGGTCGACAAAATCATCAGCGAACCCCTCGGTGGCGCCCATCGTGACTACGCTGCAATGGCGCAAAATCTGAAAAAAGCCTTGCAGGAAGCGCTTAAACAGCTTTCCGGGCTATCTACCGAAGAACTCCTGGCGACGCGCTACGAGCGGCTGATGAGCTATGGCCGCTTCAAGGAACAAGCCGTCAATTGATCTGCCGGGTCGGGTCGGCGATTTCCTCGCTGCCCGCCTCGCGCCGGACGAATCTCTCTGCGTTGGCCTCTCTGGCGGTTGTGATTCCGTCGTTCTGCTGCACCTCACCAGTCGCGGCTTTGCCGGTCGCTTGTCGGCCATCCATGTGCATCACGGGCTTTCACCCAACGCCGACCGCTGGTCAGACTTTTGCACCAACTATTGTGCTGACCTTGGCATTCCGCTGATTCAGCAAAAAATTACGGTCGACCGCAAAAATGGCCTGGGATTGGAAGCCGCTGCCCGGCAAGCAAGATATACCGCCTTCGCTGATTGCGCCGCCGATTGCCTGCTTCTGGCCCAGCATCGCGGCGACCAAGCCGAGACCCTCCTTTTCAATCTGCTGCGGGGTACCGGCGTGACCGGCGCCGCCGCTATGCCGGCCGAACGCCGCCACGGCAACTTGCGCTTGCTACGCCCATTGCTGGACATATCGCGAACCGAGATCGAAGCCTATGCCTCAGCAAACAATCTGGCTTGGGTCGAAGATGAAAGCAATGCCGATCACTCGCTGACGCGCAATTACTTGCGCCACCAGATATTGCCCGAACTAACGCAGCGCTTTCCGGCAGCAGAAACCTCGCTGACGCAAGCGGCAGCTAACTTTGCCGAAGCAGCCACTCTACTCGATGAACTTGCCGAGCAGGATTGGCGCCTGGCCGATGACGCTGGCGCGGCACGCTTATCGGTTTTGCGCCTTATGTCCATGCCCAGACTGAAAAACCTGCTGCGCTACCGCTTGCGCCAACTCGACTGGCGTACCCCGGTCGCCGCAAGGCTTGACGAGTTTGCCCATCAGTTGCAAACAGCCGGCCCTGACCGTCACCCCGAGCTGGTTTTGCCGGAAGGAAAGATGCGCTCGGCCCTTGGTCAGCTCCGCTGGCTAACGCAAAAATAACAATCTGTTACCAAGCGCCTTTCCGCACTGATTAGGCTTCAGTTACAATCGAACGATTATTTTCTATATATAAACAGGCCATGATTACAGGATCCATTGTCGCCATCGTGACACCCATGCACGAAGATGGCAGCCTAGATTTAAATTCCCTGCGCAACCTGGTCGACTTTCATGCGCGCGAAGGAACAGACGGTATTGTTATCGTCGGCACAACTGGCGAATCCCCGACGGTCAATGTCGATGAACATTGCGAGCTAATCCGCGTTACGGTCGACCACGCTGCCGGACGCATTCCGGTTATCGCTGGCACCGGCGCCAATTCCACGGCCGAAGCCATTGAGCTGACCGAGTTCGCCAAAAAGGCTGGCGCCGACATGGCGCTGTCCGTGGTGCCTTATTACAACAAGCCAACGCAGGAAGGCCTCTACCGCCACTTCAAGGCGATTGCCGAAGCCGTAGAGTTGCCGGTGCTGCTTTACAACGTACCCGGCCGCACCGTCGCCGACATGAGCAACGACACCATTCTGCGCCTGGCGCAGGTGCCGGGCGTCGTCGGCGTCAAGGATGCCACCGGCAACCTGGATCGTGCCTGCGACCTGATCGCCCGGGCACCGAAAGGTTTTGCCCTCTATAGCGGCGACGACATGACCTGCGTCGCCTCAATCCTGCTCGGCTTCCACGGCAACATTTCAGTGACTGCCAACGTGGCACCGCGACTGATGCACGAAATGTGTGTTGCTGCCGCTGCCGGCGATGTCGCCAAGGCCCGTGAAATTCACTTCAAGCTGCTCGGTTTGCATCGCGATCTGTTCTGCGAAGCTAATCCGATCCCCATCAAGTGGGCAGTAAAAAAATTGGGCCTGATGCCCAATGGCATTCGCTTGCCGCTAACCCCTTTATCTGAACCCAACGAAGCGCGCGTGCTAGCCGCGATGCGCCAGGCCGGCTTGATTGCCTGACGGAGTATAGAAAAACATGAATCGTCGGCTTTCCGGCCTTACGCTCTCCCTGCTTGCCATCGCCTTGGCTGGCTGCAGCATTCTTCCTGATTCCCGCAAGATCGAATACAAATCTGCGGGCAAGGCCCCGACGCTTGAGGTACCGCCCGATCTCTCCCAAGTGGCCAAGGATGATCGCTTTGTTGTCCCGGACACCTCGGGCAAAGGCAGCGCAACCTTTTCTGCCTACAGCGCGGACCGCACCCCACTCGCTCAGGCACAGAATGCGACAGTGCTGCCTACTGTTGACAAAGTCCGGGTCGAGCGCTCGGGAAATCAACGCTGGCTAGTTGTCGCCGCCCCACCCGACAAGCTATGGGATAACGTCAAGGATTTCTGGCAGGAAACCGGCTTTGTCATCAATCTTGAGCGCCCTGATGCCGGCGTAATGGAAACCGATTGGGCCGAAAACCGCGCCAAGATCGGCGACGACATTATTCGCAACACGATTGGCAAACTCTTGGACTCGCTTTACTCAACCGGCGAACGCGACAAATTCCGCACCCGTTTTGAGCCAGGCAGCGAGCCAGGCACCACCGACATCTTCATTAGCCATCGTGGCATGGAAGAGGTCTACACCTCGTCGGCCAAAGATGACACCCGCTGGCAACCGCGCCCGCCGGACCCGGAACTCGAAGCTGAAATGCTGCGTCGCCTGATGGTGCGCATGGGATCTGACGAAAAACGCGCTGAAGTCTCGATCGCCTCAGCCAAAGCAGAACCACGCGCCAAGCTCGCCAAGTCAGACGACGGCGCCGGTACGCTGGAAGTCTATGAGCGTTTCGATCGCGCCTGGCGTCGTGTTGGTCTGGCGCTGGATCGCGTTGGATTTACGGTTGAAGATCGTGACCGTTCGCGCGGCCTCTACTTTGTGCGCTATGTCGATCCAGAAGTCGATAACCGCAAGAAGGATGATGGCTGGATTTCCAAGCTAGCATTCTGGAAGAGTTCAGAGCCACCAGCCAGCTCGAAGGTCCAGTATCGTATCTATGTCAGTGACGCCGGGCCACAGAGCACCGTTCAGGTGCTTTCCAGCGAAGGCGGCACCGACAAGTCAGATACCGCAAAGAAAATTCTCGCCCTGCTTCTCCAGCAGTTGCAGTGATTCGCTTTGCCTCACTCGGCAGTGGCAGCGCTGGCAATGCGCTGCTCGTCGAGAGTGGGGCCACCTGCCTGATGCTTGATTGTGGTTTCGGGTTGCGGGATACCGTAACCCGGCTACATAAACTGGCATACGAACCAGGAAAAATTACCGGCATTCTCGTCACACATGAACACGGCGATCACGTCGGTGGCGTATTCCGCTTTGCCCGAAAATACGCTGTACCGGTCTGGATAACATATGGGACCTGGGCCGCCTGCCAAGAGTCAGACGCTGGACTTGATCTCCGTATCATTGATAGCCATCGTGCGCTGCAAATCGGCGATCTTGAGGTGCAACCCTTTCCCGTGCCACACGATGCGCGCGAACCGGTGCAGTATCTCTTTTCCGACGCTGCCTGCCGCCTCGGTGTGCTGACTGACATTGGCGAAATCACCCACCATGTTTGCGACGTTTTGTCGGCCTGCCATGGGCTGGTGCTTGAGTGCAATCATGATGCCAAGATGTTGGCTGGATCTTCATACCCCGCCTCACTGAAACGACGAATCAGCGGACGCTATGGTCATCTGGAAAACGCTGCGGCAGCAGCCTTGCTGAAACAAATTGATTGTTCATTGCTACAGCACCTGGTCCTGGCCCACCTCAGTGAGCGAAATAACCATCCAAACTTAGCTGTGCGGGCGGTTTCCGAAGCCTTGGGGTGTGCTGCCCCGTGGTTGGGGGTGGCAACAGCTGAAGCGGGTTTTACCTGGCGTGAAATAAGCTAAACAACAGCGATGCCAAAAAACTGCGCGAAATTAATTTTGAACTGACAATAAAAAACGGGGCCGAAGCCCCGTTTTTATGGAAGCAAGAAAAATTACTTCTTGGCAGCATCCATAGCAGCTTTGCCTGCGTCAGCAGCAGACTTGCCTGCATCAGCAGCAGACTTGGCAGCATCAGCAGCGGCTTGTTCAGCAGGCTTGGCAGCATCAGCAGCGGCAGCCGGAGCAGCGGCAGCAGCAGCAGCCGGTGCAGCAGCGGCGGCAGCGGCCGGAGCAGCAGCTTCAGCGGCCTTAGCGGCTTCCGGAGCAACAACGGCCGGAGCAGCAGGAGCTGCAACAGGAGCCGGAGCTTCCTTCTTGCCACAGGCGGTCAGAGCAACAGCAAGCAGGGCGGCAACGAGGAGGGACTTAGTCATGGGTATTTCCTTATCGATAAGAGACGGCAAAAGCCAGAAAAAAATTCAGTGATCAGGCGCGACCCAATCAGTTTGTAATTATAACAATAAATTTATTCGAAATGCGCAGCTTTGCTGCACTGCCGCACCAGCGATGGCGCTCATAGCCCAAGCGGCGTCTTGCCGACCCGTTCACCGCCAGCCAAGGAAAGTTCGGAGAAACGATTCAGATAGGGTTTTAGTGCATCCGCTTCATCAAGCAGCAACTTACTACGGGGCAAGTCTCGTTCGAAACGTATCAACGCGTGCTTGTCATCGATAATCAGCATGCTGTCACGCAAATGCGCCAACTCAGGCGGGCTTTGTTGCGCCAAGGCAAGGTGATTAAAATCAGACAGCAGTTTGATTAAGACCGGGCAGCGATTGCGTAATATGTCGGCATTGCGGAGAATAATTTGCAGACTTTCCTTGCGCCCTGAATCCAGGACTCGTTTAATTTGCGCCAGGCGCAAAATAGACTCCAGCTTGAATTGGCCGAGGTCTTCGTCGTAAATGCAAATTTTGTGGCCGGTGATTGCCAGCAGACGGTCAATTGCCGCCTGGTAGTCGCCCCATGAGGTAATCAGTTCGCGAGCCATAGTAATCAGTGTCTCTACTTATCTTTCGGGAAACTGCCCAAACAAAAGGGGCCGGCTCTCTCTTCCCATACGTAAAAAGGGCCACCAAAGTGACCTCTTTATGCACCTAAGTGGTTCTGCTTACTTCTGCTTGCGACGTCGAGCTAAAGCGCCAATGATGCCAAGGCCAGTGAGGAACAAGACGTAGGTTTCGGGTTCTGGTACAGCGGCCAAAGTAAAGCTGCTAATATTATTTACAGTATTTGACAGAGCGTGGTTTGTTCCGAGGAAAAGCCCAGCATTGAAGGTGTTAAGCAAGTTGGATGGTAACGATGTGCCGGTTAGTTGCGTATCAATGTTTGAAGAGAGAATGGACGGGTCGTTTTGGAGCAACTGTTCCGCATTCCCCCCCAAATAGCTGTCCAAACTATTCCAACTGTAGTTAGGGGTAACCGGCTCAAAAGCCAAATACATGTTTGTCATCACGTTTGCGTTGATGCTTCCGCTTGTACTTGCTGTCCAAGCTTGGAGGCTCAGTCCAGCAGGAACTTGTGATCCCATCTCTGCC
>Ga0136636_10001445_pt1 | contig 13848 bp, 9 predicted proteins | sample AntDrymUQ8522106_2_FD_104653 | JGI IMG/M metagenome (GOLD analysis project Ga0136636, IMG submission 104653) | Polar desert sand microbial communities from Dry Valleys, Antarctica - metaG UQ852 (21.06) | ecosystem: Environmental > Terrestrial > Soil > Desert | place: Antarctica: Dry Valley... | reverse complement strand
GGTGGACCGCGACGAGGCCATGGTCTGGCGCGGCCCGATGGCCACTCAGGCGCTGGATCAGCTGCTGCGCCAGACCAACTGGCGCGACCTCGATTACCTCATCGTCGACATGCCTCCCGGCACTGGCGACATCCAGCTCACGCTCTCCCAGCGCGTGCCGCTGACCGGCGCGGTGATCGTCACCACACCGCAGGACATCGCGCTGATTGATGCGCGCAAGGGCATCAAAATGTTCGAGAAGGTGGGTGTGCCCATTTTGGGCATTGTGGAAAACATGGCGGTGCATGTGTGCCAGAACTGCGGCCATGTGGAGCACATCTTTGGCGTCGACGGCGGCAAGAAGATGGCGGCCGAGTTCGAGATGGACTACCTGGGCGCGCTGCCGCTGACCATGAGCATCCGCGTGCAGGCCGACAGCGGCATGCCCAGCGTGGTGGCCGAGCCCGATGGCGAGATCGCCGGGCTTTACAAGGCCGTGGCCCGGCAGGTGGCGATCAAGGTCGCGGCCCAGGCCAAGGACTTCTCCAGCAAGTTCCCAACCATCAAGGTGTCCAAAGACACTTGACGGTTTTCTCCCTTTGCGCTCGCCATCCTTCGGATGTTGTTTGCGGCCCCATTGCGCGTGAGACCCCTGCCCACAGTCGCGCCCACCATGCCGCGCCCATTGCGCCAGCAGGTGACACAAGGCAGAACCGAAGCCGGCTTGCCCGAGCTTGGCTTACAGTGAGATCTCTTATGCAAAGCGATTTACACCCATCCCCAGCGCGGGCCAGCTGCCCTGCCATCCATGTCAATATGCCCTTGCAGCGCGAGCCGTTGCAAGGGTCACGCTTTCCGGGAGCGGGATCATGACCTTGCGCATCGGCATCAGCGCCCGCCTCTTGCACGATCCGCCTCCGGGTCTGGGCTTGCCTCAGAAACGGCTGCAGTTCCTGGAAAGCTCGATGGCGCACTGGATCATGGCGCACGGCGCGATCGCGCTCATGGTGCCCTTCATTGATGAAGCGAGCTCGCTGTCGGTCAACCGCGCCCCGGTTAGCGACATCGTGGACCTGCTTGACGGCTTGGTGCTGCAAGGCGGCATCGACATCTGCCCAGAAACCTATGACGGCACCCTGCATGACCCGGCCTGGGCCGGAGACATCATTCGCGATCGCTACGAGTTGGCGCTGTTGCGCGCCTTCCTCGCCGCGCGCAAACCGGTGCTCGGCATCTGCCGTGGCGCGCAACTGATCAACGTGTGTTTCGGCGGCACACTGGTGCAAGACATTCCATCCATGTGCGTCGGAGCGCTGGCCCACCAAGACACGCTTCGGTACGACCGGCTGACGCACGAAGTGGCGTTCGCGCCCGATTCTTCTCTGGCGGCCATGTACGGTGGTGAGTGCCGCCACCATGTCACCAGCATCCACCACCAGTGCGTGGACCGCCTCGGCTTTGGCCTCGTGGTGGAGGCGCGCAGCCCGGGCGACGGGATTGTTGAGGCGATCCGCCATGAGGGACCGGGGTTTGTGCTGGGTGTGCAGTGGCACCCTGAATTCCATCTCACGCCCGGGGAAGAAACCCAGGGGCTGCTGGACAGCGGGCCGATGATGAAGGCCTTTCTGGGTGCAGCGCGTGCCCGTGGCGACCGTCACCGCGTACCGTGATGGTGGTCGTGGTACAGGGCGAGCGCGTTTTCACCAATGACTGATGGCGGACCGGGCGGTTTTACACTTGCGTGTTTTGCACTTGCGGGCAGCATGGGTTTGCCACTGCAGGTGATCGCCGCAGACCGGCGCAGCCAACACGGAATTCCCCCATGACCCGAGACGTTCACCTCATCGACCACCCCCTGGTGCAGCACAAGCTCACGCTGATGCGCCGCAAAGACACCAGCACCAAGAGCTTTCGCGAACTGGCCCACGAGATCAGCATCTTGCTCGCCTACGAGCTCACCCGCGACATGCCGATGCAGGAGGTCGAGATCGAGACGCCGCTGGAGCGCATGACCTCGCGCATGATCGACGGCAAGAAAATCGTGCTGGCCTCCATCCTGCGCGCTGGCAATGGTCTGCTGGACGGGATGTTGCAGGTACTGCCTGCTGCGCGTGTCGGCCACATTGGCCTGTACCGCGATCCGGCCACGCTGCAGGCGGTCGAGTATTACTTCAAGATGCCGCAAGACATGCAGGAGCGTGACGTGATCGTGCTCGATCCGATGCTCGCCACCGGCAACTCGGCGGTGGCAGCGGTCACCCGGCTCAAAGCCACCGGACCGCGCTCGATCCGCTTCGTCTGTCTGGTGTCATGTCCCGAAGGCATTCGCACTTTCCATGAACACCACCCCGATGTGCCGATCTACACCCCCGCCATCGACCGGGGCTTGAACGAGCATGGCTATATCGTGCCCGGGCTGGGCGATGCGGGCGACCGCATCTTCGGTACGAAGTAGGGTCGACTGACCGTTGGTTTGCCACGTCAGTTGCTCGCTTGAGCGGCTGGCCCCGCGCTCATCAAAACGTTTTGAACACCTCGCGCGCGGCCGCCACCGTGGTGGCAATGTCCTGCTCGGTGTGGGCCCCGCTCACAAAGCCCGCTTCGTACAGCGCCGGCGCGATGTAAACGCCGCGATCCAGCAGGCCATGAAACAGCTTGTTGAAGGTCGCGTTGTCGGTGGTCATGACCCGCGCGTAGTTTTGCGGTAGCTCGTTCATCAGGAAAAAGCCGAACATGCCGCCCTGGCTGTCCACGCTGAAGGGCACGCCCTCGGCATCGGCAGCGGCCTTGAGGCCATCGACCAGCGAGCGGGTGGTGTTGGAGAGCGCATCGAAAAAGCCCGGTTTCTGAATTTCTTTCAGCGTGGTCAGTCCGCAGGCGGTGGCCACCGGGTTGCCGCTCAGGGTGCCGGCTTGGTAGACGCCACCCAGCGGCGCGAGCTGCTCCATCACCGCGCGCTTGGCGCCGAAGGCAGCCAGCGGCATGCCGCCGCCGATCACCTTGCCCATGATGGTCATGTCGGGTTCGAAGCCGGGAATCTCCCGCGCAAACAGGCTTTGTGCACTGCCCAGTGCGACACGAAAACCGGTCATTACCTCGTCGAACGCGAACAGGGCGCCGTGCTCGTCGCAAAGCTCGCGGATGCGTTTGACAAACGGCACACTGGCGCGCACGAAGTTCATGTTGCCCGCAATCGGCTCGATGATCACGCATGCCACCTCGGGGCCGTGTTCGACAAACGCGGCCTCTATCTGCTCGACATTGTTGAATTCGAGCACCAGCGTGTGCTGCACCACCTCGGGCGGCACACCCGCGCTGGTGGCGGTGCCAAAGGTGGCCAGGCCAGAGCCGGCTTTCACCAGCAAAGCATCGGCGTGGCCGTGGTAACAGCCTTCGAATTTGATGATCTTCTTGCGCCCGGTGGCGCCGCGCGCCAGCCGGATGGCGCTCATCCCGGCTTCGGTGCCAGAGCTGACCAAGCGCACCATCTCGATGCTGGGCACCAGCTTGATGATTTCTTCTGCCAGCTCAACTTCGCGCTCCGTCGGTGCACCGAAAGAGAAACCTTCAAGCACGGCCTTTTGCACCGCCTCCACCACTGCCGGGTGGCCGTGGCCCAGGATCATCGGTCCCCAGGAGCCGATGTAGTCGGTGTATTGCTGGCCGTTGGCGTCCCAGAAATACGCACCCTGTGCGCGCTGCACAAAGCGCGGCGTACCGCCCACGGCCTTGAAGGCCCGCACCGGCGAATTCACACCGCCTGGGATCAGGGCCTTGGCGCGGTCAAAGAGTTGTTGGTTGCGATCGGTCATGGTGGAGCTCATCAGGTCAAAAATTGAAAGCGGGACAGCGAGCCCAGCCTGTTGCAAAGCCGGCGATGCCAGGCTGTCACCGTTGCGCTGGGATCGGCCTGGCAGCAGCGGCCACGGTGCATCAGTGCTTGGTGGTGTCGAGCGGGAAGTCGCGCGGGTCCAGGGTGCTGTCCGGGGCGTTTTCGCCAGGCCCCGACAGCTCTGCCTCGTCTTCCTCATGAGCCCAGAATAGGCGATCGGGCACCGCGTGGCCCATGCCGGGCTGAAAACCCGCGTCCAGACACTGGTCCAGGTAGGTCAGCGCTTCGGCGCAGGCCGACTGCAGATCCGAGCCGCCGCCGATCAACGCGCACAATGCCGCAGAAAGCGTGTCACCGGCGCCGCTGAAGGTGGCCTCAAATCGCTCGTAGCGCGCGGTGGCTAGCACCGACTCGGGTGAGGCCAAGTGGCTTTCCAGGTACTGGTCGGCAGCGTTGAAGCCCGTCACCAGTGTGTAGGGCACGCCATGCTCTGCAGCAGCTCGCGCTACCTCGCGCGGCGAAGGCGGCTTGTCGCCCTCCCAGTCGGGCAGCAGCCAGCGGCACAAGGTGCTGTGGTTCCCGACCAGCACCGTGGTCTGCGGCAGCAGCAGCTCCACACAGGCATCAAGGTAGCTGTCAATCGCCAGTTCGTCCCACCAGGACAGATCGGGCATGTAGGTGATGACCGGCACCTCGGCGTAATCCGAGGTGATCTCGGCGACAGCGGCGAGGTTCTCGGGGCTGCCCACGAAGCCGACCTTGAAAGCCTGAACCGGCACATCTTCGAGCACGCAACGCGCTTGGTCGGACACGGCTTCCTCGTCGAAAGCGATGTGGTCGTGGATCTCGCTGGTGTCGCGCACATAGCAGCCTGTCACCACCGCCAACACATGCACTGAGGCGCTGGACATGGCGGTCATGTCGGCCGCCAAGCCACCAGCGCCGCTGGGGTCGTTGGCGTTGAACACCATCACGCACGGCAGCGATCCGTCGCCCGTCACATCAGGCAGGCTTGTCGGGCGGGGGTCCGGGGCGTCGGTCATGGCACAAGTTCCGGGTTCCGGCGCTCAATAAAGAAAGCCAGCTGCGCGTCTGTCGCATAGGGAAAGCCAGCGGTCAACTGGGCGGGCAGGTGCAGTGTGGCTCGATACAATTCCCCGATTCTAAGACAACCCCCCCTGTGACCATGAGTGAAACCAAGACTTGGATGTGCCTGATTTGCGGCTGGATTTACGACGAGGCAGCAGGCGATCCGGAGCACGGTGTAGCCCCGGGTACGGCGTGGACCGACGTGCCCATGAACTGGACCTGTCCCGAGTGCGGCGCCCGCAAGGAAGACTTCGAGATGGTGCAGATCTGAGGTGGCTGAGCGGTTGCTCTGCAGCGAACCGCCGCACCCCATCCCAGACCGTTCTGAGTCCCGCCCATACCGCCCCGCAAAACCCTTGACCAGAGCCAAACGATCGTGAGTACAAACCCAAGCTTCAAAGTCCTGGTGGTAGACGACAGCAACACCATCCGGCGCAGTGCAGAGATTTTTCTCAAGCAGGGTGGGCACGAGGTGTTGCTGGCCGATGACGGCTTCGACGCGCTGGCCAAGATCAACGATTACCAGCCCGATCTGGTGTTCTGCGACATCCTGATGCCGCGCCTAGACGGGTACCAGACCTGCGCCATCATCAAACGCAATGCGCGCTTTTCCAGCATCCCGGTGGTCATGCTGTCGTCCAAGGATGGGGTGTTCGACAAAGCCCGCGGCCGCATGGTGGGCTCGCAGGACTACCTCACCAAACCCTTCACCAAAGACCAGCTGCTGCAGGCCGTGCAGCAGTTCGGCGCCAACCTGACAGGAGCCCTGTGATGTCGATCAAAAAAGTGCTGGTGGTGGACGATTCAAAGACCGAATTGATGGTCTTGTCCGATCTGCTGACCAAAAACGGCTACACCGTGCGCACCGCCGAGAATGCCGAGGAGGCCTTCCGTCGGCTCAGCGAGGAAAAGCCCCATTTGATCCTGATGGACGTTGTGATGCCCGGTCAGAATGGGTTTCAACTTACCCGAGCCATCGCCCGCGATCCGCAGTACTCCAACATTCCGATCATCATGTGCACCAGCAAAAATCAGGAGACCGATCGGGTCTGGGGCATGCGCCAAGGTGCTCGCGACTACGTGACGAAACCGGTCAACGCCGACGAATTGCTGTCCAAGATCCGGGCACTCGGCTGAGACGTTGGCGCGCCACCCAACCACAAAAGCAGGCACCCCCAGAGCATGGCGAACCGACAGGCACTCAAGGAACTGCAGGAGCGACTGGCCAAGCGCTTGACTGCCGCCCGATCCGAAATGGCAACCGCCTCCTGGCTGGCGGTGGAGGCAGCCGGGCAGCGGTATCTCATGCCGCTGGTGCAGTCCGGCGAAATTTTTCCCTGGGCGACGGTGCAGCCGGTGCCTTACACAAAACCCTGGTACCTCGGCGTGGCCAGTCTTCGAGGCGGCTTGCAGGGCGTGATCGACCTGGCGGGTTTTTTGCAGCAACCGGGGGCCGTGCTGGCGCAGGCGGGCGAGCGCGTCTCGTCCGAATCCCGTCTGGTCAGCTTGCACAGCGCGTTGGGGATTAACGCGGTGCTGTTGATCGATCGTTTGATGGGCCTGCGCAATCCCGGAATGTTCAACGCCATTGCGAAAAGTCTCGCTGATGCGCCAGCGTGCTTCGCGCATCGCTTGGTCGATGCGCAAGGTCAGGTCTGGCAGGAGCTCAACTTGCAGGCGCTTGCCGCCGAACCCGAATTCGCGGCCATCTCGGCCTGATGTCTGAACCGTCTGCCGGGCGTCCGGCCGCTGTCGTTTTTTGTTCTCCGTTAGAAGGTATTTTCATGGCCACGCTTGACCGATTTTCTGGACTGCTCAAGAAGAACAAAGCCGAGATGGCCGACCTGGACGACGTGGCCACACAGGATCTTGCCGACTTGGCGGCAGCCAGCCTGGCGCCCGACCCCCAGGCTGTTGGTGATGAGTTCGCAGAAAGCCGTCTGTCCTCAGGGCGTGTGGAGTTTCGTGCTGGCGATGCCGGCATGGTGACGCTGCCGCTGCTCGGTACGAAGACCGTCGACCAGCACCAGCGCACGCTGCTCGGCGTGCTGGGCCTGAGCCTGGTGTTGCTGCTCGGCACGGCGGTGTATGTGCTGAACCAGACCAACAAAGTCAGTCAGCAGGTGGCGGCCAGCGGCCAGGCACTGATGCAGTCTCAACGTCTGGCGAAAAGCGTCTCGCAGGCGCTGATTGGCAGCGCTTCGGCGTTTCCCGAGGTGAAGGAGAGTTCGGAGGTGCTGGCGCGCAACATGCGCGGACTGCGTCAGGGCGACGCAGAGCTGGGCATTTCCTCGGTGGGCGCCGGTGTGGCGGCCGAGAACGAGCCGCTCATGCCCCAGGTCGATCAGGCCGAGGCCAATGCGGCTGCGGTACTGGGACAGCAGCAAATTCTTACCCAGGTGGGCACGGCGCTGCGCAGCATCAACCGCCAGTCGTCCGACCTGCTCGAAATAGCGGAAACCGTGTCGTCGCTCAAGCTGCAGCAAGGCGCGCCGCCCGCCGAGATTTCTGCAACTGGTCAGCTGGTGATGCTGACGCAGCGCATTGGCAAATCGGCCAACGAATTCCTGACAATGGAAGGCGTGAGCCCCGAGGCGGTGTTTCTGCTGGGCAAGGACCTCAACACCTTCAAGGAAGTGGCCGAGGGACTGCTGAACGGCAGCGAAGAGTTGCGCTTGTCGCCAGCCCGCGACGCGCAGGAGCGCGAGCGCCTGGAAGCCTTGCTTGTGCAGTACGAACAGACGCGTACCGAAGCGGGAGCCATTCTGGGCAACCTGCAAGGCTTGGTAGCAGCGCGCGAGGCACAGGCCAGCATCATTGCCGACAGCGAGCCGCTGCGGCTGGGCCTGCAAAAGGTTCAGGGCCAGCTGTCCGCCTCTGCCGGACTGAGCGCGATGCAGGTGCTCGCGCTTCTGCTTCTCGCCTCTCTGGCTTTGGTCAGCGGTGTAGGCCTGGGTTACTTGCGTCTGCAAGACAGCCGCGAGCGCCAGCGAGTGGCTGAAAACCAGCGGCTGGCAGCCGAGTCGCTGGAGCAGGACGCCAAACGGGTGAACGACGCCAACCAGGCGGCGATTTTGCGTCTCATGAATGAATTGCAGACAGTGGCGGAAGGCGATCTGACCCAAGAAGCCACGGTGACCGAAGACATCACCGGCGCCATTGCCGACTCGGTGAACTACACGGTGGAAGAGCTGCGCTCGCTGGTGGGCAACGTGCAGGCGACGGCCACCCGCGTGGCGCAGACGACCTCGGCGGTGGAGAGCACATCCACCGAACTGCTCGCCGCCTCAAATGAGCAGCTGCGCGAGATTCGCGAAACCGGCCAATCGGTGGTGGACATGGCGCAGCGAATCAACCAGGTGTCGGGCCAGGCGCAAGAGTCGGCACAGGTGGCCCGCGTCTCGCTGCAAGCGGCAGAGTCGGGACTGCAGGCGGTGCAAAACGCGATCGGCGGTATGAACGCCATCCGCGACCAGATTCAGGAGACCTCCAAGCGCATCAAGCGGCTGGGTGAGTCGTCGCAAGAGATTGGTGAAATCACCGAACTGATTTCGGACATCACCGAGCAGACCAACGTGCTGGCGCTCAACGCCGCCATCCAGGCCGCATCGGCCGGTGAAGCCGGTCGCGGCTTCTCGGTGGTGGCGGAAGAGGTGCAGCGGTTGGCCGAACGCTCTGCCGACGCCACACGTCAGATCGCCGCGCTGGTGAAGGCGATTCAGACCGACACCCAGGACGCGGTGGGCGCCATGGAGCGCTCCACCCAGGGTGTGGTGGAGGGTGCCAAGCTGTCTGACAACGCGGGCGGCGCGCTGACCGAGATCGATCGGGTGTCGCGGCGCTTGGCCGAGCTGATCGAACAGATTTCCACTGCCACGTCTCGCGAAGCCGTGCAGGCCAACGAGGTGGCGGGCAACATCCAGCACATTTTCGCGGTGACCGAGCAAACCGGCGAGGGCACACGCTCCACCGCCCTTCAGGTGCGGGAACTCTCGGCGATGGCCGAGGAGCTTCGCCAGTCGGTTGCCCGCTTCAAGATCGCCTGACGACCCGCCCAGTCGCGGCCTGCCCACGGATGACGATAACCATGCCAGACACCACCACCGACAGCCTGCAGACGGACGCGCCGCTCGCCGACCTCGGTCCGCTGGCCTGGGTGTTCGACGAACTGCGCAAGTCGCTGGACACCGCCAACAAGGCGATTAAGCGGTTTGTGCGCGAGACCGAGCAGTCGCGCAACAACGACCTGGAAGCGGTGGACCCCGGCTCGCTTCGTCTGGCCCGCCAGCAGTTGCATCAGGCGGTGGGCGCGCTGGAGATGGTCGGTCTGGTATCGCCCGCCCAGGTGCTGCGCGCCATGGAAGCTGCGGTGCAGCGCTTTGTGCAGAAGCCTGAGGCCTGCACCAGCGCCGCCAGCAACGTGGTCGAACGCGCTGGCTTTGCCCTCATCGAATATCTGGAGGCGGTGCTGAACAACAAGCCGGTGCCACCGGTGGCCCTGTTTGCGCAGTACCGCGAGGTGCAGGAGCTGGCCGCGGCCCAGCGTGTGCACCCGGCCGACCTGTGGCCGGTGGATCACCATGGGGTGGACATGCCAGCGGCTTCAGCGGTGACACCGTTGCAGTGTGATCCGACCATACGTTCGCTGTTCGATCGTCTGGTGCTGCTGGTGGTCAAGACAGACAGCCCGGCCGCATCGCAGCAACTGGCCAAACTCAGCGCGGGTTTGTCGGCTGGCGCGAGCGATGCGCGCTCGCGGACATTCTGGCGTTCAGCGGCGGGTTTCTTTGAAGCGGTGGCGCTGCGCGTTTTGCCGGTGGATGTGTACGTCAAGCGGGCGGCCTCGCGGGTGTTGCTGCAGTTCGCCAACTTTGCCCAGGGCAAGACCCAGGTCTCGGAAACCCTGTTGCGCGACCTGTTGTTCTTCTGCGCCCAGGCCACGGCGGCCTCCGCCGACAAAGCGCCTCGACTGTCGGCCGTGCGCGACGCCTTTGGGTTCGATGCGCTTCCCGTGGCCGACTACCACCAGGCCACCTTGGGCCGTTACGACCCGGCTTTGCTGGTGCAGGCGCGCAAGCGCATTCACGCCGCCAAGGAGGCCTGGTCGCTGTTTTCGGGTGGTGATACCAGCCGGGCGCGTCAGGTGCAGGACCAGATTGGGCTGATTGCCGACTCCTTGCTCAAGCTGCACCCATCAAGCACGGTGCTGGCCCGCGCGCTGGTCAAGGCCGCCGATCAAGCCACCCGGGATGCGTCGGGCGTGCGGCCTGAGCTAGCAATGGAGGTGGCGACCACCACCCTGTATCTGGAAGCGGCGTTCGAAGACTTCGACCCCAATGACAAAGAGATGACGCAGCGTACCCAGGCGCTGGCCGAGCGTCTGGATGCCGTGCTCGCAGGCACACGCGGGCAGCCGCTCGATGCCTGGATGGAGCAGCTCTATCGGCGCGTGAGCGACCGCCAAACCATGGGCAGTGTGGTGGGCGAGCTCAAGGTCTCGCTGGGCGAGGCGGAGAAATCACTGGACCAGTTCTTCCGTTCACCGGCGGAAAAGGCGGGTCTGCATGTGGCGGTGTCGCAACTGGCACAGATGCGCGGCGTGTTGTCGGTGCTTGGGCTGGACCAGGCGGTGCAGGCGGTGGCGCGCATGCGCGCTTCGGTCGACGAGATTCTGGACACCGAGGTCGACGAGGCGCAGGCCCGCGAAGCCGGGACCTTCCAGCAGCTGGGCAACAACCTGAGCGCGCTGAGTTTTCTGGTCGACATGCTCAGCTACCAGCCGGCGTTGGCCAAGAAGCTGTTCGTGTTCGATGAAGACAAGGGCGAGCTGTTGCCGCTCATGGGCCGCCATGCATCGGCTTTGGGCGGCCCCCAGCCCAACCGCGAAGACGCCGAGCACATCAGTGCCGGCCTGCAGCGCGTGGTCGATGGTGTGGAACAGGGCGCCGATCTGGCCGACCTCAGCCAGCAGCTTGAACAGCTTGCCGACCAGGCCTCGCTGGCCGAACGGACGGGCGTGGCGCGGGCTATGCGCGATGCCGCGCAGGCGGTCGCGGGCACGGATGCCCTGGCGGGAGCCAAGGCGCTGGTGAACTTGTCGCAGGTTGCACCCCATCCCCAGGTGGTCGATTCGCCGCCCCTGCCACTGACCGACGAAGACGACGAGGAAGACCTGCTCGGTATCTTCTTGGAAGAAGCCCGTGAGGTGCTGGGCAATGGCCAGACTGCGGTGACCACGCTGCGTGAGCATCCTGGCGATCTGGAGAGCCTGACCACGCTGCGGCGTGCTTTTCATACGCTGAAAGGCAGCTCGCGCATGGTGGGCTTGACCGAATTCGGCGATGCCGCCTGGGCGATGGAGCAAACAATCAACGTCGCACTGGCCGAGCAGCGCCCGGCACAGCCCGGGTTGATGAATCTGTCGGAAGACGCCATGCACGCGTTTGCGCGCTGGGTCGAAGACATTGCGACGCAAAACGACGCGCCTTGGAGCGCCGCTCCGCTGCGTGCCAGTGCCGAGGCCTGGCGCAACCAGGGCGAGCTATTGCCGCTGCAAGGATTGCCTGAGATCGTTACGCCGCACCCTGACTTCGAGGACGAGGTACAGGCCGAAGCGGGGCAGTGGCAGACAGCGGCAGACACCGAACTTTCCGGCTTGGGCGAGCTGACTGAGGATCGGTTGCCCGCCGGCGAAGCGCACCCGCACACCGATTTCACCGAACTCGGCGCCGTGCTGGATACGGATGTCTCCGGCGGTCAGCCTGCCTCTTCTGATGGTTGGCTTCAGGTCGAGCAAGAGCCCTCCCTGGCCGACGACCCGATGTTCATCGCCGCAGAGGCGGCGCGTGCGCCAGCTGAGCCACAGCTGCTGGCGCCGATGTTTGACGAGATCGATTTCGGCGCCCTGGCGGCGTTCGCTGCGCGCGGGAGCGATGAAGCGCTGGTGCCTGCTTCCGAGACGGCCTTGCCGGATCTGCCGCTGGCACCCGATGCGACCGAAGAATCGGCGATCGGTTCAACGGGTTTGCCGGTCGATGGCACCGCAAGCCCGGACCTGTCCCTGCCGACCATGCCGCTGGCCGCAGACGAGACGCAGACACTTGATCCTCTGGCGGCCCAACAGACGGGCGAAGACCAGTCTGACGACCAGACCAAGGTGATCGGCGACCTGCGCATCGGCATCAAGCTCTACAACGTGTACCTGAACGAGGCTGACGAGTGGTCGCGCCGTTTAAGCACCGAGCTCGCGGAATGGTCGCTGGAACGGCATGAAACCGCGCCCGCGCAGGCCGAGTCGCTGGCCCATTCGCTGGCCGGCAGTTCTGCCACGGTCGGGTTCGACTCCCTGTCTGAAATCGCCCGCGCGCTCGAACACGCAATTGCCACAGTTCGCCTCCACCAGGAGTCCGGCTGGGTGGCTGCCCCCGAGATTGCCCAGCTGTTTGTGGACGCAGCGGGGGATATCCACCGGCTGCTGCATCAGTTCGCCGCCGGCTTCCTGAAGGATCCCAGCGCGGAACTGCTGTCCGCTTTGCACCGTGTGGTGCACGACCCACTGCCGGAATGGATGCCCGAAACCCTGTCTGAATCGGTGGTCTTTTCGGAGCCAGCGGCTGAGACCGAAGAGATCCTGGGCGACGCGCAGCTGCTGGCTGAATTCACGCTGACCGAGGCGGGGGGGCTCGATCTGCCGGCGATTCCAGTGCTGACCAACGGGTTGGCGGATACGTCGGCGCGTGGTCCAGTGCAGGACATCGACGACGATATCGATGCGCTCGACATGATCGATGCCGACCTGTTTCCGATCTTTGCCGAAGAGGCGCAAGAGCTGTTGCCCCGACTCGGCGGCGCGCTGCGCCAATGGGTGGCGCGGCCCGACAACGCCAGTGCGCGGGCCGAGGTGCTGCGCAACCTTCACACCATCAAAGGCAGTGCCCGTTTGGCCGGTGCACTTCGTCTGGGCGAAATGGCCCACCGCATGGAAACCAGCGTCGAGCGACTGGGTTCGGAGTTGCAACGCGGCGCCGATCTGGAGCCGCTGCAGACCGCGTTCGATGCCATCGAAGCGCGCTTCGAGACGCTGCGAAACACCAACCCAGACACCGAAGAACTGGCGCAAAACGTGGTGCAGACCGCGCCGGAAACTGTGGCGCTGAGTGAAGAGGCCATGCAGTCTGAAGCTTCGCAAAAGGCCGAAACAGCGGCCGCCATCGAGCCCGTCGCTCCTGGCAGCGAAACGGCCCGCCCAGCCGGCTTGAAGGGCTTGTCTTTGCCCGCACTGCCGCTGCTGGCGCCGGTGCGCGCTGGCGCTGCGGTGCGGGTACGTCCCGAGTTGCTGGACCGCATGGTCAACCAGGCAGGCGAGGTGATGATCAGCCGAACCCGCATGGAAGCCGAACTGCTAACCCTGCGCGGCTCTCTCAAGGAGCTCACCGGCAACCTTGACCGCTTGCGGTCGCAGCTGCGCGATATGGAGTTGCAGGCTGAGACGCAGATGCAGTCGCGCTTGGCGCAGGCACGAGATGCCGATCAGGCGTTCGATCCGCTGGAGTTCGACCGCTTTACCCGGGTGCAGGAAATCACCCGCATGATGGCCGAGTCGGTGAACGACGTGGCCACAGTGCAGCGCAACCTGCAGCGCGCTCTGGAGGCGACTGAAGACGGCATGGTGGCCCAGGGTCGCCAGGCGCGCGAGCTGCAACGCGACCTGTTGCGCACCCGCATGGTGGAATTTGAAGGCATTTCGGAGCGCCTGTATCGCGTGGTCCGGCAAGCCTCGAAGGAAACTGGCAAACAGGTGCGGCTGGACATCACCGGCGGCAACATCGAAATGGATCGGGGGGTGCCGGACCGCATGACCGCTGCCTTCGAGCACCTGCTGCGCAACAGCGTGGTGCGTGGCGTGGAAAGCCCCGAGACCCGCCAGGCGGCTGGCAAGTCGGCCGAAG
>Ga0136636_10001444_pt1 | contig 13850 bp, 11 predicted proteins | sample AntDrymUQ8522106_2_FD_104653 | JGI IMG/M metagenome (GOLD analysis project Ga0136636, IMG submission 104653) | Polar desert sand microbial communities from Dry Valleys, Antarctica - metaG UQ852 (21.06) | ecosystem: Environmental > Terrestrial > Soil > Desert | place: Antarctica: Dry Valley... | reverse complement strand
GTGGCTGCTCCGACTGCTCCGACCTTTGATACCCCATTAGTATCTGGACAAACGACCCAAGACCTAATTGCAACTACTGATAAGCAAGCTAGAGTTCAAGAACTAGAGCAGAAAGTTGGTGTTGACTCTAAACAGTTGCGTGATCCTTTTACTAGCACTGTGATCAATCCAGTACCAACACTAGAATCACTCTTGGAAAAGCCCAAAGCCCCTCCTCAACTGAGACCCGCAGTAAGGGTGATAACTTCTAACCGTCGTAGTATCGTCACTGCACCCCCTAACATACAGGCTGCTGAAGGCACTATAGTTACGGGTACTGTTGAAACCGCTGGTACGATCTATGCAATTGTTAAGGCTTTTGGTGAGACAACATCACGTTCTGTCAGTGCTGGACAGCTAATTTCCAACGGTAAAGTTTTGGTAAAACGTATTGACACTAATTCTGAGCCTCCTATAGTGGTGCTACAACAAAATGGTGTTGAAGTACTGCGTCCTGTAGGAGCGCCAATAGTTGGTGCTACACCTAACCCCAATCTAATATTGCCTACGGACACAACGAACCCTACATCACAGTCAAATAATGCCCCCCTTTCGATTCCCCTGTTAATTCCAGCGCAATAATACAAAACCCAGAAGAGAGAGGCGGCGCATTGCGCCGCCTCTCTCTTCTGGGTTTTGATTAGCGACAGCTATCCCAAAAAGCGGCGCATCACGCCGCTTTTTGGGATTCTATTTTTTGGGAGCCATCAACATGGTGATATTTCTGCCTTCTCGCTTGGGATACTGTTGAATTTCAGCAACCGATTCGAGATCGCTTGCCATACGATTGAGCAGCACTTCGGCAAGGTCTACGTGTTGAATTTCGCGACCGCGAAACATGACTGTAGCTTTGACCTTATCTCCTTCTTTTAGAAAACGTTCTGCGTGATTAATTCTGACCTTATAATCGTGTTCTTCGATTTTGTATCGCATCTTCACTTCTTTAACGTCAGAAGTATGCTGCTTTTTACGAGCCTCTCTGGCTTTCTTCTCTTGCTCAAACTTGAACTTGCCATAATCCATGATCCTACACACAGGTGGATCGGCCTTGTCACTGACAAGCACAAGGTCTAGCTCTTTTTCTTCAGCCATTTTCAAGGCTTCTTTAGGAGTGAGAATGCCGAGCTGCTCTCCCTCCATATCAATGACTCGAATTTTTGGATATCTGATACGTTCGTTGATTTGGGGAAGATCTTTAATTGGCTTTTTAGTCATGAAATCTCTGTTATCTAGTCTCTTTTAGGTATTAATTGAATTACTAAGGGTTTACAAGTATATGTAATTGTCAAAAAAATTACTTAGTTGACTCAGTTCATATCAAAACTTGTCTAAAGTAACTAATGCGTATGTGCTTAGCTACATTTAGCAATCTTTTGAAGTTTTTTGCTTGACATAAACGTTTAAGTATAGTACGAACTCTCCCCATCATGTGTCAAGTATTATGCGATCATTTTTCGTAAACTTTGTTTAACTAGCTCAGTAGTAACTTGATCGCTAAGATTTGCTGAGCCGATCGCTGTCGGCAAGATAAAACGCACTTTTCCTGCTTCTACTTTTTTATCAGTGGATAAAGAAGCTGTAATTGCATCTAAGTCAATGTTTACTGGCAGAGTTTGAGGTAAACCAGCTTTAGTAATTAATAGCATTTGCCGATCTTGATCTTGCTGTGACCATAGTCCAAGGTCAACGGCGATTGCGCCTGCGATCGCCATGCCTAGCCCCACCGCTTCGCCGTGATTGTAAAGGCGATAGTTGGTAACTGATTCGATCGCATGACCGACAGTGTGACCATAGTTGAGAATGGCGCGAAGATTACCTTCTTTCTCGTCCTTGGAGACAATCTCGGCTTTAGCTTTGGCGCAGCGATAGAGGATGGATTGTAGTAGTTCAGGTTTTACATAGCGCAACTGGTCAAGGCGATCGCAGTTAGCTAACAGATCAAATAAATCACGATCCCAGATCACGCCATATTTGATTACCTCCGCCATCGCCGAACGAAACTCGCGCACAGGTAAGGTTTTTAAGACTTCAGGATCGATCCAAACCAAACGCGGCTGATGAAATGCGCCAATTAAGTTCTTGCCTTGAGGATGATTGATCCCTGTTTTGCCACCGATTGCTGAGTCGACCATTGCGAGTAATGTCGTCGGTACTTGAATCAGGTCAATCCCTCGCAACCAAGTTGCCGCCGCATAGCCGGACACATCACCGATTACCCCTCCTCCGAGGGCAATAATCAGAGATGATCGCTCTAATCGATGAGCAAGTGCTGCATCATAAATTTTTTGTAGAGAGTTGGCTGTCTTGAATCTCTCCCCTGCTGGCAAAATTAGATTAGTAAAGCTAAATCCTGCCTGAGTCAGCGAAGAACTTACAGTTTCGCCATAATGCTTATAAATAACAGGATTGGAAACAATCAAAACCTTATTACTCTTTTTTCCCAATCCAATTTCTACTAATTTTGCGCCTAAATCCTTGAGACGATGGTGGGCAATTTCGATGTCATAGCTGCGATTTGGCAAGTCTACAGTAACTGTGGTGGGGTGGACAGACATATCGATAAATAAGTTGACTAGTTTTTTATCGTAGCAGAGCGAATGACAAAGCAAAAAATGAACTGTGTGGCATCGGCGTAGGCGATGCCACACAGTTCGTTTTTTGATCTTTATTTAGTCATAGCTTGGCACAACTCAATTATTGCTGTTTGCAATGTTGCCGTTTCCTCTTTGCCATGTTTAAGGTCAGCTTCGAGACGCAACAAAATACTTAGCGATCGCATTAACTTTTGACTGTTTAGACCTTGCACCTCTTGCTTTAAAAAATACACTCGTTTGGGGTTACCAATCTCGGCTGCATCTGCAATCACCTTGTCATCCCTTTCCCCAGATTCCTGCATTAACTTGATCCACAACCATGTCCGAAACTGCCCCACTAAAGTTGCACAGATCCGTAAGCCTACCTCATTATTTCGTAATAACTCGCCAATCAAAGATAGCGATCGGCTCGTATCGGCAGAGCGAATTGCACTAGCTAATTGCAAACTATTATGAGCTGATGCTTGGATTAGCGGCGCAATTTCTTTAGCCGTCATCGGTTTGGTATTGCCATGATGAGATAGTTGTAACTTTTGCAACTCCATCGTTAATCGTCTTGTGTCACTGCCAATCGCATCAACTAATAAATCAATGGCATTAGTCGATAGCTTCAAATCGATTTCTATGGCAGATTGTTTGACTAATTGAGCGATCGCATCTGTCTTCCAAGGAGGAATCAAAGAAAACTCTAAAACCTTGGCATATTTTTGAATTAGCTTAGTAGACTTAGCTCTGCCATCAGGTTTATTGGACGTGGTAAACAAGATGTAAGAGTCTTCAGGTAAATGACTAAAAGTTCTTTCTAATTCTGCTAGTAATGACTCTGAGCATCGCTGGGCAATCGCAGTATCAGCAAGCCATGTCAGACGACCACCCATACCAAAAGGAGCTGTTGCCGCTTGATTTAAGCCATCCATCACTTCTAGATCGCCACTTGCATTGATCTTTATATAGTTGAAATCTTTCCATAAGGGATCGATGAACTTATCAACTAACTTCTTAGTTGCTTGATTAATTTGATAGTCATCATCTCCCCAATAAAAGTAGACAGGCATTGTATGATTAGTGCAACTATGTGGTGTGGTGAAGAGGATTAATGATTACTAGAAGCAAAGTAAGCAGTCGAGCAAGACTGCGAACACAAAGAACGGTTTCCAATCGAATCGCTCATTATGCAGTTTGGGGAAAGAGAAGCTTCGATATTTTGTTTGCTTTAACAGTTTTAGTACTGTTTTCACCAGTATATGTAATTATTGCTTTCTTGATATTGATTAGTTCGCAGGGATCTATTTTTTATATTCACTCAAGGGTAGGACTAAATGGGCGTGAGTTTAAATGCATAAAATTCAGAACCATGATTGATGGAGCAGAGCAAGTATTAGAAGATTACTTAGACTCTTGTCCTACAAGTCGGGCTGAGTACGAATCATCCTTCAAATTGAAAAAAGATCCGCGCATCACCAAGATTGGCAAATTTTTAAGAACTACGAGCCTTGATGAGCTACCACAGTTTTGGAATGTTTTAGTTGGTGACATGAGTGTAGTTGGACCACGCCCCCTAGTAAAAGCTGAATTGGTTAGGTATGGCGAATGGATTGACGATGTGCTGAATGTACGTCCTGGGATTGCAGGTCTATGGCAAGTATCAGGGCGCAATGACATTCCCTATGATAAGCGCATACAACTTGACGCTAGCTATGTCAAGCTGATGAGTCTTAGTTTGGACATTAAATTAATCATAAGTACAATTTTGGTAGTGATTTTTCCTAAGGGAAATGGAGCCTACTAAGTAGGCAAGCATAATTAAACCCAAAGCCCAAGAATCTGTAGCTCACGCGCAGCATGAGCTACAGATTCTTGGGCTTTTCTCTAGATTAAAGTGCCAAATCAAAGTCTGTTTTGCTAGGGCATAAAAAAAGAGAGTTGCGACGCTTTGCGTCGCAACTCTCTTTTTCGTTTTTTATATTAATTTCTACGGCTGCGCGTTGTCGGTTTAGAGGACAACTCAAATTCTAAAGCTGCTGCCATGCCCCATAGTAGAAAGGCAAGAATCCAGAAAAATTCTGTAGGCTCTCCGCTCTGGTAGGGTTTGCAAGCATCACTAATATTAATGCTGTAGTTAAACCACAAATCACTCAAAAACATAGAAATACCTGCACTACCAAGCAGTCGCCAAGATTGGGCAGCTTTACCACCCCAAAAAGCTAGCAAAAGAATTGATGCCACAATTAGCAACCAGATATCGCCAAGGGCATAGATGATATTGAGAACCTTGCCAGTATCTAGAGAAAATTCTCCGCCAACGCCAAAAGTGACGTAGCTAGCCATAGCAATCCCCACAAAGCCGACACCACCAACGATCGCCCATTGTTTGGGATAAAGGTTTAGTCTTCTACCAATCACGGACATTGCCATGCCCCATGCTAAAAACACATAGGTAGCTGTAAAGAAAATATCAGCGATCGATGGAAAAGTATTAACTAAGTCTTTGGCTCCCTTTGCTCCACCTGCAATCAAACCATTTTGATACTGAAAATCTAGATAACCAAAAATTAAATTGCCAATTCCCCAAGAGATAATGCCAAGTCCTAAACCTAACCAAACAGTCCGACCATTAAGGATTTTAGGGCTGCGCCAGTTACGTAAACATAGCAAGCCTGAAGCGGCGATCGCTACAGTTTGAAAGATATAAGTGCCAAATCGATACCAGTTTGGTCTAAAGGCGATATCCTTAACTACATTTTCACAGTCTTCGGGCTTAATCGCTGGAATAACTTCAGTTGGGGCACTCAAAAACAGGTAAAACATTAGAGATATTACTGCCCATGCGATCGCTGCCCAGACAATTTGCTGTGTAGAAATCCCTGATGGAGTGGAAGATTTGGCTCTACTCATAAATATTGAACCTTAGCTACAACCATAAAAAACTTGTTTTTTAATAAACTTAGAATAAAGCCAAAGCTGACATTAGTGGCATGGATTAATGGATTATAAGTAGCTATACAAAATAAATTACCAAAGCCCATAAAGTTGCGCCCCCGCAGGGGCGCAACTTTATGGGCTTTGGTTTGTAATTAATTAAGTTCATCTACTTATTTGCATAAATCTCAAGAAAAGCTTAGTCTTCATCGCCAAAGTTTACCTTTGGGGATTTTTTGCAGCCATGAGGTCACCGACATTGCTTCAGGGAGTTCATTTAAAGCTTCCATCGCACTGTCCACAAAACTATTGTTGCCAAAGTACGATGAACCAAGGCGATGCACTTCTCCCAACAAAATCTGTAATTTGCCCTCATCCCAGTTGGGAATCTGCACATTGTTGAGGGGGTTGATTGACAATATTGCTTCTAAAGCATTGATGTTGTCACATTGAGCAAACTTTCCTTGTTGCATAAATCTTAGTAAGTCTTGCTTAAAAGAACCTGCCTGCCTTGTACCAAGTAGATCTTCAATATCAAAATATACAGATTGCAGTACTAGTAAGCAGCCTTGAACAAGGTGAGTCCCAACTGATGAACTAGTGTTTTTGGTTGTGGAAACTTGGTCTAGTCTGACTCTGCCCCACACGCTAAAACGTTGAGGCTCCTCTAATAATACGCAAGCTTTACCTTTGTTATCAGTTAAGTCACGCCATAGGGCTAAAGCTTCATCTCGATTATCACCAAACGTATTGAGTAACCGAAAGGTTTGCCCCTGATACTGCAAAATCGGTATTTGTTGATCTTTGTTTTGTGGGTTTTGAACGTTGACTATTTCAACGTCTTGGCGCTTCAGGATAAACATTTATCTACTGTTGGCTCAACTGATTTTACCAGTAGCAACAAAGTGTAGCTACCTAATGCCAAGGTTAATAATAATCCTAAAATCACGTTTACACCTTGAAAATTTGAAATAAGCAGCAATTGTATTTTTGTAGCGTCGCTTTGCCACACTATAAAAATACAATTGCTGAAACTTTACCTTAAAACTATTGATTTTGGTGTGGGCAAAATAATTAATAAAGCGATCGCCATTAAAATCAAGCCTAATATATCGCGCTTCCCGATTTGTAAGCCTTCATTTTTAACTAAAGGTCGTGGCGTAGGTATGGCAAATAGCAGCAGACTGTATAGTCGTAGCCAAGGCTGGATCAGCATGGCGATCGCTAGCAACACAACTCTGGTTATCCTTGCCAATTGAGTTGCCTGACGATAACCAAACATGGCGAGCGCTAGGCAACCTCCATCAAGAAACTCAAAGGGCAGTAACTGTAGAGCCGTCATGGCTAAACCTGTCCAACCCGCCAGTGTTAAAGGCGACAGTAAAACGAGACTTACTTCTAGATTGTCGATTACATAGGTTTGGGAAGAGGGATATGCAGAAATTACCTGCAAAATAGTATGAATAAAATTCACAAAAATCGAGTTACTAAACTCGAAGTTGATTAGGCTAGGCAAAAATATTGATGGCAATGCCGCAGTATTAACATCAGTAGGGATTAGGAGCCAATGCCCCAAAATTAACAAAATTACGGACATACTGAGACTAGCTAAATTAGGAAACGCTGCTAGATCAAATAGGACTTGCCGTTGCTGCGGATAATTTTGTTGCGGATAATTTTGCTGTGAGTGTTTTAAGGCTGAGGGCTGTATGTTAAGACCTCCTAACATGCCTAGTCCACCAAAGGCTGGCAATAGGAGAGGGAGGTTAAAGGGTAGTCGATATTTCTTCGCAATGAAAAATCTAGCGATCGCATTGACGATGAATACGCTAGATACACCGAATAAATAGGGGAGTCCATTCTGAAGATGAGCTAGGTTGATTTCTGGCGAACTATCATGGATGACTGAGCCGACCAGTAAAAGCGAGAGGGCGGTAATTATCAGGGTTGTTGCCCATATAGCCCAGTAATTGAAATTTGGATCAGGTACGAATTGAGGACGCGAAGGTAAAAGGTAAAAGGCATATTTGCTTGGTTCTTGAGAATTTTGGGATTGTCCAAAATCTGAACCCCGATTTTCAGTTGGGGTTTCTTGCAAATAACAGATAAAGCGATCACCAAATATTTTTTGAATATTTTGATTTACGGTGTCATAGGCATACTTGTAGTTAAGCGATCGCAGGCTGCCGCGACAGTAAATTTCTGATGGTCGATATTCTAGTTCTCTTAACTGATAAATGGCTGGGGGAAAGCAGTTTTTTAGTTGCTGCTCCTCTGATTGTGTAAATGATTGCGTAAAAGGTAGGATCTCGCCGTTAGATTCTGAATTTATTGCAGGCGGTTCCCAATTTCCATAAGTCCACACACACAATAAAAACCCGATCATTGTCAGCATCAATGGCAATGATGTTTGAAAAGTAATTACCCAAGCGATCGCTAGACAAGGCAACCCAATTAGTAACAGCCATGAAAAAATTATTGGCGGCTGCGTCGTTGATTGTTGTCGTGAGCGTTGGTAATAAATTGCCAAGCAACCGACAATCACAAATGTAAAAATTTCTTCAAGTCCCATACGAATTTAAGTATAGCTGTCGCCAAGTGTAACAAGTCAAAAACCAGAAGACGAGTTGCGGCGCGAAGCGCCGCAACTCGTCTTCTGGTTTTAAGACTGACTACGGTTATTGGCAATCAAAACTCAGAAATGGCAACTCACAGTAAAATCAGTTACTCACTAAATCGCAGATCCCTTAGGTATATGAGCAAAGACTTTGAATCTATCAGCGATCGCTTGCCGCCGCAAAATATTGAGGCGGAAGAAGCTGTCTTAGGTGGCATCTTAATTGATCCAGAGGCAGTGTCGCGTGTGCTTGATACCCTGCGTCCCGAAATGTTTTATGTGGCGGCGCATCAAGAAATTTTTCGAGCTTGTCTTTTGCTGCACAACCAGTCCAATCCGACAGACATGATGAGCTTGACTACATGGCTCAGCGATCGCGATATGCTCGAAAAAATCGGCGGTCAAACTAAAATTGCCCAACTATGCGATCGCACCGTGAGCGCTGTAAATATCGATTTTTATGCTCAACTAGTTGCCGACAAATATGCACGCCGCAAACTTGCTGAAGCCGCGAGAGGCGTAGTTGAGATTAGCTATAGCAACGAAATTGAGCTAGCGCAACTCCTTGATCAGTCTGAACAAAAGATTTTTGCGGTGACACAATCACGCGCTCAACAAGGGCTGACTCCTGCGGCTGATATTCTTACCAAAACTTTTTATGAATTAGAAAATCGGTTTAACTCCCTTGGCACAGGTAATTCCACCGCTACGGGCTTAATCACAGGATTTTATGATTTTGATGCGATGACCAATGGTTTGCAGCGATCGGATTTGATCGTTTTGGCTGGTCGTCCATCGATGGGGAAAACTGCATTCGGTTTAGAAATAGCCCGAAAAATGGCAGAAATTCATCGCCTGCCCGTTGCTATTTTTAGCCTAGAAATGTCCAAGGAGCAACTAGTCTATCGACTTTTGGCCAGTCAATCTAAGGTTCGCTCCAGTGACATGGGCATCGATAGTAATCGACTCCGTTCGGGTCAGATTAGTGAAAATGAATGGGGAACTGTGGCTATGGCAATTAGTGGACTGTCAGAGTTACCACTATTTATCGACGACACTCCCAATCCACCGATTACAGAACTCCGCTCAAAAGCTCGCCGCCTTCAGTCAGAAAAGGGTGGAGTCCTTGGTTTGATTTTGATTGATTATTTGCAACTTATGGAAGGCTCGGGTTCCGATAATCGCGTACAAGAGATTTCACGAATTACGCGATCGCTAAAAGCTTTAGCCCGTGAATTAAATGTGCCTGTAATCGCTTTATCCCAATTAAGTCGAGGCGTAGAAGCTAGAACCAATAAGCGCCCGATGCTTTCTGATTTGAGAGAATCTGGATGCTTGAGTGGGGATTCACTGATTACGATGGCAGATACAGGATCAGAAATTCCGATCCGCGATCTCGTTGGCAAATCAGATTTTGCGATTTGGGCAGTTAACCCTCAAACCCTCAAAATGGAACGAGCAATCGTCAGTAATGCTTTCTGTACTGGTTCTAAACCTGTTTATCAACTAAAAACTCAATTAAGGCGATCAATCAAAGCAACTGCAAATCATCAGTTTTTGACAATTCATGGTTGGAAAAGACTTGATGAATTACAAATAGGCGATCGCATTGCTATGCCTCGGCATATTCCTAGCCCAGAATTACAAACAATGGGTGATGCTGAGCTAGCACTACTGGGACATTTAATTGGTGATGGTTGTACTTTGCCACGCCATGCAATTCAGTACACAACTAGAGAGCTAGATTTAGCTGAACTAGTGGCAAGTTTAGCAACCGAAGTCTTTCGCGATCAAATTGTCCCAAGAATCAAAAAAGAAAGAGATTGGTATCAAGTATATTTACCGTCTGCCTATCATTTAACCCACGGCATTAAAAATCCTGTTACTAAATGGCTGGAAAATCTTGATGTATTTGGTTTACGATCGCACGAAAAATTTATACCATTACAAGTTTTTGAACAACCTCAAGAATCGATAGCCATCTTTTTGCGTCATCTGTGGGCTACTGATGGCTGTATTCGCACAAGTAAAAAATCTTACTATCCTAGTATTTACTATGCATCTAGCAGTGAGAAATTAGCGAGAGGTGTACAGTCTTTACTATTAAGGCTGGGTATTAATGCAACTTTGAGAATTAGCTCTCAGGGTAAAAAAGGACGCGATCAGCATCAAGTTTGGATAGCAGGAAAGCCAGATATAGAGAGATTTGTGAATATTATTGGCGCAGTTGGTAAGTATAAACAGGAAAGTTTGCAAGAAGTCAATTTGTATATAAGTAATTCTGGATGTGCTAATACAAATAGAGACTTGATATCAAAAGAAGTTTGGGAAACCCATGTTAACGTCGCTAGAGAAAAGCTAGGATTGACAACTAGACAAATGCAAGAGCAGATTGGCACAAAGTATTGCGGTACAAGTTTATATAAAAATGCGATTGGTCGCGATCGCATGTATAAACTATCGACAGTTTTAGAATCAACGGAGCTTCACAATCTTGCTGTAAGCGATATTTATTGGGATCAAGTAATGAATATTGCTGCGTTAACAGAAGAATTGGTGTATGACTTAACCGTACCAAGTCTTGAAAACTTTGTTGCTAATAATATTTACGTTCATAACAGCATTGAGCAAGATGCGGATCTAGTGATAAATCTCTATCGCGATGAATATTACAATCCAGAGACTCCAGATCGCGGTGTCGCCGAGATCATCATCGCTAAGCATCGTAATGGACCTGTAGGTACGGTCAAGCTATTGTTTGAGCCACGCCTGACTAAATTTGAAAATATGGCTTCTGGTCGCAGCTAAAAAACCAGAAGATGAGTTGCGGCGCGATGCGCCGCAACTCATCTTCTGGTTTTGTGTTCTAACAAGTTTTTAGGTTGTTCGCAAGCCCTAAAATAGGCAATAATTCAGATAGTAGATTAAGAAATAAAACATTGTGGCGCATACCTTTTTAGTGCAACCGGGAAAATGGTCTCTAGAAGGCAACTGGATAGAGCGAGACTCGATGTCAGTCCAAGTAAAGGGTAAAACTCTAGTAGGTTGGTCGAGGGACAACTTTTGGTTCACGATGGTCACAAAGTTAACTTTCCCTAATAGCGATCGCGATGAATTGACAATGAAGTATAAAGGACGCATAGACTCAGATGAGCGCCGCTTTACCTTTGTATTAGATCATAGTGAATTGGGCAAAGTCGAGGGAGAGGGCATAATTGGTCCTGACTCAATCATTCAGCGCTATTGGGTAATTGGAGATAAAAAAATGAGGACAGGATTTCAAACCCTGTACCGACGTGATAGCAGCGTTTACGCTCTGACTAGTGGCATCATTGCAGGTCAAAATCTTGAAAGCACGATGGAGGCAATTTTGACACGTCATGTGGAATCTTAAACCAAGTCTTAAAAAATAAGAGACGACACAAAGTGTCGTCTCTTATTTTTTAAGACTTGGTTTTACTTAACGGGCATTAGCCCTACGCAACTCATTTGTCAGCAAATCTATAGCTTTAGCGAACTGCGGGTCAGAACTTGTACCGACTAAATCACGATTTTTGTTTAGCTTTTCTAGATCTTCTTTGGTTAGCTCAACAATAAGATCGGGCTGGATGCCTTTTTTATTGATATCACGTCCGCTCGGAGTAAAGTACTTGGCAATCGTCACTGCCATGCCTGAGCCATCACTTAAAGAATGAACTGACTGTACTAGCCCCTTACCAAAGGTCTTAGTACCGACAACTAATGCTCGTTTATTGTCTTGCAATGCTCCCGATAAAATTTCGCTAGCACTTGCTGACCCGCCATCAACCAAAACCACAAGTGGTTTGTTGGTCAAAGCTTGTCTGTTGGCTGTCAAGCGCTCGCTTTCACCCTTGCGATCAATCGTGGAAACGATAGGAGCATTGTCAAGCCACATTCTAGCGATTTCAGCACTGGAATACAGTAAACCACCTGGGTTAGACCGTAAATCCAAGACAAACCCTACTGCACCTTTGCTGACGTGCTCTTGGATTGCTTTACGCATATCGCCAGCGGCATTAGCATTAAACTGACGCAAGTTGATATAGCCGATCTTGCCAGCACTAGTATCACGCAACTCAGCTTTGACAGCATGAATTTCGATCTTGGCACGTTCTAACTCAATATCGAATTGCTTACTACCGCGCTTGATCCCCAGTTTCACCTTTGTGCCAGCAGGTCCACGAATTAGAGCAACGGCTTGGTTGATGTCCATGCCTTCGGTGGACTTATTGGCGATCGAGGTGATTTCGTCCTTAGTTAAAACTCCTGCGCGGAATGCTGGAGAATCTTCAATCGGGGCAACGACAGTCAACTTTTTAGTTTCATCGTCCATGCCAAGCTGAATACCGACCCCTGTTAGCGCCCCTGAAGTATCAATCTGCATACTCTTAAACTGCTCAGGATCCATAAACCTAGTGTAAGGATCGTTCAATAGTTTGAGCATTTCGCGTAATGAACGATAGGCTTCGGCTTTAGATGAGTAGTCGCGATTCTCAACATACTGTCGTCTGACCTGTCGCCAATCAACTTTATTGAAAGAGCCATCAACATATTCTCGGTTTATGAGTTGCCAAGCTTCGTCAACGATCTCTTTGGGGCTATCTCTAAATGCGGCGATGCTAGGATTTGCTAGCTGAAAACCAATCACCGCAACAGCCGCAGCCATCGCTGCTGTTGTACCAAGTACAAGTCCGCCTTTTGCCATGTCAACTTCCTGAAAAGTGATGTGTAGTGAGGTGCTAGACCTCAAAATTTATCTAACTCTAGCACAGGAGTTTTAGGCAAGGTGACAAGAAACACAAATAGAGCCATTAGAATGAGACGGCTGACAGCGCTTTGCACCTTACTTAAAACCCAAGAGACTTTTTGAAAGGCTTGCAAAGCAAGCCTTTCAAAAAGTCTCTTGTAATTAATAAAGAAGCCCAAGATCGAGTTACGCCGTAACTCGATCTTGGGCTTCTTTTAAATTTTGTATAAATTTTGTAAATATTCTTTGCCCTTGTCGTTGGTAATTTACTGACTCAAAGCCAACAAATCACTACTTGATACTTCATGTTGTTGCAAAATCTCATGAGAGTTGCTGATGTTTGCTATACACTATTTGCAGATAGTAACTAGATATTCCAATATGACCTTCACAACAGAATCGCCAACATTAACTGTAGAAGCAGAATCTAGTTTTGCACCACCTACTAACCAAGTGGTGCAGACGATCCAAACGGTTATTGCTAGCATGGACGCTGAAAATTCAGCGCTCGAAAATCAGACCGAGGATACTTGGAAATTTCAGTACGGCACTGTAGAAGTAGTGGTTAATATTACTGGGACTGCTCCTAGTGATACTTTTACGGTTTTTTCTAAAGTTTTGGTTGCTCCGTTTAAGGATGAAGCAAGAATGACCCGATGGCTCTTAGAAAAAAATGCGGCTGATACTTTTGAAGCTCGTTACGCGATCCAAAATGATCAAGTTTTAGTTTTGGCTTCACGCTCTGTTGAGGATCTCTCTCCAGCTGAGATATCGCGGATTATCACAATTGTGGCTACGATCGCTGATGACAATGATGAATTCTTGGAAGAAAATTTTGGTTCTTAGATTCTAGTTCCCACATAGCTGTGGTCAGTCCTGTTAAGACAGAAAACCAGAAAACGAGTTGCGGCGC
>Ga0136636_10001443_pt1 | contig 13852 bp, 12 predicted proteins | sample AntDrymUQ8522106_2_FD_104653 | JGI IMG/M metagenome (GOLD analysis project Ga0136636, IMG submission 104653) | Polar desert sand microbial communities from Dry Valleys, Antarctica - metaG UQ852 (21.06) | ecosystem: Environmental > Terrestrial > Soil > Desert | place: Antarctica: Dry Valley... | reverse complement strand
GGGGCTGGAGTTTCGTTGGCCCCACTACGATGTCTGCCTTCATGCAAGCCAGGGGCCTGATAAACGATCACAGTCATGGGTGCCGTGCGCGGATGACAGCGCTTGCTGCGCGGTCAGTATTCAACTCCCCAGCGTCGAAGTCTCCGCACGCCTTGTAGGCTGGTTAGTACTACCGACAGGCTGACGCGTTGTGAGTTTCGATGCAGATTTTGGCACCCAGCAGAACCACTATCGCAACTAACAGCTATTCGGTCAACAGGGGGTTGCGCCTCAGACCCGAAAAACACCGACCTCCGAACCGTGCCCATAAAAGTCAAGAGGTTCTGAGACAAATGGCCTATGAGACGGCTATTTGGGGTACTTTGGAAAACCCACGGTCAAGAGCCAGAAGCGCAGAACCCCGCGTGGTGCGGGGTTCTGGCAGGCATCTTTTCGCTGATAGCGAGCTAGAAGCCCATGTACTGGCGGAAACGGAGGGATTCGAACCCTCGATGAGGCTCTACACCCCATACTCCCTTAGCAGGGGAGCACCTTCGGCCACTCGGTCACGTTTCCTGAAAATCAGAGCCGCAATTATGGCACGAATTTGGTCTGTTTTCTTAAACGGGGGCTTGTTCCAGGCCAAAAGCCTTGTGCAAGGCCTTGACAGCCAACTCCATGTACTTCTCGTCAATCACCACGGAGGTTTTGATTTCGCTAGTCGAGATCATTTGGATGTTGATACCTTCTTCGCTGAGCACGCGGAACATGGTGCTCGCCACACCCACGTGGCTGCGCATGCCGATGCCGACAATGGACACCTTGCAAATCTTGGTGTCCCCTACCACTTCTTGCGCACCCAGCTTAGGCACCACCACGGTCTTGAGCAAGTCCATGGCCTTGGCGTAGTCGCCATGGGTCACGGTGAAGCTGAAGTCAGTCTTGCCGTCTTTGCTGATGTTCTGGATGATCATGTCGATGTCAATGTTGGCATCGGCCACGGGGCCCAAAATTTGGTAAGCAATACCTGGCCTGTCGGGCACGCCCAAAACGGTGATCTTGGTTTCGTCGCGGGTGAACGCGATGCCGGAAACAATGGCTTGTTCCATGTTTTCATCTTCCTCAAAAGTAATCAGTGTGCCGGACTTGGCTTCTTCAACAATATCGATGTCCCACGGGGTAAAGCTAGACAGCACGCGCAGCTTGACCTTGTATTTGCCCGCGAATTCCACCGAGCGGATTTGCAGCACTTTGGAACCCATGGAGGCCATTTCCAGCATTTCTTCAAAGCTCACGGTTTGCAAACGGCGCGCTTCGGGCACAACGCGGGGGTCGGTGGTGTACACGCCGTCGACGTCCGTGTAAATCAGGCACTCGTCGGCTTTCATGGCTGCAGCAACCGCCACAGCGGAGGTGTCAGACCCACCACGACCCAAGGTAGTGATGTTGCCTTGTTCGTCCAAGCCTTGAAAACCAGTCACGATGACGACGCGGCCTGCGGCCAGATCGGCGCGCACTTTCTGGTCATCAATCGACTCAATGCGGGCTTTGGTGTAGGCACTGTTGGTGCGAATGGGCACTTGCCAGCCCGCGTAGCTCACCGATTCCAGACCCTGGGCTTGCAGGGCAATGGCCAGGAGCGCGCTGGAGGCCTGCTCACCGGTGGCGGCAAGCATGTCGAGTTCACGGTTGTAAGCTTCCGAAAGAATGGAAGGTGCCAATTCTTTGGCCAAACCCAACAAACGGTTGGTTTCGCCGCTCATGGCGCTGGGAACAACCACCATTTGGTGGCCAGCGCGCGCCCATTTGGCGACGCGCTTGGCAACATTGCTGATGCGCTCGGTAGAGCCCATCGACGTGCCGCCGTATTTATGAACAATCAATGACATGATGGGGATGTGGTTGGCGTTAAAACCGCAGGATTGTACCAATGCAGGTAAGCGCCTCGACGCTGGCAAAAACCATGCGCCACCTTGATGTGCAGTGCGTGCCCACGGGTTTGGCAGGCGGCGATTTGGTGCATCAGTTGTGCCAGCTGCGCAGTCGTGGGCGTGGCTTGGTGCACCGTCAGCAGCCAATGACGCAACAGGTTAGCCAAGCGAGGCTGGCTGAGCGCCTGCAGGGCACGCAGGGTTGGCGGCGAACCGGTCGAAAGCAGGTCGGACGCGGCGATGTCGAGCAACAAGCGCTGCGCCTGGGCCGCGTGCAACGCGCTACGGGCAAAGGTGTCCCGAAAAGCCGGGAAGCAGGTGCCAAGCACAGGCAGCAACTGGGCCCGAATGCGGTTGCGGGTGTAGCGCTCATCCGTGTTTGTGGGGTCTTGAATGCAGGCAACGCCTTGTAGCACCAGCCAGCTTCGGATGTCCGCGCCGGGCACTTGCAGCAAGGGGCGGTGGTAGTCGATGCCGCCGCGTGTCCAGCGCTGCGGCATGGCGCTCAGGCCCGGCAGCCCCGCGCCGCGGCTCAACGCCAGCAGCAAGGTTTCAACCTGGTCATCAGCATGCTGGGCAAGGGCTACATTTTTCGCAGCAGACAACCCGACACCATCGTGGGATAGCGTCTCAAAAGCTTTGTAGCGGGCACGGCGCGCGGCATCTTCGGGACTTTGTCCGGGGCCGGGGCGCCCATCCACGTGGTGCACGGTCAATGGCACCTGCAAGCTGGCACACATCTGCTGACAATGGCGCACAAAATCGTCGGCGGCGGCCTGCAACCCGTGGTGGATGTGCACCGCATGCACCTGATCCGGCCATTTTCGCGCGCAAGCAAGTAGTAACGCCGTGGAGTCCGCACCACCACTGTAGGCCACCGTCAGGGGCAAGGCCGGTGAAAACGCGGCAATGGCCTGCTGCACAGACTGTGTCACTGCACAGACTTGTCCAACGGACAGTTGCTTAACAACCCTGCAGGCGCGGCTCGGAAAAAGCCCGCGACTGCCGTGGGTTCATTTGCCAGGTTTGGTATCGGTGAATCGGCCATAACTCATCAGCCGTTCATAACGCCGGTCTAGCAACTCTTCGGGCTTGAGGTCAGACACTTGGCGGTAAGCATCGGTGAGCGCGCGCTTGAGAAACGTGGCCATCTGCTTTGGATCACGGTGGGCACCACCCACGGGTTCATTGACGATCTTGTCGATCACGCCCAGCGCTTTGAGGCGGTGGGCGGTGATGCCCAGCGCGTCAGCCGCGTCTTGGGCTTTTTCGGCGGTTTTCCACAAAATAGAGGCGCAGCCTTCGGGGCTGATCACGGAGTAGATGGAGTACTGCATCATCAGCACTTGGTCGCCAACCGATATGGCCAACGCGCCACCCGAACCACCCTCGCCCATGATGGTGACAATGATCGGGACTTCGAGTTGCGCCATTTCGAAAATGTTGCGCCCAATGGCCTCGGACTGGCCGCGCTCTTCGGCGTCAATACCAGGATAAGCGCCGGGTGTATCTACAAAGGTGAACACGGGCAGCTTGAATTTTTCCGCTGTTTTCATCAGGCGTAAGGCCTTGCGATAGCCTTCGGGCTTGCTCATGCCAAAGTTGCGCAGGCCGCGTTCACGCGTATCACGGCCTTTTTGCTGACCAATCACCATGCAGGGCGTGCCATTGAAGCGCGCCAAGCCACCCACAATGCTCAGGTCATCCGCGAAATGGCGGTCGCCATGCAACTCCACAAAATGGGTGAAGATGTCCTTGATGTAATCCAAAGCGTACGGGCGCTCGGGGTGACGGGCAATCTTGGTGATCTGCCACGGTGATAAGTCGCTGTAGATGTCTTTGGTGAGTTGCTGGCTTTTTTTGGCCAATTGGTTGATCTCAGCCGAGATATCAACCGCCGACTCCGTCTGCACATAGCGCAGTTCTTCTATCTTGTTTTCCAACTCGGCAATGGGGTTCTCGAAATCGAGGAAAGTCTTTTTAGCCAAGGTTTGCTCCTGCTTTTGTGTATCAGTTTGGGTCTAGGACACACGTGGCGCGCATTGTGCCGCGAATTTTGGTGTCTTACACAGCTTTTTACGTCCCATCAGGGGACGGTGTGGGTGCGATCAGTAAGTCACCGGCACCGGATCCAACGAGCGCCAAATATACCAAGTCGCCACCGTACGGTACGGCGCCCAGGCCAAAGCCACCTCGCGCGCGTCGCTGCGGCTGACCGCCTCGCCCGAGAAATAGCACTTGCTGATGCCGTTGATCAAACCCACATCGTCCAAGGGTAGAACGTTGGGACGCAACAGGTGAAAGATCAAAAACATTTCCGCGGTCCAGCGACCGATACCACGAATGGCGACCAGCTCGTCGATGATGGTCTCGTCATCCATGCCGGTCCAGGCATCTACATGCACCTGCCCATTGTCAAAATGCAAGGCCAGGTCCACCAAGTATTCGACCTTGCGAGCACTCAAGCCCGCCGCGCGCATGTCGTCGATTTTGAGCCGCAGCACGTGTGCAGGGGTCATTTGTTCGGGCAACTTGCAAAATCGGTCCCACACAGTTTGCGCCGCCTTGACCGAAATTTGTTGTCCCACCACGCTGCGAGCCAAGGTGGCAAACGCATCCCCCCGACTTTGCAAACACGCCTTGCCAAACTGCGGAATCAGCCGCTTCATGACCCGATCACTCTTTTTCAGATGCTTGCAAGCCTCGGTCCAATAGGCTGGCGTAGCGACATCGGTCGCTATTACATGGGTGGCTATCATGCTTTATAAACCGTTAGCGTGAGGCGAAAATACCTTGAAGGTCATGATTTGACCACTTCCCAGGTAGTGCCAGTGACCGAATCTTTGAGCACAATGCCCTGGGCTAGCAAATCCTTGCGGATGCTGTCAGCCAACGCATAGTCTTTGCCAGCCTTGGCCGCTGCGCGCTGTGCAATCAGCACGGCAATATCGTCTTCCCCAAGTCCTGCGCCAGCTTGCAAGAAAGCTTTTGGGTCATCTTGCAAAATTCCCAGGCACGCCGCCAGCGCCTTGAGCACACCTGCCAAGTGGGCTGAACGACCGCGATTCACCTCGGATGCCAACTCAAACAAAACGGCCACCGCCTCTGGTGTACCAAAGTCATCGTCCATGGCCGCTTTGAAGCGCGCCGAATAAGGCTCAGCCCAATCGACGGTGACGGCGTCCGGCGTGACCAAGTCCAGTGCGGTGTACAACCGTTTGAGCGATTGGCGTGCATCATCAAGGTGCACATCGCTGTAGTTGAGGGCGGTACGGTAGTGCGTGCGAATCAGAAAAAACCGCACGATTTGCGCGTCGTACTTGGCCAAAACTTCACGGATGGTGAAGAAATTGCCCAGGCTTTTGGACATTTTTTCGTTGTCCACACGCACAAAACCGTTGTGCACCCAAAAATTGGCCAGCGGGCGACCCGTCGCGCCTTCGCTTTGCGCGATTTCGTTCTCATGGTGCGGAAACTGCAAATCTGCCCCGCCCCCATGGATGTCAAAGGTTTCACCCAGCATGGCGCAACTCATGGCAGAGCACTCGATGTGCCAACCGGGGCGGCCCGTACGGTAGCCGTACCCCAACGCCTGCGCGTTCCATTTGGCGTCTTCGGGTTCGGTGGGTTTGGCTGCCTTCCACAAGACAAAGTCCAGCGGGTCTTGCTTTCCGTCCTGCACCGCCACGCGCTCACCTGCACGTAACTCATCCAATGATTTGCCCGACAACTTGCCGTAGCCCGAAAACTTACGCACGGCGTAATTCACATCACCACTGCTGGACTGGTAGGCCAACCCTTTGGCCTCAAGCTGCGCGATCAGTCCCAGCATTTGGGGCACATACTCGGTCGCCCGCGGCTCGTGGGTCGGCGATTCAATGCCCAACAAACCAATGTCGGCGTGCATGGCGGCGATCATCTCGTCCGTCAAGACGCGGATGGTGATGCCCCGCTCCACCGCCCGCTTGATGATTTTGTCGTCAATATCAGTGATGTTGCGCACATAAGTTACCCGGTAACCACTGCTTTTGAGCCAACGCTGCACCACATCAAACGCCATCATCATGCGCGCATGCCCGATGTGGCACAGGTCATAAATGGTCATGCCACAGACGTACATCCGTACATGTCCAGGCTCCAGCGGCGAAAAAACTTCCAATTCCTTGGACAGCGTGTTGAAGATGCGCAAACTCATGGGTTCTCAGCGTTAAATCAAATCGGGTTAGGCCGTTCAGGCGAGTGCGATGCAACTGACATGTGCAAACAAGGACACAGTTTGGCGTCCATTGGGGCCCAGCGTGGGGAGCTGAAAAACCACCCCCTCGGCTACAATCATTCTCAGTATAAAGCCCATCCCTCGCCCACTGCTTTATCCCGCTCTTGTGCCGTCGCCAACCTATTGATTCCATGAAGTCCACCCGAATTGCCGTTTTCAAAATCCTTCGTTTCTTGACTTTGGCATCCTTCTGCCTAGGCGCAACAGCCTTTGCAGATGAGTACGGTGAGGTCAGCCAACTGCTCAAGGCTAACAAGTTCCCTGAAGCCATGGCACGCGTCGAAGGCGCACTGAAATCCAAACCGGCTGACCCACAACTTCGTTTCCTCAAAGGTGTGATTCTGCGCAACCAGGGCAGACAGACCGAAGCCATTACCATCTTCACCCGTCTCACCGAAGACTACCCTGAACTGCCAGAACCCTACAACAATCTCGCAGTGCTGTACGCTGGGCAAGGCCAGTACGACAAAGCACGTGCTGCGTTGGAAATGGCTATTCGCACCAACCCGAGCTACGCCACGGCCCATGAAAACATCGGTGATGTCTATGCCCGCCTGGCCAGCCAAGCCTACAACAAAGCCTTGCAACTAGACAACAACAATGCCGCCGTGCCGCCCAAGCTCGCGCTGATCAAGGAAGTCTTCAAGCCCAACTTGAACAACCCCAAACCGGGCACGAGCACGCCTGCTGCCACCACACCGGTAGCAACCCCAGCACCCGAGCCAGTTGTTAAACCGGTGCCCAGTGTCACCGTGCCCGTCACGAAGCCCGCTACACCGGTCGCACCTCCCGCTACCAAGCCTGTGCCAGTTCCTGCGGCAACCCACCACGCCAAAGATGTGGAAGACGCTGTGATGAACTGGGCCAAGGCGTGGTCCACTAAGAACATGCCGGGCTACTTGAAAGCGTACAGCGCCAAGTTCGACCCGCCAAATAACCAGTCACGCAAGGCGTGGGAAAAAGACCGCCGTGAACGCATCATCGGGAAATCCCGCATCAGCGTGACGATCACGGACCTGACCGTTTCTGTCAACGGTGACAACGCGGTGGCCAAATTCCGCCAAGCCTACAAAGCCGACACCTTGTCTGTGTCGAGTCGCAAAACGCTCAATCTGGTCAAGGTGGGCAATCAGTGGCAAATCACGCGGGAGTCCACAGGCAGCTAGTGCCTTGCCGCCATGAGCCCAACAAGGGTCTGGCGGCAATGACCGTCCACTTTTTTTTGTCGCTCCACAGCCTGCATGCGTTTGAAATTCATCCTTACCTACGTTGTTGTTTTCTTCAGCGCGGCCGTCGGTCTTGGCGAAGCCGTGGCAAAGACGCCTGTGCGCAAAAGCACGCCAACCACCCGATCTACCCCACCGCCCAAGGCTCAAGATGTGCTGGCTGAGGTACGGTTGATTGACATTTACCGATTGATTGGTAAAGGAAATACCTCCGCGGCATTGGCTGCGGCCGACGCACTGGTCAACGACCACCCTACATTTGCGCTGGCGCAGCTGGTGCGTGGCGATCTTTTATTGGCCCGAACTCGCGGGGTCGCCAAGTTTGGGGATATTCCTGCCGCGCAACTTGCGGGCAGTGAGGCAACTCTGGATGAGTTGCGAACGGAATCGCTGGTCCGGCTCAAGGCCTTGCGTGAGCGCCCTCCTGCAGGCGCAATTCCGTCAGAATTTTTACAGTTGTCGCCTCGCGTCAAACACGCCATCGCGGTGGACGCTTCGCACTCGCGCCTGTACCTGTTTTCAAACAGCGCGGCTGGGCTGACATTGGTTGGGGACTATTACATCTCGGTCGGTAAGCTCGGGGTCAACAAGGTCCGTGAAGGCGACTTGCGCACGCCCTTGGGCGTTTACTTCATCACCAGCCAGCTAGACCCCAAGTCCCTGAAAGACTTTTATGGCGCGGGAGCCCTGCCGATCAATTACCCCAATGTGTTGGACCTCCAACGCGGAAAAACAGGCAGTGGCATCTGGCTGCATGGCACACCACCGGGCCAGTTCTCGCGCCCGCCCAAGGCCAGCGATGGCTGTGTAGTTCTGGCCAACCCGGACCTGCAACACATCATTCGGACCGTGGCCATTCGCACCACACCGGTGGTCATTTCCAAACAGCTCAAATGGGTCGCTCCCGCGCTCACCCAAGCGCTGCGAGACCAATTTCAAGCACGCTTGAGTGCATGGGTGCAAACCAAATCGGGCGGCAGCCTCACGAGTCTCACAACGTTTTATGCGCCCAACTTCAGCAACAATGGCAAGACCTTAACCGACTGGTTACCCACCCTGCAACGTGAACTCAAGCAAGCAAGTGGTCGCTCCATCGAGGTCAAAGATGTCAGTCTGTTGCACTGGCTCGACGCGGAGGAAACCATGGTCGTTACATTGGCTGAATTAATCCAAGGCCAGCGCACCGGACTGACCAAACGACAATACTGGAGCCGTCGCAGCGGCCAGTGGACCATTTTTTACGAAGGAGTCATTTAGTGTTCTTCAAACGTTTCAGCACCCTAACCAAGACAGCTATTGCCTCTGTAGCTATATTTTCTGCAGCGACATCCTGCCTTGCGGACACCAACCCGCAAGTCAAGTTTTCCACCACCCAGGGAGACTTCGTGATTGAGCTTTACCCGGACAAAGCCCCCAAGACGGTTGCAAACTTTCTGCAATACGTGAAGTCCAACCACTATGCTGGCACCATTTTTCACCGCGTGATTCCCAACTTCATGGTGCAAGCTGGCGGCTATGACGCCAAGTACTGGGCCAAACCGATCCGCCCCACCATCCCGCACGAAGGCCGCGAAGCCTTTGACAAAGGTTTGCGCAACAACACGGGTTATGTCGCCATGGCCCGCCGGGAGTCCCCAAACTCCGCTGATGCCCAGTTTTTTGTGAATGTGCGCGACAACAGCACACTCGACCCCGTGGCCATCCCAGCGGGCGACCCGGTGCCAAAGTTTGAATACCAAGGCCAAGTCTTCGAGAACACGCCACGCGCCAAGCTGTTAAACGCGCCTATCTTGGCCGGATACACCGTGTTTGGCAAAGTGGTCTCTGGCATGAATGTGATTGAGAAAATTCGCCGCACACCCACGCACGCGGATGGTCCATTCCAAAGCGATGTTCCCAAAACCCCCATTGTCATCAACTCTGCAACCCTGGTAAATTGATCATGAGCAACCCACAAGTCGAACTCCACATCGCCAACTACGGCGTCATCACCCTTGAACTCGATGCCGAAAAAGCGCCCAACACGGTGGCCAACTTCCTGAGCTACTTGAACAAAGGTCACTACAACAACACCATTTTTCACCGCGTGATTCCTGGCTTCATGGTGCAAGGCGGCGGCATGGAACCCGGCATGAAGGAAAAACGTGGTGACGCGCCCATCAGCAACGAGGCCAACAACGGCCTGAAAAACCAGAACTACACCGTGGCCATGGCCCGCACCAGCGACCCGCATTCGGCCACTGCGCAGTTCTTCATCAACGTGGCGGACAACGGTTTTCTGAACCACACCGCACCCAGCGCCCAAGGCTGGGGCTACGCCGTGTTTGGTAAGGTTGTGGCGGGCACCGATGTGGTCGACAAAATCAAGGTCGTCAAGACCAGCCGCAAGGGCTATCACGATGACGTGCCGACCGACGACGTGATGATCGAGAAAGCCGTCGCGCTCTAACGCGCCACTGCGTCATGTCCGGGACCAGATCACAGGTCATGTCCGGCGACGCGGCCTGCACGTGGCCTGAGCTGAGTGCACCAGCGCGTTGGCGCACCGTGGAGTTCATCTCGGACCTGCATTTGCAACAGTCCGAGACCGACACCTTTGCAACGTGGTGCGACTACATGGCCACCACGCAGGCTGACGCGGTGTTTATCCTGGGCGATTTGTTTGAGCTCTGGGTAGGCGACGACGCGGCTTTGCCAATCCACTCTGGCCAATTCGAGGCGCAGTGCCAGCGCATCTTGGCCGACACCGGGCGCCGTTTGAGCCTGTATTTCATGCATGGCAACCGGGACTTTCTCCTCGGACAAGCCTTTGCCACGGCGTGCAACATGCAGCTGTTGGCAGACCCCACGGTGCTGATTTTTGACCAGGAGCGCTGGCTGTTGTCCCATGGTGACGCGCTTTGCCTGGATGACATAGCCTACCAAGCGTTTCGTTCTGAAGTACGTACACCAGTTTGGCAAACCACGTTTTTAGCCAAGCCACTGGCGCAACGTCAAGCCTTTGCGCGCGGTCTGCGCCAGCAAAGTGAGGCACGCAAACACAGTGGCGCCGCCTACGCCGACTTGGACGAGAACGCCACCCTCGATTGGTTGCGCCTTGCCCAAGCGCCAACGCTCATTCACGGCCACACCCACAAACCGGGCGAGCATTGGCTGACCAGCCAGAGTGGTCAGGCGTATAGGCGATGCGTGCTTAGCGACTGGGATGCCACGGCAACACCACCAAGGCTGGAAGTGTTGCAGATCAGCATGGGACAGGCGCTGCAGCGCCTGTGTCTGCCATCAAGGCTTTAACAACGTTTTCAACACGTTTTGCACGCGGCGCGACTGCGCAGGGTCAAAATTAGCCGCCAACACGGTGGCTGCATCCTGTCCCCAGGTTTGCACAGGGGTTGGGTCGTTGCGTTTGGTCAACAGTTGCAACTGCAACATGCGCCTTGCACTCAGGTGCTCTGCTGGCGTAGGTACTTCTGCCGCCATTTCCAGACGGAGTAAGGCCGTGGCGCCATCGCCTGCCGGCGCCTGCTCAATAGCCTTGACCCACGCAGAGCGCACGGCCGGGCTGACCCGGTTGCCAAGCTCCTGCACATGGGGCACTTGTGAGGGGTCGCGTTTTTCCCAGGCAACCAACAGATTGGTGAGCGCTTCGCCATGGGCCTGTGCGGCGAGTTTGCGCAGTGCAAACTGGGCCTGCTCCAATGCGTCACGTTGGGCGCGGAACGCGGTGTCTCCCAAACGCGGCGCGTCAAAGCGGTCCCCCATGGGTGCACGTTCAAAGCGGTCATCTCGGCGGGGACCGCGCTCGTCGGTGCGACCGCCCGGGCGAGCGGCATCACGTCCGCCGGGACGACCACCGTCGTTGCGGTCACCAAATTTGCCGCCGCGTCCAGACACCATGGGCTCGCTTTTTTTCATGCCAGGGCGGTCATCACCCCGCATGGCCACCACGGGTTTGCGCACGGGCGCAACCACCACCGGTTCGGCAGGCGCTGACGCTGGCGCGTCACCCTGCGCATCAGGCGGGGTTTCAGTGTTGCCCGACACAGCTCCGTTTTCAGCATCATCTTTCTCCGACTCTGCCTGAACTGCAACCGCATTTTCTTCAGAAGTAGGTGCGGCCGCGACGACAGCCGCTTGGGCTTGCGCCTGTCCACGCAGTGCAGCATCCAACGCAGCCATGGCCGCACGGATCGCTTGGGCATCGCCCGACGCGTTGGCCGCCTGCAAGGCCTTGGATGCGTCTAACACCACACGATCGCGCTCGCTGAGGGCGTTTTGGGCATTTTCGCGCTCTAGGGTCTTGCGGTTGAAGGCCTCGTCAATGGGTTTGCGGAAGGCGTCCCACAGCTTTTGCTCCTGGCGGCGCTCAATCGGCACTCGGTGTGCTTCGGCTTGCCAGCGTTGTTGCAGAGCCTTGACCGCGTCAATGCGCAGGCTGGCTTCGGCACCCAACACCTTGGCTTCCTCAATCATCGCGTGGCGCACCACCAAACTTTGCTTCTGCAGCGCTTCCAGCGGCGCAGCGGCCTCATCAATGGCAATCTTCCATTGGGGTTGCAGTTCAGCAAACAGCTTCTCCCCCACATGCCCGGCTTCGCGCCAGCGGTCACCAAACTGATGCAACAGGCGGTGAAAACCCTTCCAGTCATCGTCCAGTGCGGTGCGGTTGTCTGCGGCCCAGGCTTTCACCTCGGCAATCAACGCCAGGCGCTGAGCGCGGTGTTCTGCCGTTTCGGCCTTGAGCTTTTCGAGCCAGACCTCGACAACTTTGTGGGCCTGGTTGCAAGCCTCGTCAAAGCGCTTCCACAACCCGTGGTTCGGAATGCCGCCCTGGTCGGTAAGCTTCCATTGCTCGCGCAGGCCACGCAGGGTCTCTTGCATCTTGCGTCCGCCGATGGCCTGGCCTTCGGGGCGGTTGAGCAGGCCTGTGGCCTTGGCAACCAACTCTTCACGCAACTGGTCTGCGCGCCAGCGTTGCCAGCCTTCGAGTTCGCCCGCAGCAGCCAGCGCCGCATTGGCCTGATGCTCCAGTTTGTCGTCAATGATCCGGCCAAACTCTTTCAGAGCATTGCGCAGTGCATTTGCGGCGCCTGCACTGGCCTTGCCGTGGCCTTCTGCCACTTCCTGCTCCAGCTTGGTGAGCACGTCACCCACAGCGGCATTGGCACGGGCTTTGAGTTCCGGGTCAATCTTAGGTTTAGCAGGTTTGGGCACAACTTCCAGTGGAATGCCACGAGCGACACGCAATTCGTCAGCCCAGACTGGCACATTAGGCAGCGGCGCAGCAGCGTCTTGCACGGCGGTCAACGTCAAGGCAAGCGCTTCCCTGAACGCATCCCACACCAAACCGAGCTGGGCTTGTGAGGCTTGAAGCAGTGGCGGAAATTTGGCATCCACACTAGGCCAGTTGCTGTCGGCGGTCAGCGCGGCAGCCTCGGTTTGCCAGTTGGCCACGTCCGCGCTGAGCCCGTCTTGGACGGCTTGCGCATCACGCCAAGGCTTGGTGGACAACACTTCAATGCGTTGAGCTACCAGCACGGCCGCTTCGCGCTGCACCTGCACGCGGTGTTGCAAGTCTTCGATGGCGCGCACGCGTTCAACCAACTGCGCCTTCAGGCCGGCAAGCGGCTCTTTGCTCAAGGGCGCGCCAGCCTTGGCGGCGTCGCGTTGCCAAGCCAAGGCGTCAGCGAGATTGAGCTTGGGAACCGCCAGCAGAGCTTGCGCTCTATCAGCCCATTCCAGTGCAATCGTGGCTTGGGTCTTGCTGCGTTTGATGTCGTCTAGCCGTTCGCGCACCAGCTTGGCTGCGCCCTTGTCTTTGCCGCTGAGTTCCTTGAACACTTGCTGCAATTGCTCGCTTCCGGGCTCAGTGGTCAGCCACTCACGGATGCAGGCCATGCGCTCGCCCGAGGTTTGCGCTGAAAACGCACCACGTGTCAGGGCGTCGAGCGGATGCTCGTGCTGGGGTTTGGTTGGCGCTGCAGGGGCGTCAGACACAGGAGCTGCTTTGTTTGGGGTAGAGAAAGGAAACATCGACATCGCGCACACTCAATGGGAAACGCCTGCCGCAACGGCGACAGGGACAAACCTCTATTTTCGCCGCCTTTTCGCCCACCTTTCAAAAATCATTCATCCAAGTGTGCCAAAGCGTGAATCAAGGGTCAGATGCAGTTCAACCTGCAACGACCATTTGACCTCACGCGCAACCACAGTGGCGTCGCCAACACAGATCGGGGGAGGCCACCGCAGGCCAACCAGAAAAACGAAAACGAGCACGCCGGGTTGGACATCTGGCGTCCCGCGATACGCAGCCTACACAAATAACGGCGTTGCAGCGCACGGCCCGACATGGGTTGGTCAACACCACCTGAGCAGAAAGAGCCTCCTGCACCAAGTGCCGCGCGTCTCTGATGTTCACAGGCGGCGTATCCAGCACCAAG
>Ga0136636_10001442_pt1 | contig 13861 bp, 11 predicted proteins | sample AntDrymUQ8522106_2_FD_104653 | JGI IMG/M metagenome (GOLD analysis project Ga0136636, IMG submission 104653) | Polar desert sand microbial communities from Dry Valleys, Antarctica - metaG UQ852 (21.06) | ecosystem: Environmental > Terrestrial > Soil > Desert | place: Antarctica: Dry Valley... | reverse complement strand
GTTGCCTGGAAGAATGCTGCCTTGTCGACGTCGGTCACCGTCGTCACGCCTTCAGCCTTCATCTTGGCGCGCGATTGCTGGACCTTGGCGTCCCACAGCTTGCGCTGTTCCTGCTGGGCTTCCTTCGACAGCTTCTTGATCAGGGCCTGGTCTTCAGCGTTCAGCTTGTTCCAGCTGGTTTTCGAGAAAACAAAAACTTCCGGGATGATCAGGTGGCCGGTATGGTTGTAAAACTTGTTGACCGTGTAGTAATTCTGCGTCTCAAAGGTCGGCTCGTTGTTTTCGGCACCATCGACAACGCCGGTTTGCAGCGAGCTATAGAGTTCGGCCATGCCCATCGAGATGCCACTGCCGCCCATGGCGTTCATCGTATCGACGAAGAGCGGGTTGCCCATCATGCGGATCTTCTGTCCAGCCAGGTCAGCCGGCTTGCGAATCGGCTTCTTGGTAAACACGTTGCGCGTACCGCTGTCCATCCAGCCGAGACCGACGAGGTTGGCCGAGCTGGCGGTGATTTTCGCGAGAATCTCGTCGCCGATCGGGCCGTCGATCACCGCGCGCATGTGCGCTTCGTCGCGGAAAAGGAAAGGCATGTTGAACACGTTGACTTCCGGAACGACCGGGCCGAAGGGGCCGAGCGAGGTGCGCACGATGTCGATGCCGCCGGCTTGCGCCTGCTCGATCATCGATTTTTCATCGCCGAGAACCATGTTCGGGAACATCTTCATGGTCAGGCGGCCGTTCGTCGCCGCAGCCAGCTTCTTGCCGAGGTTCTGCATGGCAACGATGTTCGGGTAGCCTTCGGGGTGCACGTCCGCCGCCTTGAGTTCCAAGGCCGATACGGGGGCCGCGACGAAAATCGCCGCTGCCAGCATTGCCAGTTTTGAAATACGCATCATCGTACGTCTCCTTGAGAGTAAAAATTCGGCGTTAGCCGCATACCTTCAGCTACTGGCGCGTTTCAGGGCTGAGGAAACCGTTTCAGCCGCCGGTCCGAACCATTCAAACAACTCTACAACACTTCCCGGGCCTTGGCTGAATGCCGCCCCCGAGCCGCTTGCTATCCGCTTGGAATGCGTCTGCATGCCGACGAAAAGATAGTCGTGGGATTATAGCGATTGCGCGTTCAAATGTAAGAGCCAATCTGCGCCAGATCGGCCGAAGCCAGACGACACTCCGGGTGCCCGCTTCCCTGGCAAGTCGACGCGCAATATACGCCATGCGAAAACGCTGTTCAAGCGATTCTGAAACATTATTCCATTCGCCGCCGCCGCCGGATTTGATTGAACCGAATCAAGTCAATGGCAAGAGCGAACGCCATCGTGTGAAGCGCACCTTGGGCCACCCGGCAAGCGGCGGCGGCTACGCTCGCCAACAAACGCTTTGATGCGCTTTGCCCCTTGGAGTATATTCCGGCGTACCTTCGCTTGGCCGCACTCCGATGCGCTGGCTCGAGCGATTCACTTTCGCCGGGGACGAATCATGGACAAGAAACTGAAAAAGCTCTTAGCGACCGTACTGACGTGCGCACTGAGCATGAGCGCCGCGCACGCCCGCGACTTCCGCTCGGCCGACGTGCACCCGCTCGACTACCCGACGGTGATGACGGTCAAGCGGATCGGCGAGATCGTCAGCCAGAAGAGCGGCGGAAAATACAACGTCAAGGTCTATGGCAACAGCGCGCTCGGCTCGGAAAAGGACACCGTCGAGCAGGTCAAGATCGGCGCCCTCGACATGGTCCGCGTCAGTACCGCCGCCTTCCACGGGATCATTCCGGAGACCATGGTTCCGTCGTTCCCTTTCATCTTCCGCGACATCACCCATTTTCGCCAGGCGATGGCCGGTCCTGCCGGTGACAAAATCCTCGCCGCTTTCGAAAAGCAGGGTTTCATTGGTCTTGCGCTCTGGGAGTCCGGCGCGCGCTCGGTCTATGCCAAGAAGCCGGTGCGCAACCTGGCCGACATGCGAGGCTTGAAAATCCGCGTTCAGCAGTCCGATCTGTGGGTCACGCTGGTGCAGGCGATGGGCGCCAGCCCGACGCCGCTGGCCATGGCCGACGTGTACACGGCGCTGAAGACCGGGGTTGTCGACGCGGCCGAGAACAACTATCCGTCGTATGAAACGGCAAAGCACTACGAGGCTGCGCCGTTCTACAGCGAGACCCAGCACGTGATGTCGCCGGAAGTTATCGTGTTCTCGAAAAAGGTCTGGGATACGCTGACCAAGGCCGAACAGAAAATCATCCGCGAAGCAGCCCGGGAAACGGTGCCCTACTACATCGACCTGTGGACGAAGAAAGAACAGGCGTCGAAGGAAATCACCATCAAGGCCGGCGCGCAATACATCAACGACGTCAACAAAGCCGAATTTGTCGGCGCCATGAAGCCGGTCTGGGACAAATTCTCGCCGACGCCGGAATTGAAAGCGCTGGCGCAGGAAATCGTCAATACCAGGTGAGCCACGAGCGCCGCAAACAGTCAGCCAGAACGGGGTCTTAGCACCCCGTTTTTGCGTGCGGCGCCGGCCATAACTCGGTATTCCCCTAACTCTGATAAGGCTATAATCGTCCGCTGAAAAGCAGAAGTCTTCCGTTCAAAACCGTCTGTGAAGGAGAAGTCCTGTGCGAGTCGCCAAAATCGTTTCACTGTGCACCGTGTCCGCTGTGTTGAGCCTTTCCGCGCTGGCCGCCAGCGCCCAGCAAAAGCTCTTCGTCTATACCTCGATGAAAGAATCGATGGTCGGCGACCTGAAAACGGCGTTCACGAAGAAGCACCCCGACGTCAAACTCGATTTTCAGTCGGCCGGCGCCGGCAAGCTGATGGCCAAGATCGCCGCCGAACGTGAATCGGGCAAGATCATGGCCGACGTGCTATGGACCAGCGAAGTCCCCGATTTCTACGCGCTCAAGGCGCAGGGCGTCCTGCTCCCCTACATTCCCGCCGACAGCAAGGCGCTGCTCAACCCGCTGCCCGAATACGACGGTTCGTTCACCGCCGTCCGCCTCGGCACCCTCGGCATTGCCTACAACACGCGCCATATCAAGGAAGCGCCGAAAACCTGGGCCGACCTGCAGAAACCGGCGTTCAAGGGCGCCTTCGGCATCGCCAACCCGGCGCTCTCGGGCACCGCCTACATGAGCGTCGCGGTACTCTCGAAGACTTTTGGCTGGGCCTACTTCGAAGGTCTGCGCGCCAACGGCGCGAAGATGGGCAAGGGCTCGGGACAGGTGGTCGACGATACCGCGTCGGGTGACCTCGTCGCCAGCCTAGCGGTCGACTACATCACGCTCGACAAGATCGACAAGGGGGCGACGCTGGCCCTCGTCTACCCGCCCGAAATGCTCGTCATTCCAAGCCCGGTGGCGATTTTCAAGAACAGCCCGAACGTCGAAGCGGCGAAGAAATTTGTCGACTTCATCCTCTCCAAGGAAGGCCAGACGATCATCGCCAACGAAGGCACGCTGCCGGTGCGCGCCGACGTCGCGGTGCCCGAGCGCTTCAAGTTGCCGAGCGTTCAGGACGCGATGAAGCGGGCGATGAAGATCGACTACCAGCAGATCATGTCCGAGAAGGAAGCGACGATCAAAAAGTTCACCGACACCATGCAGAAATAGGTGCGCGATGGCTGGTGTACAGATTGAAGGGGTCGGCAAGCAGTACGCAGGCCGGCCTGTTCTTTCCGGCCTGTCGCTCGAACTCAAGGACGGCGAATGCTTCACGCTGCTCGGACCATCGGGTTGCGGCAAGACGGTCCTGCTGCGCCTGATCGCCGGCTTCGAGCAGCCCGACCAGGGCCGCATCGCGATCGACGGAGAAACCGTCGCCGACGCGGCCAGCGGCAAGTCGGTGCCGCCCGAGCGGCGCGGCCTTGGCATGGTCTTCCAGGACTACGCGGTATGGCCGCACATGAACGTTTTCGACAACGTCGCCTACCCGCTGAAACTCGCCGGCACCGAGAGCGCCGCGCTACGCGAACGGACGCTCGCGGTGATCGAGATGGTCGGCCTTGCCGGCCTTGCCGAGCGCCTGCCTTCGCAGCTCTCGGGCGGCCAGCAGCAACGCGTCGCGCTGGCCCGCGCGCTGGTCTCCGAGCCGCGCCTCTTGCTGCTCGACGAACCGCTCAACAACCTCGACGCCAACCTGCGCGAGGAGATGCGTTTCGAGATCAAGGCGCTGCAAAAAAAACTCGGCGTGACGATTCTCTATGTGACGCACGACCAGGAAATCGCGCTCGCCATCGCCGACCGCGTCGCCGTGATGGACGAGAGCGGAACGCTGCGCCAGATCGGTGCGCCCGAAGAGGTCTATGAACACCCGGCCGACGATTTCGTTTTTCGCTTTCTCGGGATCGCCAACTTTCTGCCGGTCAGACGCGACGGCGACGCCCTCTACATCGGCGGCTCGAGCGAGCGCTGGGTTGGCCAACCGCCCGACAAGGCCGGCGCACAACTCACCGCCGGCTTCCGGCCGAGCGACGTGCTGCTCTCCCGCGCGAGCAGTGACGGTGAAGGACTGGCCGGTATCATTCGCCGCGCGAGCTTCCTCGGCGCCCAGGTAGACTATCTGATCGACATCGCCGGCACGCTGATCCGCGCGGCGCTGCCGAGCCACGAATGCCTCGCCCGCGACCTGCTTTTCGTCGAAGGCGACGCCTGCCGCGTCAGCCTGCACAGCGTGCAGTGGTTTGCCGGCAAACTCGTTGCGACGGCCCAGGTGTAGAGCGATGACGACAAAAACACACACGCGTTTTGGCACGCCCGAACTGCTCTTCGGCCTCTCGGTGGCGGTGCTCGTCATCGTCGTCGCGGTGCCGATGTTGCTCATCTTCTTCAACGCTTTCTGGGTCGACGGTCACTTCAACGTCGCCGACGTCATCCGCGTGCTGCGCCACCCCGAGACGTACAAGGCCCTGTGGAACTCGCTCGTGCTCTCGGTCGGCGTGACGATCACCGGAACGATCGTCGGCACCTTCTTCGCCTGGCTGGTGACGCGCACCGACCTGCCGTTCAAGCGCACGATGAAGCTGCTCTTCCTCGTCCCTTTCATGCTGCCGGCCTTCATCGGCGCGCTCGCCTGGAAAATGCTGCTCTCGCCGCGCGCCGGTTACATCAACCGTTTCTTCATCGACGTGCTCGGCTTCGACGGCCCGATCTTCAACATCTACAGCTACGCCGGAATCATCCTGGTCGAGACGATGTACCTCTTCCCCTTCGTCTTCATTCAGGTCAGCGGCGCGCTCGAACGCATGGACCCGACGCTCGAAGAATCGGCGCGCATCTCGGGCGCCGACCTGATCACGATCACGCGCAAGATCACCATCCCGCTCGTGCTGCCGTCGATTCTTTCCGGCGCGCTGCTGATCATGCTCTATTCGATGGCGCATTTTGGCACCGTCGCCGTGCTCGGCATCGAGAGCGGAATCTACAATATCCCGACGCTGATCTACGAGAAGATCCACCAGAGCGCCGGCAGCTTCGATTCGATCCGCACGGCGACCGTGCTGGCGACGGTGCTGGTGATCACCGCGGCGCTGATTCTCTGGCTGCAGAACCGCGTGCTCGCCAAGGGTCGTTACCAGATCATCGCCGGCAAGAGCTTTCGCCCGAGCGAACTCAAATTGCGCGGCCTGCGCATTCCGCTGCTCGTCGTCTGCATCCTCTATATCGCTTTCACCATCGTCCTGCCGACGGCGACGATCTTCATGGTTGGCGGGCTCAAGACGTACGGCCTGCCCTTCGTCAGCGAAAACCTGACCTGGTCCAACTATTACCATATCCTGTTCGAGTGGGACCTGACGCGCGGCGCGATCTGGAACAGCATCAGTCTGGGCCTGTCGGCGGCGCTCATCACGATGTTCGCCGGCGTCATCATCTCCTACGTCATCGTCAAGATGCGGGTGCGCGGCAAGGGTATCCTCGAGTTCCTCGGCATGCTGCCCTTCTCGGTGCCCGGCTCGGTGATCGCGCTCGGCGTCATTCTCGCCTGGAGCGGCAAGTTCGGAATCAACCTTTACAACACGGTGTGGATCATCCTGATTGCCTACATCGCGCGCTACATGGCTTTTTCCTTGAAAGCCAATTCGGCGGCGCTCGAACAGGTGCACGACTCACTCGTCGAAGCCGCGCGCGCTTCGGGCGCGACGATGGCGCAGGCGCTGCGCGACATCGTCGTGCCGCTGGTGCGCCCGGGGATGGTCGCCGCCTTCTTTCTCATCTTCCTGCCGGCGCTGCGCGAACTGACCGTCTCGGTGCTGCTCTACGGGCCGACGACGCGCACCATCGGCGTCGCCATCTATACGCTCAACGAGGACGGCGAGACCGTCTATTCGGCAGCGCTCGCCGGCATCGCGCTGATTATCATCGTGCTCGGCGAAGTGCTCATCAAGCGCCTGGTCACCAGCAAGACCAGCGCCGCCTAGGACACGACATGGCCACTATCGAACTCAAGCAGGTGAGCAAGCATTTTGGCAGCGTCGTCGCCGTCGATAAGCTCGACCTGCAGATCGCCGAGGGCGAATGCGTCGCCATGCTCGGCCCGTCGGGCTGCGGCAAGACGACGACGTTGCGCATGGTCGCCGGCTTCGAAGACCTCGACGACGGCGAGATTCGCGTCGGCGATCGGCTGCTCTCGTCGAAACGCGAAAAATACTACCTGCCGCCGGAGCAACGCAATTTCGGCATGGTCTTCCAGGCCTTTGCCGTCTGGCCACATCTGTCGGTCTTCGAGAACGTCGCCTTCCCGCTGCGCGTGCGCAAGCTGCCGAAGGACGAAATCGTCGCGCGTACCGAAGAGGCGCTTAAAAACACTAATTTGCTCTCGGCGGCGGCTGGCAGCCCCGACGATCTGTCGGGCGGCGGCAAGCAGCGCGTGGCGCTGGCCCGAGCGCTCGCCATTCGCCCTGATGTAATGCTGCTCGACGAACCGCTGTCGAGCCTCGACCCGCATTTTCGCGAGGAGATGCGCTTCGAGATCAAGGACCTGCAACGCCGTTTCGGCTTTTCGATTCTTTACGTGACCCACGATCAGTCCGAAGCGATGGCCTTATCCGACCGCATTCTGGTCATGAAGACCGGCGTCGTGCAGCAGATCGGCACGCCGCTCGAGGTCTATGGCCGGCCGGCCAACCGCTTCGTCTTCGAGTTCATCGGGCTTTCGTGTTTCCTGCACGCCGAGCTTTCCGCCGGCGGAATGCACATCGACGGCCAGTCTTATCCGTGGCCCAACGCCGTCGCCCCGGCGCCCGAAATCATCGCTGCCGGCGCCGGCCTGCTCGCCGCGCGGCCGACCGAGATCGACTTTATCGCCGAGGGCGGCGTGCGCGGCGTCGTCGCGCGCAAGGCCTACCTTGGCGAGACGATCGACTACCGGGTAATGGTCGGCACGAGCGAAATCCGCGTGCAAAAAACGCGTCGCGTTCCCGGTCCGGCGGTCGGCGAGGCAGTCGGCCTCAGTTTTCCCATGCCGCACTGGTATTCGGCGCGCGCGGCATGAGCGTGGACCGGTCCGTGGCTTTCATCGTCTATACTGAACGACCGTTGCATTCGCTGTTTTTTTCAAGGAGATGACCATGGGCAAGGCCAAGGAAACGAGCAAGGAAACCAAGAAACAGGCGGCGAAAACGCCTAAAGAGAAGAAAGCCGCGAAACAGGCCAAGAAAAACGGCCCGGTCACCACGCCGATCACGCCGCGCTAGACCACCGCTCAAAGCGGCGCCCGGGCCACGAACCACGAACCCAGGCTCGCCCTGCGGCCGCCATGCCAGTTGCTGACGGCCAGCGCGCTTTATTTCACCTCGTACTCGAAACTCACCGCCACCTGGTCTTCAATGACCACCCGCAGATGACGGCGCCCGGCTGGCTCGTTGGGGCCGATCGCCCATTCGCCGTAGATCGCGCCGTCCACCGGAACCAGTTGGCGCTGGCTGACCTGATTGCGCCGCTGCTGGGAAAAATCGAGCACTTCGCCGAGCGGACCGGAGTCCGGCTTGGCGCTTTCGGCGCCGGCCAGCAGGTATTCTTCGCGCACGCTCAAGCTGCGACGCTGGCTGCGCACCTCGATAATCCACCCGTAACGCTGCCCGACCTGATGCGGCACGATGCGCGTCGGGACGAAGCTCGTCGCGCGCGCATCGCTGGCGTCGAAGACGCCGAATTCGGCGGCGACGATTTCAACGGGCGCGACCGAACGCTCGGGCGCCGCCACAGCGCTGGCGGTGATGAGCACGCCGACGACAAGCAGCGCCTTACGCATCATGCCGCCCGCGCGGCACGCGGCCAGCGCAGCACGAGGGCGAGGCCCGAAGCGCCGATGATCAGCATGCCAACCACCGATACGAAATCGGGTAACTGCCCGAAGATCGCCCAGCCGAGCAACATCGCCCACAGCAACTGCATATACATCATCGGCGACAGGCGAGAAGCGGGCGTTTCGTGAAAGGCGCGGATGAGCAGGAAGTGTCCGGCGCCGCCGTAGAAGCCGAGCGAGAGCAGCAGCAGCGCCTGCGTCGGTGACGGCAGAATTGCGCTCCAGAACAGGGGCACGAGGCAGGAGGCGCACACGCTGCCGACGAGCGCGATGTAGAACAGCTGGCGTAGCGGCGGTTCGCTGGCGGCGAGCTTGCGCGTCAGGATCTGATAGAGCGAGTAACTGAGCGCCGACGCCAGCGCGTAGACGACGCCGACGCCGGTCATCGCGCCGCCCGGGCGAACGATGAGCAGGACGCCGACGAAACCGGCGAGCGTCGCCAGCGCGCTGCGCAGGTGCAGCTTCTCGCCGAGCAGCGGGCCGGCGAGCAGCGCGACGAGAATCGGCGAAATAAAAACGAGCGCCGTCGTTTCGGCAAGCGGCAGGCTGCGAAAGGCGAGCAGCACGAAGACCGTGCTCGCGACCTGCGTCAGCGCGCGAAAGATCATCAACCACGGCCGCCGGGTGGTGACGATCGCGCGCCCCATGGTTGGCGCGACGGCGACGAGCATGAAGACGAATTGCGAGAGATAACGCACCCAGACAAGCAGCGCGACGGCGAAGAAAGCCGACAAATATTTGGCCGTCGCATCGGAGACAGCGAAGAGGAAGAGCGCCGTCAAAAAGAACGCGGCGCCGCGGAGATTCTTGTTGGGCACGGGGAGAGGCCGATCGCAGCGGAGAAGAAAAACCGACAGGGAAAAACCGATCCGCCATTATCCGCTTTCTGCGCCCGCCTCGCGAATCAGCGCACGGGTGAGCGGCCGGGAAAGCCCCTCAATCGTGCTTGCCCGGTATTTCTCTGCGCGATCTCTGCGCCTCTGCGCCTCTGCGGTGGGTTTGCGCCCACCCGGCCCGCGCTTAGCCGGCCGTTTCGATCAGGGCGATGGCGGACGCCGAGATGCCCTCGGCGCGGCCGACGAAACCCAGGCCTTCGCCGGTTTTCGCCTTGACGTTGACGCAGTTCTCGGCGAGTTCGAGATCGGCGGCGATGTGGGCGATCATGCGCGGAATGTGCGGCGCCATTTTCGGCCGCTCGGCGTTGATCGTCGAATCGACGTTCACGATGCGCCAGCCGGCGAGCGCGAGTTTTCCGTGTGTTGCGCGCAAGAGGGCGCGGCTGTCGGCGCCGCGGTAACGCTCGTCACTATCGGGGAAATGCCGGCCGATATCGCCCAGACCAGCGGCGCCGAGCAGCGCGTCGATGATCGCGTGCACCAGCACATCGGCATCCGAATGGCCGGCAAGACCGAGCGGATGCGCGATATGCACGCCGCCGATGATCAGCTTGCGGCCGCTGACGAGGGCGTGGGTGTCGCAGCCTTCGCCGACGCGGATCATGCGCTTCTCCCTTGCAGTATGAGTCGCGCCAATTCGAGGTCGGCGGCGTAGGTGACTTTGAGATTATGCGTATCACTGCGCACCAGACGCGGCCGCCGGCCGGTGGCTTCGATCGCGCTCGCCTCGTCGGTGACGCCGGGACTGGCGGCGAGTGCCTGGCGCAGCAGCGCGTAACGGAACATCTGCGGTGTCTGCGCCTGCCACAGGCCGTCGCGCGACTCGGTCGCGGCGACGCACTGGTCGGCGTCGGCGCGCTTCAAAGTATCGGCGACCGGGACGGCGAGCAGGCCGCCGACCGGGTCGTCGGCAAGTTCGTCGCACAGCGCGGCGAGCATCGCCTGCGACAGGCAGGGGCGCGCTGCGTCATGGATCAGCACCCAGTCGTCGTCGGCGAGGCCGGTCAGCGCCGCGAGGCCGTTGGCGACGGTTGCGCTACGCGTCGCGCCGCCGCAAAAAATCGTGTGCAGCTTGGCGCCAAGGCCTGACCAGTCGAAAGAGCCCCACCACGCGTCGCCCGGCGCCAGGATGACGCCGACGCGATCGATGCGCGGGCAGGCGCACAAGGCGGCGAGCGCGTGATAAATCACCGGCCGGCCGGCGAGATCGAGGTATTGTTTGGGCATTTCGGCGCCGAAGCGCGCGCCGCTTCCGGCGGCAGGAACGAGGGCGTAATGACGTGGCATGCCGCGATTCTAGCGGAAAGCCGGCGTCCCCTGTCGGAGCCGAGATGCGCTGGGCGATGCGGCGCTTGATTATCGACCGCAGATCGCGCAGAAAATCCAACCGAAGGAAGTGCAGAGCTGCGCTCCTACCAGACGCAAAAACCCGGGCCTATCATCGGCCGCAGATCGCGCAGAAAATCTGCGCTCCTACCAGAACCAAAGCGCGAGCCAGCACCGCGAAGCGCTCGCCCTCAATAGCCGATCGCCGCGCCGGCCGGTCGGCGGACGTCGTTGGCACCGTAGTAAAAGCCCGGGCGAACACGGCCTGAGACGGCGGCGTCGTTGCCCGAACTCGGCGGCGCGACGCCGGCCGCGCCGGGCACGCCGATGAGGATCAGTTCGGCGGCGCCCCAGGGAACCTGCTCGGTCATCTTGTAGCCCATCTGGCGCAAGATCTTGAGGCTATCCGCCGAAACGCCGCGCGTTTCGTAAAATACCTCGTCGGGTAACCACTGGTGGTGCACTCGCGGTGCGTCCACCGCCTCCTGCGGCGCCATGCCGTGGTCGATGACGTTGAGCGCGGTCTGCAAGGTGATGGTGATGATGCGCGAGCCGCCGGGCGAGCCGAGCACCATGAAGGTCTTGCCGTCCCGGTTCACCAGCGTCGGCGCCATCGACGACAGCGGCTGCTTGCCGGGGGCAATGGCGTTGGTCGCGCCCTGTACCAGCCCATAGAGGTTGCGCACGCCGATCTTGATCGTAAAGTCGTCCATCTCGTTATTGAGGAAGAAGCCGGTGCCCGGCGCGATGACGACGGCGCCGAAGCGGCCGTTGATCGTGTAAGTCGTCGACACCGCGTTGCCTTCGCGGTCGACGATCGAGTAATGCGTCGTTTCGGTTTTCTCGTGCGGCGCGTGCGGCGTAACTCCCGGCTGGACTTCGGCCGACGGCGTCGCCCGGTCGGCGAGAATCTTTTCGCGGATCAAAGCGGCGTAGTCCTTGCTCAGCAGGCGGTCGAGCGGGTTGCTGACGAAAGCCGGGTCGCCGAGGAAGGTGTTGCGGTCCATGAACGCGTGACGCATCGCTTCGGCCATGACGTGGATCGTCGCCGCCGAATTGAAACCCATCGCTCTGAGGTCGTAGCCCTCGAGCGTGTTGAGGATCTGGCACAGCGTCGCGCCGCCCGAACTCGGCGGCGGCGCCGAGACGAAGACGTAGCCGCGGTAATCACAGGAGAGCGGCGCGCTCTCGCTGATCGTGTACGCGGCAAAATCGGCGGCGCTGATGAGCCCGCCGGCGGAGTTCGCCGCGCGCTCGACGGCGGCCGGGATGGCTCCCTTGTAGAACGCGTCGGGGCCGTGCCGGGCGATCGCTTGCAGCGTCCGCGCAAGGTCTTTCTGCACCAGCCGGTCGCCGGGCTGCAGCGGCGAGCCGTCGCGGCGCAGGAAAATGCGGGCGGCTTCGGCGTCCATGCCAATCTGCTGCACGGTGGTGTCGAGAATGTCGGTATCGCCGCGCGTCAGGATAAAGCCATCCTGCGCAAGTTTGATCGCCGGCCGCATCACCTGCGCGCGGGAGAGCTTGCCGTATTTGCGCTGCGCGGTGTCAAGGCCAAGCACCGTGCCGGGCACACCGGCGGCAAGATAACCGCGCAGGCTGGCGTTCTTGACGACGTTGCCGGCGGCATCGAGGTACATATCAGGCCGCGCTGCGGCCGGCGCCTTCTCGCGAAAATTGATGAAGATGTCGCGGCCGTCGGCCAAATGGAGGGTCATGAAGCCGCCGCCACCGATGTTGCCGCAGCAGGGATTGACGACGGCCTGCGCGTAGCCGACGGCGACCGCAGCGTCGACGGCGTTGCCGCCCTTCTTGAGGATATCGACGCCAACCTGCGAGGCGAGGCGTTGCGAGGTGACGACCATGCCGTTCGCCGCTTCGACCGCCGGCAGCGACGCCGCCATCGGATTGCCGTTCAGGAACACGCTGACGGCAAGCGCCGCCAGAACTCGGGAGCCTATCGCAAGCGTCATCGTTTTCTCCTTTTCCCCGTGCCGATCGAAATCACACGAACTATTGTCCGCTCGGCGTCATCGCAAACGCGGCGGATTTCACACCGGTGCCCGTGCGCGCAGCGGTTTTCATTCCTTGCGCGCTCGGCCCTTGGTTCGGCGAGATTATGCTTGAACTCGTCACCCCGGCGAAGGCGACCGAAGGAAGTGCAGAGCCCGGGGTCCAGGTGAGAAACCTCTGCGTTGACTGGATTCCGGCTTTCGCCGGAATGACGGCCAGTTCATACTTCTTGTCGCCGGATCAATAATGCCCGACCATACTCCTTTTGACTCGGCGCGAGTAGCCCGCGCACCCTCCATGTCGCCCATGATTCGCCGTCTGCTCATCGCCTTCCTCGTCGCCGCCGCCATCGGCGCCGTTTTCTGGTGGATGGGACGACCCAAACCGATCGCCGTCGCGGTTCGGGAAATCGACCGCGGCAAGGTCGAGTCGAGCATTGCCAACACGCGTGCGGGGACGGTCGAGGCCTGCCAGCGCACCAAGCTGTCGACGATCATGGGCGGGCGCATCGAGGTGCTCGCCGTCAAGGAAGGCGACCGCGTCAAAAAAGGTCAGCTGCTGATGAAGCTGTGGAACGCCGACCAGCAGGCGCAAAGCACGCTGGCCATGACGCAGGTGGTCACCGCGCGCCAGCGCGTCACCGAAGCCTGCGCCCAGGCGGCCAACGCCGAGCGCGAAGCCGAGCGACAGGCTACGCTTCGGCAAAAGGGATTTGTCTCGCGTTCGCGTGAGGAGTCGGCGCGCACCGAGGCGCAGGCCCGGCGCGCCGGCTGCGACGCGACCAAGGCCGACGTCGCGCAGTTCCAGGCCAGGGTTGCCGCGACGCAGGTCGAACAGGGCCGCACCGTGCTCTACGCGCCGTTTGCCGGGACGATCGCCAAGATCGTCGGCGAAGTCGGCGAATACTCGACGCCGTCGCCACCCGGCGTGCCGACGCCGCCGGCGATCGACCTGATCGACGACTCCTGTCTCTACGTCAAGGCGCCGATGGACGAAGTCGATGCGCCGAAAATCAGTGCCGGCCAGCGCGTGCGCATCAGCCTCGACGCACTGCCCAAGCAATCGTTTGCCGGCAGCGTGCGGCGCGTCGCGCCCTACGTTTCGGCGGTCGAGAAGCAGGCGCGCACGGTCGATATCGAAGCCATCTTCGACCACCCCGAGCAGGCCGGCAAACTCCTCGTCGGCTATAGCGCCGACGTCGAGGTGATCCTCGCCGTGCGCGAGGACGTCGTCCGCGTGCCGACTGCGGCGCTGCGCGAAGGCGGCCGCGTGCTCGTCGCCGGCGCCGACGGCCGGCTCGTCGAGCGTCAGCTCAAGACCGGACTC
>Ga0136636_10001441_pt1 | contig 13862 bp, 1 predicted proteins | sample AntDrymUQ8522106_2_FD_104653 | JGI IMG/M metagenome (GOLD analysis project Ga0136636, IMG submission 104653) | Polar desert sand microbial communities from Dry Valleys, Antarctica - metaG UQ852 (21.06) | ecosystem: Environmental > Terrestrial > Soil > Desert | place: Antarctica: Dry Valley... | reverse complement strand
TCCGGAGATTTCGGTGCTTTTGCTTGAATCCCAAAATTTGTAGGTAATCGGATTGCCGCCCTTATATCCATTTGAATAACCGTCATCTTTAGCCGATGTAATAATAGCAGCAAAAGTGCTGTTGTCTGATGTAACTATTGGCTTTACAAGTGTTATTTTGCCGCAGCAAATGGCTCCGTCAAAGGCAGCAATTTCATCGCCGACTTCAAGAGAAACTCCTCCCAGTTTCGCATCGATCACATAAATATTCATGTGATCGTTTCCAAAACCTGACCAGGCGACATTAAAGTGACTTTGTGCAAAACCTGTTGATGCAATAAGCAGAATTGCTATTAAGTTGGTATACCTTTTCATAGGATTGAATATTTATGTCTCTGTTTTATCAATTATCATCGAGCCGATTAACGTGTCAGAATAACTTTTTTAGTCGTATCATTCACTTTCAGGAAATAGCTACCGGGCACCATTTTTATACCCTGATCATTTCTTCCATCCCAGAACAAAGTTTTTGTTCCGATTTCATTTCCATGAAAGAGGTTCCGAACCAGGCGTCCACCGACATCGAAGACTTCTACATCCAGTATCGATGCATCCGAAATCGCAACTTCAATAGTCAACTGCTCTTTGAATGGATTCGGATAACATTTTACAGAAACAGATTGCCCTAATTCAGTAATACCGATGGCCAATTCAGTTTGTGCGCTGACAAATATGGAAGCATCTTTCCCGAATATGTTTTTGCTGTTATTCTGTAATTCAGGTTTGAGTAAATATTCCTGATTATTCCTGAACAATCGAAGGACAACCTGATTGCCAGAGATGAATCCATTCAGTTTACCAATTCCATCGTTACTTGATGCGGGGATACTGATTTGGTTGGAGATTAGCTGATCAATTCCGATCTGTACAGCTCCCACACACAGTTTTCCGTCAAATATTCCGATTTCGTCGCCAACTTTGAACCCACCGTTCGCCAAATTAACCAGAATAATATTCATGTGGTCGGTTCCGTTTCCGGTAAATGCTTTCCTGAAATGCTCAGAAGCATTAATTTCAGGAGAAATAACTGCGAGTTTGGTCGAATTGGCTGGAATAGTTATTGTTCCGGCTGAGGAAACATAAACTTTGTATCCTTTGTTTGGCATCAGGTTTCCGATGTTGTTTTTCCAACCTCCGAAAACCCCGAAGTCTTCAATAGTCAATCCTGATTCGTTCATCACTTTGTTGAGTTTGCCCGAGTCAATCAGCGGCTGGAAGATCGGCATGGCATCCTGAAGCTGAACTGATGGATATGCAATAATATTCCATCCGCTATTCAGACTAATCTCCATTGGCAACGAAACGGCAGGCCCCTCTAATTCGAGTGTGGCATCTTCAGTGACATATACTTTATACCCTCTTCCGGTAATCATATCGCCAATGCTATTTTTCCATCCACCAAAAACTCCAAAGTCTTCCAGAGTTTTTCCAGCCTCGTTCATCACTTTTACCAGTTTCCCGGCATCAATCAAGGTTTGGAAAATGACTGTCAAATCCGGATTTGAAGGGATAACATTTGCCGAAATAATATTCCATCCGGCGCTCAGATTGATTGTTTGAATGCTCGGGATCACAATATTCTTTACTGTTATGGTCACCTGAGAAATCACAGAATTTACCTTGCCATCGTTCACAGTCAGACCAAAGATAAAGGCCTGATCGGCACTCAATTCAGGAGCAGTAAACGTTGGTTTTGAATCGGTTGTAGAACTCAGTGTAATTCCAGAAGGAGCTGTCCATAAATAGGTTAACACATCGTTTTCCGGATCATTTGATCCTGACCCATCCAAAGTAACCGTTGATCCTTCATTCACCGTTTGATTTGTACCTGCGTTGGCATTTGGAGCTTTGTTAGAACTGACAATATTCCATTGAACTTTGGAAACTGACGCTCCCTGCTTTCCACTGTTATACTTATTCAATTTGCTGAGATCAAGACTTATACCGTAAGTTCCTCCTCCATCACCTGCCAGATCCATTCCAGACAAGACATAAAGCTTATCGGTCGATTTCAGGATAGAAAGATTCCCTGTTCCCAAAGATTGTCCGTCGCGTTCAAACGTTAAGGTTTCCAATAACTTGGTATCATCGAGTAATTTGTCGGAGAACTCAAACTGAAGTGAAGCTGGCTGTGTGGTAAGCGCTAATTGCGGAGCGTTTTTCCAGCTACCGACAAGTGCAGCTTCATCGATAAATACAGGAATTTCAGTAATTACCTGATTGGTATAAACATCGGTGCAGAAGGCCTGCAAAGTCAGGTTGCCCGAATAGCTTACGTTGATTGGCAATGCAAGCGGGCCAACATCAACATTCGAAACATCTGCCAATAGTACTGCATTTACCAAATCGGTCTGATAGATTTGAATTCGTGAATTTGGCTCGTTTACGGTTAAATGTGCCACCAGATTGTGAGTCGATGTGATATTGTCGGTATCCGAAAATCCCAAATCCGGAGTGATGCGCAAATCGGTCACTGCTTTTGGAGTAGTGCGGTAAACGACCCAATCATACTTTACGGTATCGGTTCGTGAGTTCCCCGCATTGTCCAGAATATCCAGCATTTTTATTTTCAGTTGATAAGTACCTTCGTAATAGGTTAGCAACCTGAACTGTGTAAGCAAGTATTCCGAATCAGATTTTTTCGTGAGGTCAAGTTGTGAGAGCGGTTGCCTCAGACCATCCTTCCACAATTCCAGATTATTGGTTCCGAATCCTTTCACGGGTTCGTCAAACTGAACAGTGAATGCGGTCCGGTGCTGCGAATCGTATCCGCCGTCGGTTGATGGCGTAATCTTACTTACCGTCGGAGCAGTGGTATCAATTTCCCAATTCACAGATTGCGGCAGGATTCCATTGTTTCCATCGAGCGATTTGATATTTGGCAAATCTACTGTGAGTGAATATTTTTCATCCTGCGACATAAATGCCTGCAATCCGGAAAGTCGGAACAATATGCCTTCAGTATCCATTTCAGTAATGGTAACTGTACCTGAGATTGGTGTTCCATCTTTCGTCCATGTCAAACGTGCAGGCAGCAGCGTTGTCTTATCAACCGGAAGGTTAAACCGAAGCATCATAAAATCGAAAGGTGCGCCAACGTTGTTATCGGGCAATCCGATAAACTCGCTGATCGCAGGCACGTTGATGAATTGTGTCCAGATTGCCTGTTTGCCAACCAGACCATTTGTTCCGGTCAGGTCACTGATCTGGCTTGCCTGCACAGTAAGTACATAATATCCGTTCGCAACCGATTTCGTTGTGAGGTCGATTTTAAATGTTTCCGGAGTAAGCTGCGAAACGATTACTGTATTGTCCATCACATCAGCTCCACCCTGAATACGCAAAGCCATATCCTCAAAATTAAAGGTCGCCGGATCGATTGGTTTATTGAATACCACGTTTATAGAAGTTAACGGCGATGTAACCGCTGCTGCAGGTACATTTTCGAAACTTACGATTGCCGGTGGGTTCTGATCTTTGGCAATAAACCGGATGGTATATTTCTGAGTTGTGTTTGCTGCAAAAGCATCAAGGAAATGCATCTTGTTTTCATAAACAGGTTCTTTTCCGTCAGGCAAAGTAACATGGGTTTGCCATACATTATCCAGCGGAATTACCTGTCCGTCGTCGCGGGTTACACTGGCAATTTTATATTTTCCATTTCCCGGATCATCAAATTTGATATAGTTCCAACCAATCTGTTTTGGAGTTACCAATAATTCAAGTTCGTGATTTCCTGAGGCAATGGAACCAGAAGTGCTTTGCGAAACTGCCGGATAAACATCGAGTACTCCACCATTTGAAAGATAAATAATGTCCGGAAACTCTTTGGCATCCTGAACCTCATTGACCAAAAAGTCGTTGATATTATCTTGAACTGTATAAATACGAATACTTTTGATCAGTTCGTGCAATGCTACGCCGCTAATCAGGCTCAGATCAGGATTTCCACGGCTGTCCAGATGAGTAAGTTTAGTTTCATATGAAATGAAGTGACCCAGTAAATCGCTGGTAAACCACCACTGCCCGATAGTTGCTTTTTTCGCTGCAATGTTCCCAAAGTCGATGTTGGTCAAGCCCAATTGACGTGGTTGTCCGTTCAGGTTTGATCCGATCAATGCAAAATTAATGGCCAGACCTTTTTCATTTTCTACGATTTTTGGTTGAGCTGTTTCAATACGAACATTTCTTGCTGTACCAAATCCATTGTTTTGGATCATTACGGCAAATTCAGCAGGGACTATTGGTTCAATCTTGTCAGGTGTTAACGCATCATCACCCAAAATATCGCGCGACATAAAATAGTGCAGGAATAAATCCGGACTTGGGTTTACATCCAGTGTTACCGGGAACAATGGTTTTGTTACGGTTACACCTGTAAACGGATCGAGGTATGAGAATGAACCTCCGAATGAATAACTTTTCGGTACAGTAGGAGCAGCTCCCTTTTCAGGAATAAATAATATGGTAGCACTTCCCTTTTCATTTGGTCCGAGTGTTCCATTGCCGTCAATTCCGGTCAGGATGGAAAGTGCCTTGGTATCAATCTGGAACAAGTCGTTGCTCAAAACTCCGTTTGCGTCCCGAATTTCAAGGTTCAATTTGATTTCCTTCATCGCAGTGGTTGTGTTGCCATTAAAAATTGTCAGTGTTCCTTCAAAGGCTTCACGGGTCATAACCACTTTCTGAGTGATGTTGATTGTTACCGAAGCACAAACTGAATTACGTCCTGTTTCAATCTGTTCCTTCATATCAGCAAAAGCAGCGCTATACATCTTAAGAACTGAGGAATATCCGCGTGAAGCGGCGTACCTTTCGGCAGAGTCAGCTTTCTCAACAAAACCGGCCAACAGATTATCATTAATTATTTCAGGATAATCAACCGTTGGGGCCAGAATATTCAAACTCCATGCCACTAATGAGGTATTCCATCTGGTAATAAAAGTGTCTATTTCATCAGATGTTATGTCTGTTCCGGCCATACTTTGCTTAATCGAAATAAGATCAGCCGGAAGAATTGCAGTTTTTGTTTTGATAAATGGATCAATAACTGTAGCAAAATCCACGAAACTTTCTTTCGATTTCCAATCCAGTGTGCCCATAAATTCAGTCGTCCAGTCCTCAATCGCCTCTTTCTTATACACGGCATAAGTCATGTCAACTGCAGCCTGCCGGAGAATTGGTGGAACTTTTTTATTAGCCTGAATGCTGGCAAGCATCGATGCACTTTTCAGGAAGAATGGTGGATCCTGGTAACAGGTTACCATTAAATTAATGATTCCGTAAACACAACCAACAGGTGTAAATCCAATACCACAATCAAAAATGTCTTTAGCACTTACATCTCCATCGGAAAACGACTTAATGCAAGCTATTACTCCTGAAACCGCTTCCGTAGGAGGGAAGCAACCTGCAATGGCAAGAGCCAAATCAATCAGACAGTTGTCGCAGCCAATGGTAGGAGCACTAACTGATGGATTGCCACTGTATGGATCGTAATGGTTTGACCCGCCACCTCCAGGACCACCGGGGCCAAAACCATAACCGGGACCCCAGCCACCATAACCACCACCAGGGCCACCATTACCCGGACAAATTCTTCCGCTAAAAGAAATCCCATTGTTCGTTTGATGCCATTGTTTATCCTTACCACATTCCCATCCATAAATGGTAAAGGCGTAATCGGTACATGGCCCGGTTGAAGCGGTTGACTGAGTCATATTTGCTGATTTTAACCCAGCTCTAAGTTTCATCACCACCGGAACCTGAATAGCCTGCTGTGCCAAAAGATCCATTTTGGTAAAATTGGTCACGAACTCATATTCAGGATCGTTTTGAGGAAAAGTAATCTGAACATCTTTTGCCGTGATCAACCCTTTATTGGTCATGGTAACCAGGAATGGATAGGTCTCATCGTTAAAGAGCTGAGGCATATCTTTTGGCATTTCAACGATCACAACCGGAACCGGAACATTGGTCTCAAACTTCATGATCAACTGAACTTCGTACTTGTCTTCAATCTGCGTTGGAACCACCTCCCAAGTGTATGTAATGGCCTGGAAACTCAAAAATACGCTTTGTTCGTTTACCCGACCCGGATCAATAATTAAGGTAGTCTGGAAACCTTCATGCTTGTCAGCTTCCACAATCATTTTGTAGGCACCTTCAGGCAAATTATCAACTGAAAAAATTCCATTTTCGTCGGTAAATCCGTCAGCCATAATCTTTCCGGAGAAAGGATGACGAACCACCACGTGGGCATTCTTCAAATGCGGTTTGGCTTCAGTGAAATACGTGTACTCGTCAATCACATCAACTTTCAGGCCTCCGGTTTCTTCGGATACTGCTTCGATCCGGTAAGGTATTGAAACACCGTTTCCATTCACACAGTTTGCCACTATAGTTCCTGAAATCGGCGTGTTTAATGGAACGTCTGCCGTGGGGGTAAAATTTAAAATAACGGTAGAAGTATCATTGGGAGACATATTTTCGATCGTAGCTGGACTCACAAGCGACATCCAGTTCACGTTTGGTAAACTAATCGTAACCAGACCAGTTTCACCTGCTCCGTTATTGAATATATGCAGCTCATACAATCTTGTTTTTCCCTTTGTCATTGTTGTATTAATGCTTACCGGATCAGATTTGAGCTGTGCAGTCAGTGCCTGGCAATAATAGTATGCCGGGAACTGAGTAGTAATTCCTTCGTTTGTACTAACCGTGAAATTTATTATTTCATAATCCTTACCCGTCGAAAGTTGATTTCCCTTCAGCGAAAAACTAAATTCTTTGGTTTGGTTTCCGGCGAGTGATGCAATTGTATCCAAAACAAGCTCAGCACCAGCCGGTAACTTATCGGCCTTTATTACTAATTTATTTAAAGTTGTATTGCTGGTGTTTGTTATACCAATTTTACCTGTAATGGGTACACCAAGTTTGACGTTCCAAATGATGAACCCGGCAGATTCACGCTTTAATCCCGGAATATCAAATTCATCCTGAGTTGTACTTAGATTTTGTTTTGGAAAACAGGCGCCAATCGTATAATGTCCCGATTCATTGGGAAGAGGAACGAAATCAACCGTAAAATCGCCTGCATTGTTAGTTTTTGTTTTTAGCTCCCGGCGTGTGCCATTGCTTAATACATATACATCCACATCTACATTGGGTACTTTTCCGCTATTATTATTGAGCGCAGATCCATGAAGTACTACAGTGGTATTTGGCAGATACAGGTTATTATCGGCAATGGCTGTTGCGTTATACTCGGGAGTAATGGTTAAAGGCACAGCATCCGAAACATTGTTGAAATAAACCAATTCGGTGATTGTTTCAGCCGGATTAATTTTTGCCAGGATGAAGTAGTTTCCGGTTTCGTTAGGAACATCAACAGTCTTCATGAAATTCGCAGGAGTTCCCTGCGGAATTGAAGATGGAAATACAAATTCACCTAGGAGATTGTCGTTCGTATCGAAGGTTTTGTCTTTCGAGGAATAAAAATTCATTTTTACTCCGGAAGGAGCAGTCGCAAAACCACTGTTAAAGGCTGATCCGGATATTTCAATGACATCGTTAGTTGCTGCGGTATCGTTATTTAAAGCAATATCCGTAATCTCCATGTCAGGCTTGTTCAGGTCTGTCACAAAAACATAACCAAATCCCGATGAGAAGGTTGGAGAATTCGCCTGAATTGATACCATCTGGTTTCCATCTTCGATGTTATCGTTGATGGTGTTGATAGGTACCAGAACCGATTTTTGTCCGGCCAAAATTGTTGCCGAAGTTTGTATACTGACTTCGGAGGCATCGTTGTGCGAGATAGTTACATCCAATGCATCAGTTGTTGGTGTGTTGCGCGAAATCGTTAAATTCCCGGCATTCAGTTTTCCTTCAGGAAGTGAAATGGGAAGAACCGAAACAGAAAGTGATGGACCGTCGTTGTCGGCAATAACCAGATTAGCTGTTACCACTCCTCCATTTTCAGGTGTCGTTCCGCAGTTGCACGATGAAATATAAACCGATCCGGATAGAGTTACTTTTCGGTAGCCGTCTACATCGCCATTATCGACAACGCCAATGTTGAATTGTTGCTGCAATGCCCCTTTTGGCAAAGTAATGCTAGCAGGGAAAAATAGTGCATTTGAAATATTGGAAGATAAATTGACGGTTATAATATCATCGCCCTTTACCCGTTTGAGAATTCCCCAGGTTGCATAAACTCCTGCAGATTCAGAGACCGTATTGGTGAGAATCTCGATACTTACCTGCGGAACATCATTGTCAAGTATGCTGCCGGTTACCTGGCCTGTGGTTAATCCGGCTGAACTTACATAAAGAACAGCATCGCCTTTTAATTCCGGAATGTTGTCGTCGGTAACACTTACTGAAACGGTGTTGGAAGCTACATTTGCCGGAATAATAACTGATATCGGGAAACTCCATTGTGCGGCTTTATTGGTTGAAATACTAACAGTTACCGCTTGATTAGAAATCAAATCGCGTGTTGCCGTCAGTGTAATTGTTTCACCTTCAGTCGCCGGACTTTTGCTTAAACTGGCCGACAGTCCGGGAATCTCATCGTCCAGAACAGTAATTGTTTTGGCAGCGTTAGTATAAGTTGGTGCAGTTGCTGTAATGCCAACATTTCTTGGTCCATCGATTACCAGATTGTTTATCGGATTGAGATTAAATACCAAAGACGACTGGTTAGCCGGAATAATAACAGTAGCCGGAATGGTAACTTGTCCTACCAACGAGGCCGACAATGAAACCAAAAGATCAAATGAGTAATCGCCACTACGGGTAACAATGCACCGAACCGGTGCTGGTGTATTTTCGAGAACCGAGGCTGTTTGGATTTCAAGATATAACAAATCTCCAACAGTTATCCGATTGGCCGAGATTGCTTTATTATTGGCTTTGTTGGCAGGATATTCCTGAAGTTCAGGGAATGGAATCAATTCAACTTCAATATTTGCTTCACCAGAGAATTTGAGCAGTTCAGGAATCTTGATTTTTTTGCTCCGGTTGACTGTACTTCCGGCGGCCAAATCAATTTTATATTCGAAACTTGGACTGATGGAGAGTTTTAATCCTGAAACCGGAATTAAAGAAATCCTTTCAATCCAACCTCCGGTTGCAGCCACAGTTTCAATGTTTTCAACTTTCCAGTTTACCGTCAGTGAATCACCGGGATTGATGCTTGCACTGCCCGCTTGAATATCTTTTACCAGAATATCAGAAAGTGATTTTAAAGCAACCTGGGTTATAGTGACAGTTTTTCCCAGATTGTTATCTTCCAACAATTCAGGAACAACATTTGCCACATCGGTTTTGACCAGAAAATAGTAATTTCCGGTGTACTCAACAGGGAGCGAAACGGTGACCGATTGCGTGTACGAACTGGCGGCGTCAAGTTGTTTAATATTTGCAGTGGTCGACAGCAATTTATCGTCGACACTAAAGGTTTGGTCGGTAGAGACATACACTGCGTCGGACCAGTCTGCTCCGGCGGTATTGCCATTTCCAATGTTGTTTATTTTGAAACTAACTAAAAAATTACTGCCCGATTTAATGCTGGCAGGAGCCAAAACATCGGTTACGGTCAAATCGGGAAGTAGCCTGATTTTGAATGTTTGCTCAGTACTTTCAGCCGAAGAGCAGTCGTTGACCGAAACGATTTTCCAATGATACAACTGGCTGTATTTTAAATTATTGAGCCTGAAAGTTGAGCCGAATATATTGGTATTTGTAGGCGATGCAGGAACGGTAGTGCCATCTTCCCATAAAAACAGGTTATATGAGGTAGTATTCAGCGAAGGTTGCCAGAACAAATCAACTGTTGAGCTTAGGTTTTCCTTGCCATTTTCAGGGATCAGTCCGGTAGCTTTTAAAATGGGTTTGCAAAATGTATTAAGGATGGTCGGGTTGGCGTAATCAGGAACCAAATCCGGGACAAATTCAATTTTCTCTTTGATGTCGTATATTTTCTCGCTGAAAATGTCGTAGTATTTGAAACTGATCGAATCACCGCTTGATTTGTCGTTGAACACCAAAATTTTGTAGACATTGTTTCCGGAAGCAGGATAAAGAACCGAAGCAGTTTGTGCTCCACGGATATCGTTTTTGATATAGGCAATCAAAGCTCCGCTTGGTAAAAAGGTTTCACCGAATTTCACCCTAACAGTCATTTCAGTACTCAGCTCAAAACGCTTTGCCAGCGTGCTGTTGCTCGGAATTGCAGGCAGCGTCAAGGTGGCGCTTACGGCCATCGGCAACCAAACCAGCAGGGCAAATGCTAAATTTCGAAGTACTGATATTCCTTTAAAGTTCCATCTATTTCTCCTGAATTTATTCTGATTTCCGGAGTAATCGGACTGACTATTTTTATGGATTGATTTTTTCATAATCGGACTGTTTTTTCACTTTATTAAATCATTTTTCCAAACACTTCAGGCAAAATTTAATTGCTCCGCCAAAATTGTTCTTTTGATGATGTGCCCTTATCTACTTATTGATTTAATCAGTTTCCTGATGGTTGTTCCATTTGAGGTTTCAATTTTCAGCATATACATTCCTGAAACCAAATCTCTGGTATCTATCTGTAAAGAATTGGCTGAAACAGTAGAGATGTATTGAATGCAATTGCCTGATAATCCGGTTAAAGTGACAGAATAAATCATACTCTCCGACCGGATTTGCAAATGATCGGTCACCGGATTTGGATAAACGAAAATAGACGCATCGCTTTCAATATTATCCAATCCGGTTGAATTGATCCGATGAAGCTTCAATGGGTTCATGGCTTGTCCATAAACCTCATTGGCTCCAAAGTTCAATTCATTAACAATCAATTCTTCCTGATCATGATCCAGCGATTTTATGCTAAAATTTAATTTTACCTGATTCGAGTTCGAAAACATGGTCAGCAGAAAAACATAGCGGTCTAAATCGGCAACATAACGAGCTTCGGTAACACCTCTTTGTCCGGTTTTGGTATAGGCAATCAAAAGATCTCCCTTCCTGATTGCATTATCACCATTCTCATTCACCAGTTCGGCAATCATATTGGCCGAATGCTCGAATGCAGCCGGGTTAATCTGATAACTGGCGTATAAATCGTTCCGGTTGAAGAATGTTGACTCAGCCGATTTGAGTTTTGCACTGCTGGCTTTGTACTTAATATTGCTATTCGAAACCGTTTTCATCATGTATCCGGTCAGCACTCTGAGTGAGTCGAGATCGCCAACCCAACCCGATGCCGGAAAGTATACTGCCGAAGCTTCTTTACTTTTTAAAAGGATATCGCCGGTTGGAAGACTTGCCGTTTCGAAAGCGCCACTGAGTGCAGCATTGCCTTTCAGGAGATATCCAATCCGGTTCCATCCGGTTGAAACAGGGATGGTGGTGAGTGTCGGATTAATTTCTTTTCCGGATAAAGTGAAAACCTGAGAAGTTGCTTTTTTAAGCATCATCATTTCGTACTGCGGCAAAACGGTCAAATCGCCAAACCATCCGGCAGGGTTGTAATACACCGCGGAAGCAGTTGCCGATTTAATGTAATCGAGATTTGCCATTGAAAGACCTCCCAGAACAGAACCCACGTTTAAGTTAGTAGGTATCGCGTTTAACGAAATCCAGTTCCATCCGGCGGAGAGTGTTCTTTTCAGGCTCACCGTTGGTACAAAAGCCCTGACTGAATATGTTTTTGTAACGTTTCCGTCTTCCGAAGTAACAGTAAAGGCAACCGGTGAAGTGAAATCACGGATTGATCCACTGGTCGGGTTGAGTTTTGCCTTTGGTGAAATCTGGAAAGTTGGAGCCAATGCCTTGGGATCGGTTCCGTAGGCCAGATACAAAATTACCTGGAGCAAGGCCTGGTTTACTTTGACGGAATCTGCTCCTGCCAATGCTGCATTTATGATTTGAGCTTCGGAACTGAGTATGTTCAGGTTTTTAATAGTAATCGAAACTTTATCGGTATCCGAATTGATTAAACCGTCGTTGACAACCAGAGAAAGAATCACGGTTGAATCAAGCTGAACCAATGGCGCGGTAAAGGTTGGTTTGCTTATAGTTGACGACGATAAAATTACATTTTTTGGAGCCACCCATTTATACGTGATTGGCTCGCCATCGCCATCCGACGACAACGATCCGTCCAACTGAACTAACAAACCTTCATTTATTGTCTGGTCTCCACCGGCAAATGCTATCGGTTTTTTATTCAGGTTTACAACCTTAATTTTAACCGTATCAGGAAGTGAAGTGACTACGCCATCAGACACTTCCAGTTTAAACCGGTAGGTCTTGTCTAAATTTACCTGAGGTGCAAAAAACGATGGGGCCACACTAAGCGGATCGAAAAGAATAATTCCGTCGAGCGAAATCCATTTGTACGAAATCACATCCAAATCGGGATCTGCAGATAAACTTCCATTGAGTGAGATAGAAACTCCTTCGTTATAATTTTTATCCGGTCCGGCATTGGCCAGCGGTCGTTTGTTTATTTGCAGCACGGTTACCGTCATTGTTGACGGATCGGAATTGTCAGTACCGTCATTAACCACCAAAGTGAACGTATAAATTGTATTCACTTTAACATCAGGCGCTGTAAACGAAGGCATTTTTAATTTGTTGTCGTTTAAAACAATTCCATTTGGTGCAGTCCATAAATAGGTAATCGGATTTCCGTCGTTATCATACGACTCAGATCCGTCAAGCTGAACCAATTCTCCTTCAGGTACAGTTTTGTTTAAGCCTGCTTTTGCGATTGGTCGGTAACTCAATTGCGCTACCCGGGTAATTTTTCCGCCGAGAAGAGTTGAATTTAAGCTTGATTCATTGGCTGACATTGCGTTTAGCGCGATGCTTGTCTGCTGACCAATGGCCAGGGTGTTTTTCAATTGAAATTTCAAATAGCAAATTATTCCTGAAGGGATGCCTGTACTGGTGGCCCCAACGATATGAACTGAATTGCCGGTTCTCACAAATTCAGTCAACATTCCTGAATTACCAGGATCTAAACCTAAAAATTCGAGGTCGTTTCCCTGAAAAGAAATTGTTCCATCGAAATCTAAAATGGCTTTACCGGATGGGAGTTGTGATGTAGAAATCGGTACTCTGCAGACTTTATCCAAAACACCGTCGGAATTGGTTATTGAAAACTGGTTGTCGAGGATCAAAAAGTCGCCGCTGGTTTTGGTTGCTCCGTGCGAATCGGTTGCAGTTACCTTAACTTTTCCGCCTGACATACCCTTCAGGTTGCCCTGAATATCGACCGAAGCAAGTAATGGATCAGACACGCCGTAGGTCATCGGAGGAGTTCCGTTGGTTACTGTTATCTTTTCGGTTGCGCCCCACATCAGGGTACCGCTGTTTGGCGAAATATTTAAGGTTGGGAGGTTGTAAACTTCAACATAATCGCGATAGGCAAATGCCTGAAGAGTTTCATTGAAAAGGATGTTTTGAAGGTCGAAATAGTGATTCCCGCTATTGATGGCTTTGAACCCAAGATAGCAGAGAATTCCGCTTCCTGTAATTCCAGTGGTAGAGGCAAACGAAACCCTCATCAGGTTCGGTACTGCGTTGTTTTGAATGGAAAAGTCAAAATCGCCAATTTTTGCACTCGATTTTATTCCCGTAACATTGCCGTTGTGCGATATCTCAAAATAGCCGGAACTGACTTTTGTTCCCGGTGCAATTTCAATTTTTACAGGCAGGTAGAAAGTATCATTTGGCCAGGAATTGCTTCGCATGACACTTAATTTTATTGCCCTAACATCAACATTTCCGGTGATATACGATTTTTCACCATCCTTATC
>Ga0136636_10001440_pt1 | contig 13862 bp, 13 predicted proteins | sample AntDrymUQ8522106_2_FD_104653 | JGI IMG/M metagenome (GOLD analysis project Ga0136636, IMG submission 104653) | Polar desert sand microbial communities from Dry Valleys, Antarctica - metaG UQ852 (21.06) | ecosystem: Environmental > Terrestrial > Soil > Desert | place: Antarctica: Dry Valley... | reverse complement strand
CGCGGCAGTAGCGGAAGGTGCCGTCGCCGGCATGCCGGCTCCCACAGGGTGCAGTCGCCGGCATGCCGGCTCCCACAGATTTCATTGCATGACTGGCGATGGCAGTACTTCCTCCTTGTGGGAGCTGCCATGGCAGCGACTGGGGTCGCGGCGGTAGCGGAGGGTGCAGTCGCCGGCATGCCGGCTCCCACAGGGTGCCGTCGCCGGCATGCCGGCTCCCACAGGTTCCCGTCGCCGGCATGCCGGCTCCCACAGCAGGCCATGTCGCAGCCGTTGATCGGCCCGCTCACAGGGCAGCGCGTGCCTCCAGCGCGGCCACGGCCGGCAGCTCCTTGCCCTCGAGGAACTCCAGGAAGGCGCCGCCACCGGTGGAGATGTACGACAGATCCTTCTCGATGCCGTATTTCTCCACCGCTGCCAACGTGTCGCCACCGCCGGCGATCGAGAACGCCGGCGATGCCGCGATGGCGCGCGCGACAATCTCGGTGCCGTGGGCGAAGGCGTCGAACTCGAATACGCCTACGGGTCCGTTCCAGACCACCGTGCCCGCAGACTGGATCAGTGCTGCGTAAGCGGCCGCAGTGCGCGGGCCGATATCGAGGATCATGTCGTCTGCAGACACATCGGCGACGGCCTTGACCGTGGCCGGCGCATCGGCCGCGAATGCAGTCGCTACGACGACATCCTGCGGCAGCGGAATCGCAGCACCGCGCGCCTTGGCTTGCGCGATGGCCGCGCGCGCGGCATCCAGCAGATCGTGCTCGACCAGCGACTTGCCGACCGGAAACCCTTGCGCGGCGAGAAAAGTATTGGCAATGCCGCCACCGACGATCAGCTGGTCGACACGCGCGATGAGGCTGTCGAGCAATTCGAGCTTGGTCGAGACCTTCGAGCCGGCGACGATCGCCAGCAGCGGTCGGGCCGGATCCTTGAGCACCTTGGTCAGGGCATCGAGCTCGGCTGCCAGCAGCGGTCCGGCGCAGGCGACTTTCGCTGCGCGAATCGCGCCGTGGGTGGACGCCTGCGCGCGGTGCGCGGTGCCGAATGCGTCCATGACGTAGACATCGCACAGTGCAGCGTATTGGCGCGAAAGTTCATCCGAATCCTGCGCTTCGCCGACGTTCATGCGGCAGTTCTCCAGCAGCTTGACCTCGCCGGGCGCGATGGCCACGCCGTCCAGATACTCACGCAGCAGCGGCACCGGGCTGCCCAGCGCCTCCGACAACCAAGCCGCCACCGGTGCCAGCGATGAGGCCGCATCCCAGACGCCTTCCTGTGGCCGCCCAAGGTGCGAGATCACCATCACCGCCGCGCCCGCATCGCGCGCCGCGCGAATGGCCGGCATTGCGGCGTCCAGCCGCTGGGCCGAGGTGATGCGCCCGTCGATCAGCGGCACGTTCAGGTCCTCGCGGATCAGCACACGCAGGCCGCGCAGGTTCAGATCGGACATGCGAAGAAAGGACATGCGGGCTCCAGGCTGGTGCGGATGGATCGCCGATTACACCGGCAACCACCCGAGGCCGCAATGCCACCGTCCGGCGCACCGGTGCGCAGCGGTGCGAAGCGCCCCGCCGACCGCCCTCACGGGATACGACCCAGATCGTGCAGGCGCCGGTTGCGGCGCTGGCACCAGCCGGCCAGTTGCTGCTCCACGGCCCGCGCATCGGCGCACGAATCGCACTGCTCGCACCACACCAGCTGCAGTGGCAGTCGCTGTGCGGTGCAGCCGGGAACCACCCCCGCCAGCAGATGCCCGATGCGCGACTCCAGCGAGCTGGTGCGACCGCGGCAGTAGCTGCCGTCGGCACAGCGCAGCATGAACACCCATATCGGTTCGGACATCGCGCAACCCTCCTTGGCTGGGCATAGCGTCGCGCGCCCTGCGGTTGCGCAACAGCGCAAAACGCCGCGTTGTCTTGTAGGAAAATCGCCCGTCACGAACGTACGCGAGAGCACGATGTCCGATTCAGACCGATAATGGTCCGAACGGCCAGACCCGGCCGGTGCAGGATTGCACGCATGCCGCGCCAGATCGTCATCGTCGCCTTCGAACAAGCCGAGCTGCTGGATATCAGCGGGCCGGCCAGCGTGTTCGCCAATGCCGGCAGCGCACACTACGCGATCTGGATCGTGGCCCGGCGCGCGGGCCCGATCACTACCTCTTCGGGCGTGCAGCTGATCGCCAGCCACGCGCTGGCGCGCGCACCGCACACCATCGACACCCTGCTGGTGGCCGGCGGTGAAGGCACCCGCGCTGCGTGCGCGGATCGCGCCTTCATCGCCGGTGTGCAGCGGCTGGCAGCGCGTGCCACGCGCGTCGCATCGGTATGCAGCGGCGCGTTCGTGCTCGCGCAGGCCGGACTGCTCGACGCACGCCGCGCCACCACCCACTGGCGTTTTGCCGAGCAGTTGCGGCGCATGTTCCCGCGCGTGCAGGTCGATGCCGACGCGATCTTCGTCCGCGACGGCAATTGCTGGACCTCGGCCGGTGTGACTGCCGGCATGGACCTCGCGCTGGCGCTGGTCGAAGCCGATCTCGGGCGCGCGTCCGCGCTGGCGGTGGCGCGCGAGCTGGTGGTTTTTCTCAAGCGCCCCGGCGGGCAGAGTCAGTTCAGCGTGCCGCTGGCCGCGCAACTGAGCGAGCTGCCGCTGCTCGCGCGCATTCGCGAGCAGGTACTGGCGCGTCCACAGGCACCGTGGCCTGTGCACGCGCTCGCCGAGCGCGCGCACGTCAGCGAGCGCCACCTGCGCCGACTGTTCCATCGCGAGCTGGCGATGGCGCCACGCGAGTTCGTACTGCGCGCGCGGCTGGAGCACGCGCAGCGCATGCTCAGCGATTCCGCCGTCAGCATCCGCGAGGTCGCACGACGCTGCGGCTATGCCACTGCCGAGGCATTCAGCAAGCGCTTCGAGGCGCACTTCGGGGCCAATCCCTCGGCATGGCGGCAGCGCTTCCAATCCACCTGATCCCCAAGGAGCTTCCCATGCAGATCGCCATTCCGATTTTTCCGGGCTTCACCGCCACCGACGCGATCGGGCCCTATGAAGTGCTCTCGCGCCTGCCCGGCGCACACACCGTGTTCGTCGCCAGCGAGCCGGGTCTGGTGCGCAGCGACACCGGATTCCTGCAGGTGCAGGCCGCACCACTGAGTGCCGCCATGCAACCGCAGATCGTGGTGGTGCCCGGTGGACCGGGCCGCAGCCTGCCGCTGCACGATACGGTTTTGCTGGACTGGCTGCGGTCGATCGATGCCACCACGCTGTGGACTACTTCGGTTTGCACCGGCGCGTTGGTGCTGGGTGCGGCCGGCCTGCTGCGCGGCAAGCGTGCGGTCACCCACTGGCAGTACATCGACCGCTTGGCAAGCCATGGCGCAATCGCCACTGCAGGCAGATACGTGTTCGACGGCAAGACCGTCACCGCCGCCGGAGTCTCGGCCGGCTTCGACATGGCACTGGCACTGGCCGCACGGATTGCCGGCGACAGCTTGGCGCAGGCGATCCAGCTCGGCATCGAGTATGCGCCGGTGCCGCCCTTCGACGCCGGCTCGCCGGACAGCGCGCCGGCGGAGATCGTGGCGATGGTGCGCCGCGCAGCCGCTGGAGCCTGAGCCATGCAGCGTCTGGTGACCGCAATGCTGCTGGTGGTCGCGGTATTCCATTGGCTGCCGCTGGCGGGAGTGCTGGGCGCGGACCGACTGGCGACGCTGTATGGCGTTGCGGTCGTCGATCCGGAGCTGCTCGTGCTGCTGCGCCACCGCGCGATCCTGTTCGGACTGCTGGCCGCCTACCTCAGCGTGGCGGCGTTTCGTCCGGCATGGCAGCCGCTGGCTCTGGCTGCGGGCGCGGTGAGCGTGGTCTCGTTCCTGGTGTTGGCCGCCGCGCTGCCAACCGTGGGCAGCGCGTTGCAGCGCGTGGTGCTGGCCGACTGGGTGGCACTGGCGTGTCTGGCCGTCGGCACGGCCGCGCGCTGGCAATGGTCGCGGATGCGCCGCCTGCCCCACGCTGGTTGATCATGGTCAAGTACACCGCAGTGATTGCCGCATAACCTTCTGCTCCAGGCCGGACCGTATGGTCTGTGCCACTGCCGCCGGAGCCGCCGATGCCAATCGCGCCGATTTTCGATCCGGAGCTGCTGGTCCGTTACGACGTCAGCGGCCCGCGCTACACCTCCTATCCGACGGCCCCGCACTTCCAGGCCGACTTCGGTGAAGACGACTATCGCCACTACGCGCACGCGAGCAACGACGATCCGATCCCGCGCCCGCTGTCGATTTACGTGCACATTCCGTTTTGCACGAGTCCGTGCTTCTACTGCGGCTGCAATCGGGTGGTCACCCGCGAGCGCAGCAAGGCGGCGGACTATCTGCAGCGTCTCGCGCGCGAGATCCAGATGCAGTCGGAGCTGTTCGACCGCGACCGCAAGGTCATCCAACTGCATCTGGGTGGCGGCACGCCGAACTATCTCGACGCCGCGCAGCTGCGCGCGCTCATGGACATGCTGCGCGACGGGTTCAATTTTGCCAGCGGTGATGAACGCGAGTTTTCGATCGAGATCGATCCGCGCGAGGCCGATCCCGACCTGCTGCACGCGCTGGCAGCAATCGGCTTGAACCGCGCCAGCTTCGGCGTGCAGGACTTCGATCCCGGGGTGCAGGCGGCGATCAACCGGATCCAGCCGATCGAGAAGACGCTGGCCGTGATCCGGTCTGCGCGCAATGCCGGCTTCAAGTCGGTCAGTATCGACCTCATCTATGGCCTGCCGCAACAGACTGTCGAGGGCTTTGCCGCGACCATCGACGCGGTGATCGGCATCCGTCCGGACCGTGTCGCGGTCTACAGCTATGCACACCTGCCGGAGGTGTTCCGCGCACAGCGTCAAATCGAAGCCAGCGAGCTGCCCACACCTGCCACCAAGCTGCAGCTGCTGGGCACTGCGGTGAACATGCTCGCCGCGGCAGGCTACCGCTACATCGGCATGGACCACTTCGCCCTGCCCGCCGACGAGCTGGTCCGTGCGCAGGAATCGCATACGCTGCAGCGCAACTTCCAGGGCTATTCAACCCACGCCGAATGCGATTTGCTGGGGCTCGGCGTGAGCGCCATCGGGCGGGTCGGCGATTGCTACGTGCAGAACGCGCGCGACCTGCTCAACTACTATTCCGCGATCGACGCCGGCCACCTGCCGGTGGTCAAGGGCTACGTGGTCACCAATGAAGATGCGCTGCGTGGCGAGGTGATCCAGGCGCTGATGTGCCACGGCAGCGTCGAGTTCCGCGACGTCGAGCACCACCATCCCGGCCTGGACTTCGCGGCCCACTTCGGCGACGAGATGCACCGGATGAGCAGCCTCGCGCGCGACGGTCTGGTCGATGTCGATGCCAGCGGAATCCGCATCACCGGACGCGGCCGGCTGCTGATGCGTGTCGTGGCCATGGTCTTCGACCAGTATCTGGCGCAACCGCGCGAGCAGGTGACGCGGTTCTCGCGGGTGATCTGAAGGCGCCCAGCCGCTAGAATCGCGGCATGGGGACCCCGGCTGGCGCACGGCGCGCGATCAATCCCGAAGGCGAAGGCGACGGCGACGAGCTTGCCTTCTGCGGCACCTGTGCCTTCGCGCCGGTGTGCCTGCCGCAGGGCTTCGACAAAACCGCGCTGGCCGAACTGCACTGCCTCATCGAGCACGTCGGCCCTTACGCGCCGAGCGCGCCGCTGTTCAAGGTCAACGACCCGTTCGACGCCGTGTTCGCGGTGCGCGCCGGCGCGATCAAGACCTATGTGATCGACGACCAGGGGCGCGAGCAGGTGCTCGGCTTCTACCTGCCCGGCGAACTGGTCGGCCTCAATGGCGTGTATCCCGCGCGCTACCCGTGCAGCGCGGTGGTGCTCGACACCACCACGATCTGCCGCTTCTCCTTCCCCGCGATGGCGACGCTTGCCACCCGCATCCCGGGGATCCAGCAGCAGCTGTTTCGGCTGATGAGCAAGGACATCGGCCAGGCCTCGATGCTGGCCGGCGATTTCAGCGCCGACGAGCGGCTGGCGGCGTTCCTCATCTCGATGGCCGAACGTTATGCGGCGCGCGGCTTCTCGGCCACCCGCTTCCGCCTGGTGATGTCGCGCGCCGACATCGCCAACTACTTGCGGTTGGCCACCGAGACCGTCAGCCGCGTGCTGCGCCGTTTCCAGGACGACGGCCTGATCGCGGTCGATCGGCGCGAGGTCGAACTGCGCGAGCCGGCGAAGTTGCGCCACCTCGGGCGCAGCGTCCTGCGCTGATCGCGCCGCCGCACCCGCCGACCTCGCCCATTCGCCAGCGGCTTGACCCGCGTCAGCGACCGCGTTGCACGGTGCGCGCCACACTGCGCGCATGAAAGCCGCTCCGCTGGACGCCCCACCGCCCACTGCCGCCCTGCGCCTGCTCGCCGAGGCCCCGCACCGCCTGCTGTTCTTCATTGGCGCTGCCAACGTACTGGTCGCGATGGCGTGGTGGACGCTGTGGCTGGTCGCCGCGCGCTGGCACTGGATCGAGGTCGCGCAGCCGGCGGTGTACGCCGGCTGGATGCACGCGATCGTGATGCAGTACCAGGTGCTGCCGCCGTTCGTGTTCGGCTTCCTGCTCACGGTGTTCCCGCGCTGGCTGGCGCAACCTGCACTGACCCGGCGGCACTACGTCCCGGTCGGCATCGGCCTTATGCTCGGGCAGGCCGCGACGCTGGCGGGGATGACGCTAGCCCCCGCGCTGCTGGTGCTCGGACTGCTGCTCACGGCGCTCGGCTGGGCCATCGGAGTTGCCGTCCTGATCGGCGTGCTGTGGCGCGCAGAACGGCTCGATGCGCATGCGCTGAGCGCCCTGCTGGCGCTGCTGCTGGGCCTCGCGGGGCTGCTCCTCGCGATTGCGTTTGCACTCGGCGCACCGGCGCTGACGATGTTTGCCGCGATCAAGTTCGGCGGCTTCGCGCTGCTGCTGCCGCTGTTCTTCACCGTCTGCCACCGGATGGTGCCGTTCTTCACCCACAGCGTGTACCAGGACTACCGGATGGTGCGCCCGCAATGGGCGTTGCCCGCACTGTGGGTCCTGTCGCTGAGTCATCTCGTGCTCGAGCTGATGCATGCCTATGCGTGGCTGTGGCTGACCGACCTGCCGCTGGCAGCGCTGGCCGGCGGGCTGTTGTGGCGCTGGTGGCCGCGCGGCCGGAAGATGCCGGCGCTGCTGCGCGTGCTCTTCCTCGGTTTCGCCTGGCTGCCGCTGGCAATGCTGCTCTACGCCATGCAGAGCGCGTGGTTCGTCGTGCACGGCGAGTTCGCCTTCGGCCGTGCGCCCACCCACGCGCTGTTCATCGGCTTCTTCGGCAGTCTGTTGGTGGCGATGGTGACCCGCGTCACGCAGGGTCACGCGGGCCGGCCGCTCGAACTCGGCCGCGTCGCGGGCTTCGCGTTCGTCGTGGTGCAGGTCGCAGCGGTGCTGCGGATCGGCGCGGAGTTCTCGGCCGACCCGCAGGGCTGGCATGCCATCGCGGGGCTCGCCTGGCTGCTGGCCTTCCTGCCATGGACGCTGCGCTCGGCGTGGATCTATCTCAGCCCGCGCGCCGACGGTCGCCCCGGATGATCGAGTACTACCCGCAGATCAAGGCCGTGCACGTCGGCACGGTCTTCGCCAGTGGCGCGCTGTTCGCCGCGCGCGGCGCGCTGGTGCTCGCCGGCACGCGCTGGGGCATGGCCGCCCCGCTGCGGGTTCTCAGCTACGCGATCGACACCGTGCTGCTGATCGCGGCGATGCTGCTGCTGCTCGTGCTGCACATGAACCCGGCGGCCCATAGCTGGCTGGGGCTCAAGATAGGCCTGCTGCTGGTCTACATCATGGTGGGCTCCTTCGCGCTCAAGCGCGGTCGAACGCCGCGCATCCGCACGGCGTGCTACGTCGCCGCGCTGCTGCTCTATGCGTGGATCATCGGAATTGCGCGCGCCCACCACCCGCTGTCCTGGTTGCGCTGGCAAGGTTGGCTTTGAATGACGTCCACGCCCATGCACACATGAGGCGTTTTGGTGCCTGACTCTGCGGCGATCGTGACACCGCCGCGCCGGGCGAGTGCTCAGAAGTCCAGCGTGACCGTTACCGCCACACTGCGCCCCGGACCGGTGTAGAACGAGGGCGCGGGCACGTTGTTGCGCAACACGCCGCGCAGCGCGGCCCATTCCCAATAGCGCACGTCGCCGAGGTTGAGCAGCGCGAGGTCGGCCCTCACTGCGTGCCCGAAATCCTGGCGCAGCCCGAGATCGAACAGCACGTGGCCCGGCGGTGCGAACAGGTCGGCGCTGCTGCGATCAATGCGCTTGACGCGCGCGACGGCGGTCATCTGCACCCAGATCGTCGGCCAGCCATCGGCACCGGCGCGCTCCCCGCCGAGCACAACGCGGTCGGGCTGCACCGTGTTCAGGGGCGCGTTGCGGGTGGTGTCGTCACCACGCGCCCAGGAAAACGCCGCGCGCAGCGACCACGGCTCCAACGCAGCACCCAGACCCCCAAGCTCGAAGCGCCCGCTGCCTTCGACGCCGCGGATGCGCGCGCGCGCACGATTGATCGACTGGAACACGATCGCGCCCTGCGCGTTGGTGCCGAGGTTCGCGCGCGTCTCGATCAGGTTGCGGTAGCGGTTGTCGAAGGCCGACAGGCGCCACTGCGCGTGTTCGCCTTCGTGGTTCCAGCCGATCTCGATGCCGCGCGACCGCTCCGGCGCGAGGCCGGGATTCGGCAGCACCACGTAGTTGAACTGTGGCAGCACCAGAGCGATATTGACGTCGGAAAACGGCGGCGCGCGGAACCCTTCCGCCCACGCCAGCCACAGGCGGTCATCCTCGGCGGTGTCCCAGCGCAGTCCGAGCTTCGGCGTGGCCTGGCTGTCGCGCGCGTCACTGACCGGCTGGCCGGGGAAGTCCTCGCGATACAGCGGATCGGGCCGCGCATCGACCCGGAAGCGGTCCCATCGCACACCGGCGAGCAGCGACCACGGCGTCCCCTCTAAGCGCATCTCGCCGGACGCGAACAGCGCCTCGCTGCGCAGCACCGAGTTCGGGAAGTCGCGCACCGGCAGACGCTCGCCAAGGATCACGTTCGTCACCGCGCCGGTCGCACGGTTGGTCTCGGTGCCGTCGCGGTGCTCCTTGACCCGGGTGCGCGACAGTTCCACGCCGTATACCCAGTCCTGACGGGCACCAAGTCCCTCGCCGCTGCTGCGCGCGATGGCCTGCACGCCGTGCTGCCACTGCGCAAGATCGAACGAGCGCTCGCGCAGCGTCGGAAAGCGCGCGGCCGGCGGCGCTGCGCGACGCTGCTGGGTGCTGTCCTGCGCGGTGCGCGAACCCTGCCAGTAGGCGCGCAGCTCCAACTCGTCCATCCACGCCGCGGGCGAGGGGAACAACAGGCTCGCCAGCGCGCGCTCGCGTGTTTCGCGGTCGTCGGCGAGCAGCGATTCGGTAGTGCTGAACTGGCCCGGGCCGTTGGCCAGGGAGCGCACGTCGACCTCGGCCTGGTTGACATAGCGTTCCAGCGAGAACGCGCCGCGCACGACGTCGAGATCGGTGGTCCACTTGGCGAGTGCGCTGCGTCGGTGGGTGTCGGCCGGGTTGGCCGCCGGCGCCCCCGACTCAGGCTGATTCTGCGTCTCCTCGCCGCGGCGCTCGCCGAGGGCAAGCAGCGCGCCGTGAACCGATCCCTGCCACGCACCGAGTGCCGATGCCTTCCACGCCGCGTCGCGCCCCGACCAGCCAGCGCGGAACTCGCCGGCCACGCCGTCGCCCTTGATCAGGTCGGTCGGCGCGCGGGTCGCGAACGCGACGATGCCGCCCAACGCGTCCGAGCCGTAGAGCGCAGAAGCCGGACCGCGCAGGATCTCCAGTCGCTGCACGAACTCCGGATCGACCTGGTCGCGCCCGGCGTTGGAGAAGCTGCCGACCGTGAATGCGTCTGGCAGCGGAACGCCGTCGACCCGCACCGCGACCCGGTTACCCTGCACGCCGCGCACGTTGAAAGCATCCAGGCCGAAGCGCGAGGGATCGGCGCTGACCCGCACGCCCGGCTCGTAGCGCACCAGGTCGCGAATGTCCTGCGCCTGCAGGCGCTCGATCTGCGGCCGGTCGATCACCGACACGGTGCCTGCGACCTCCTCGCTGGGCTGCGCGCGACGCGCCGCGACCACGATCCACGCCGGCAGGAGGGTGGCGTCATCGACCGAGGCCGCCGACTCCGGGCCCGCATCCGCCATCGCACTGCCGGCTGACGCCGCCAGCACGACCACTGAAATCCACGTCCTTGCCGTCACTTGCAACCAATCCCGTGGGAAAGCCTGCGTGCAAGGTAGCCGATGCGAACGCTTTTCCTTCTTGACCGAGGTCAAGCTCGTGCAGAGCGCCCGCGCGCATGCTGCGTGCGCGTGACATAGGTCAAGGCGGTCTTCGGTCAAGGCATCGCAAGCTGTTCGCGACGCTGATGCTTCTGGCGAAACGGCCTGGGCACCCACCCAGCTTCCACTGCAGACGCGAGGGGAAACACCCATGAGACACTGGACCCGAATAGTCGCCGCTGTTGCGCTCGGCGTCGGCGGCGGCGGCGGCGCTGTCGCCGACGACACCGTCAATGAACGCGTCCCCAAGCAGGGGCTCGACGTCGGCAAGGCCGCATACCTCGCCAACTGCGCCGCCTGCCATCAGCCTGAAGGCACCGGCCTGCCCGGCGCGTTCCCGCCGCTGGCCGGCTCCGACTGGCTCAAGAACAATCCGCGCGACAAGGTGCTCGCCTCGGTCCTCAAGGGCATCAGTGGCGAGATCACGGTCAACGGCGTCAAGTACAACAACGTGATGCCGGCGATGAGCCACTTGAGCGATGTCGACATCGCAGCCATCACCACGTTCGTCTATGCCTCCTGGGGCAACGACGGCGACGAAGTCGATAGCGATGATGTGGCCGGCGCGCGCAAGGCGCTGGCGGTGTCCACCGACCCCGCGCAGGGCGAACGCCATCCGGGCACCAAGGAAGGTGTGATGAAGTACCAGGGCGCGCCCTCGGCGGTCGTCGCCAGCGACGTCGACATGATCGTCAATCCCGACGCGCCGCCGCTGGGCAAGGCCGAGTTCCAGCGTGCCACGGAGATCTTCTTCGAGCGCTGCGCCGGCTGCCACGGCGTGCTGCGCAAGGGTGCGACCGGCAAGCCGCTGACGCCTGACATCACCCGAGTCAAGGGCACGCCGTATCTCGAAGCCCTGATCAACTTCGGCTCGCCCGCCGGGATGCCGAACTGGGGCAGCTCGGGCGAGCTGACCAAGGACGAGGTCAACATGATGGCGCGCTTCCTGCAGCATGATCCGCCGAACCCGCCGGAGTTCGGCATGCCGCAGATGCGCGATTCGTGGAAGGTCCACGTGCCGGTGGCGGATCGTCCGACCAAGCCGATGCACACGCGCAACATCGACAACTTCTTCTCGGTCACCCTGCGCGATGCCGGCAAGATCGCGCTGATCGATGGCGACACCAAGCAGATCGTGACCATCCTGCCCACCGGCTACGCGGTGCACATCTCGCGGCTGTCGCATTCGGGTCGGTATCTGTACGTGATCGGCCGCGACGCCAAGGTCGACCTGGTCGACCTGTGGATGGACCCGCCAGCGATCGTCGCCACGCTCAAGGTCGGCCTCGAGGCGCGCTCGGTCGAGACCTCCAAGTACAAGGGCTACGAGGACATCTACGCGATCGCCGGCGCCTACTGGCCGCCGCAGTTCGTCGTGATGGACGGCCCGACGCTGGAGCCGCTGAAGATCGTGTCCACCCGCGGCACCACGGTCGACACGCAGGAATACCACCCGGAGCCGCGGGTTGCCGCGATCGTGGCCAGCTACGCGCACCCGGAGTTCATCGTCAACGTCAAGGAGACCGGGCGAATCCTGCTGGTCAACTACGCCGACCTCGAGAACCTGCAGATCACCACGCTCAACGCCGCGCGCTTCCTGCACGACGGCGGCTGGGATTCCACCAAGCGCTACTTCCTGACCGCCGCCAACCAGTCGAACAAGATCGCAGTGGTGGATTCCAGAGAGCGCAAGATGGTCAGCCTGGTCGATGCGGAGAAGATCCCCCACCCCGGCCGCGGCGCCAACTTCGTGCATCCGCAATTCGGACCGGTGTGGGCGACCTCGGCGCTGGGCAGCGAAGACATCAGCCTGATCGGCACCGATCCCGACGGGCACCCGCAGCAGGCGTGGAAGCGCGTCGCGGTGCTCAAGGGCCAGGGTGGCGGCTCGCTGTTCATCAAGACCCACCCGAAGTCGACGAACCTGTGGGTCGACACGCCGCTCAATCCCGACCCGAAGATCAGTCAGTCGGTGGCGGTGTTCGACACCCGCAACCTCGCTGCAGGCTACAAGGTGCTGCCGATCGCCGAATGGGCACAACTCGGCCCGGGCCCGAAACGCGTCGTGCAGCCCGAGTACAACCGGGCCGGCGACGAGGTGTGGTTCTCGGTCTGGAGCGGCGCCAAGGAAGAAAGCGCGATCGTGGTGGTCGACGACCGCACGCTGACGCTGAAGAAGGTCATCAAGGGCCCGGAGATCGTCACCCCGACGGGCAAGTTCAACGTCTACAACACGGTGCATGACGTGTATTGACCGCTCCCCATTCGGTCGCACACGAGCGCTTCGGCGCCGCGCGGCGCCCCCGCGCGGCAGTAAATCCTTGATCTCGAAGTGGCCCGGTCGCCTGATCGGGCCGCCTCATAAACGCATAAACGCATAAACGCATAAACGTGGACACCCACACGCCAGGAAAAATCCTGCACGACAATCCGTGACAATCCGGGACAGCCAGAAATCGCCTCGAGCAACCGCGGGGCAGTGACCGCCAGCTTGGCTTTGATGTGGCTGCGGATGTCGCGGCAGTGATTGGTGGCTGTCCCGGATTCGGCGTTCGTCGTCGGCAGTATCTCGGCGACCGCGGGTGTACCGCGCGGGGCTTCGTCAAGCAGTCGCTGACGACTTGACGAAGCCCCACCAACACCGTCAACGGATCGATCGGGGACTCGGCGAAGCCGTGCTTGAAGTAGAAGGCTTTGGCCTGTTCATCAATCGCATGGCACAGCAGCGCACGCGCGCCGATCAACTCTGCGGCCTGGCTGGATCGCAGCACTGCATCCTTGAGCAGGCCGCTGCCGATGCCCCTTCCAGACCAGTCGCCGTGCACAGCCAGTAGGCCCAACACAATCACCGGCAACGGGTCAGGCATGTTGCGACGCGGACGCCCCGGAGCGGCCTCACCGGCAATCGAACCAGCGGCAAGGGCGTAGTAGCCGATGACACGTCGTTGCTCGTCAACAACGACGTCGGTGCGAGCTGCGCCGGTTGCGGCATTCGCCAAGGCACGCTTGCCGAGCCACGCACGCAACGATTCGTGCCGACAAACGAACGCAGAAGTGTCGTGGTCTGCTGTCAGCCGAACCGGTGCGTCCGCCGGGCCCGTGGTGCCCGGCACCGGCTGGGTCACTTGTCCCAAGGCGCGCGCTTGGCGAGCAAACGCGTCAGGCCCGCGTTCTCGGCAAGCGGCGCGTCCATCAAGGCCACGAAGGCTTTGTATCGTTTGGCGCTGGCGTTGAACAAGGTCTGGTCAAGCAATACCTGCTCGGCGTTCTCACGCGAAGCCGCGAGCATGAAATCGGTGCGGCTCTTGCGCTGCAAGCGCGGCGCACGGTCGATCAGCTCGCGTTGCGCGGGCGGCGTGCGCAGATTGATGACGGTGGAGGCGGTAGTGCTCATGCCATCATCTAGCCGATGTGTGGACATTGTCCATACAGTTCTGGCGCCCAGGGTGCCGCAGCTGCCGT
>Ga0136636_10001439_pt1 | contig 13870 bp, 11 predicted proteins | sample AntDrymUQ8522106_2_FD_104653 | JGI IMG/M metagenome (GOLD analysis project Ga0136636, IMG submission 104653) | Polar desert sand microbial communities from Dry Valleys, Antarctica - metaG UQ852 (21.06) | ecosystem: Environmental > Terrestrial > Soil > Desert | place: Antarctica: Dry Valley... | reverse complement strand
AGAACCTGTACTCAAAGTTGTTAAAGAAACTTACGGGAAGTTAGCAAAACGAGGGAAAGAGGACAGGGGGACGCTTTTAAGACAGAACACGGAGAGCGGAAATGTCGCCACGTCTCCGGTTGCCCCTACGACTAAAAAAGCAGCGATTGTTTTGAAGCAACCTGGAAGTGCAGCACTATTGCAAGCAGTGTATCCTTTACCAGATATCAAGCATCCTGATGTCCCGGCAATTGATGTGATGGATGCCATCCTCACAGGTGGGCGTAGTTCTAGGCTTTACCAAGCTTTGGTGGAATCTGGACTCGCTAGTTCAGTGAATGGTAGTGCAGCCGAACTCATCGAACCAGGTTGGTATGAAATTAATGCTACGGCGGCTCCGGGTCAAGAGTTAGGGAAAATTGGCCAAGTGCTTCAGGAATCTTTAGCAAAATTGCAAGAACAACCAGTTACCACAGAAGAATTGAACCGGGCGAAGACACAACTGCAAGCCTCCTTTATTTTGGGGAACCAAGACATCACTAGTCAGGCAACCCAGCTGGGATATAACCAAACTGTGGCTGGCGATTATCATTTTATTGAACAGTATCTGGCTGCGATCGCTAAAGTCACCCCAGCCCAAGTACAGAAAGTAGCAAAAACTTACCTAATTCCGGCCAAACAAACCATCGGCTTCTTTGAGCCAACTCAACCAGATGGTAAACCAGGGGCTTCCAGCGCTGGTTCTGGTCGCACAGTGGAAAATTTCAGCCCTGGTAAGCCTGTAGATCCAGCAGAACTGGCGAAATATCTGCCACCTGCCACATCAGCGACAGATTCGGGCAAACAATCATTACCAGAAGAGTTTACCTTAAATAATGGTTTGCGGGTTTTGCTCTTGCGCGATCGCAACCTCCCCACGATTAACCTGAGTGGACAAATTGACGCTGGTACTGAATTTGACGGCAATCAAAAAGCTGGATTAGCGAATTTAACTGCGGCCAACTTAATGAATGGGACGCAGACTAAAAATGCTCTGACGCTAGCAAAAACCTTAGAAGACCGGGGAGCCGATTTGAACTTCGGTGCCAGCCGCGAGGGAGTTAGCGTTAGCGGTGAAGGACTTTCAGCAGACTTGCCGATATTGATTCAAACTCTGGCAGATGTATTAAAAAATGCCACTTTCCCATCCGAACAGTTAGAACTAAGTCGCCAACGGGCGTTGATAAGTCTCAAAGTCCAGCTAGATGACCCCAGAGGTTTAGGAAGACAAGTATTTCAGCAAGCAATTTACCCTGAAAATCATCCATTCCACAGCTTTCCTACAGCCGAGAGTTTAAGGAGTATTACTCGTGATGATTTGCTTGGCTTCTACCAGACACACTACCGACCAGATAACACAACGATCGCCTTAGTGGGAGACTTTGATCCAGTTAAGGTAAAACCTTTGCTAAATCAGGCGTTTGGCAAATGGTCAGCCACAGGTAAGCCACCTGTTCTGAAAATACCATCCGTGTCATTACCAAAAACTTTGACACGTTTAAACAAAGTGATACCTGGTAAGTCCGAAGCTGTTACCTACATCGGCTACAACGGTATCTCTCGAAAAGACCCACGTTATTATGCAGCACGGGTACTGAATCAAATTTTGGGTGGTGATACCTTATCGAGCCGCTTGGGTACGGAAGTGCGCGATCGCCAGGGTTTAACCTACGGTATCTATAGTAGTTTTGCCGCCGGAATCAATCCCGGCCCGTTCTTGATTCAAATGCAGACTGCTCCTCTTGATACCCAAAAAGCGATCGCTAGTACTCTCGCTTTACTCAAACAGTTGCGCGAACAAGGAGTGACTGAGGCTGAATTCAACACGGCAAAACGCTCAATTACTAATAGCTATCCTGTGGATTTAGCTAATCCTAGTGATGTATCAAGCATAATTTTGGATAATGCTGTCTTGGGACTTTCACGATCAGAAATCCGAGACTTTCCCCAGAGGATACAAGCAGTCACAATGGCTCAGATGCAACAGGCAATTGAAGATTTAATTAAGCCGGAAAGTCTGATAATTGTCACTGCTGGCCCTGAAGAGACTGTACCCAAGGGCAGCTAATTAGCTCAAGCTAAAACACAGAGGTGCTAAAATTTGCTTTACGCCTTTGTGTTTTAGCTTCATACCAATTTAAAAAATGATTGCGCTGGCTTACCTCACCCTCAATCCCTCTCCTTATAAAGGAGAGGGAAGCTAGATAGAGAATGAAGTTTTGCATTTTATTTAATCAACGTTACTTAGCTTAAACTTTTACGAAAGATGTGGTTTGTCAAAATACACATATTTGGTATTTCTTGTCAATGCGTAAGTTTATGAAAGTGCGTAGAGAAAAACTTATATATACTTCTTGGAATGAATTATTTTTTGGAAAAATGATGATGAAAATTACTAAAAAATCCTTCAGCAGAAAGCCTATCCTTCCACAGATTTCGGCACTCATGCTGCAAATCTAAGAATTCTTGGTCTGAAATATTGCTATGGAATTCAGCTACTTTCTCTGCAATATATGGTATTTCCTTCTCATCTATCCATACGCAATATTTTTTCCAGTCTATTATAGAATCGTCAGGTAAAACGCAGTCTGTATCTATAAAAATTGGAATACGACCACAACTGAGGATTTCATATAATCGAATAGAATAGTTTGCAGAACCACGACAACACAAAATGTAGTCACTCTCAACCATATTTTTCACATATTCTTCACGAGCCTTCTGTCTTTGCTCTACATCTTGTGTATTTAGAAATACTGTTTCGTCTTTGATGATAAAGTTTGTGTTTACTAAAGAGGGGCTTTCTGCAAGTATTTTCAGAGCCTGACTACGCAAAATTTGTCCCTTGTAAGGCGAAACCCCAAGCTCTAATGATTTGGTTAACATTACCCCGTGAAATAAAACCGTTTTTAATTTCTTTTCCCATGAATCCGGTACTGCTAAACCACAAAATCCAACAACAGGTTTATCAGATTTCTGCCTGAGAGACATTTGCCCTCCTAAATATTCTTCAACAAAATCTTCAGTAAAAGAAGGCATAATAATATCTTTTTGCTTCCTTTTTGACCGATATACTGCCATCCGCATTACTGTTGCATTCTTGACAGGAATTTCTTCGGCGCAACAATCACCTGCAAAAAAAATAATTAATTCTTTACCGCTATTAGCTACTTTTTCTGCAAATTCAATAGATAGACTTTCTACTTCTTTATTAACTTTACTTTTCCAACTCTCTCCTCTGATCATTCTCCAGTTTATAGGCATTACAACTAAGTCAGCTTCCTGTAGGGAAGTCATTTTAAAAAGGGAATTACTTATCTCTAGATACTTGCCATACAATCTAGACCAAGGGTATTTTTCAGTAGGAATAAATTCTCTCCAAAAGGGATAAAGCATTGGAACTGGCTCCATTCCTTTAGGAAGATAATTTTTATCAGAATAGATACTTAATGGCATATTTTAACCTGAATTCTGACTAGTTGAATAACTGAAGAATTTTACAATACATTGAATTAATTTAAAACAACCTTTGGGTAGATTTATTCTTACACTAATAACTGATGAAAATGTATGTATTGTAATATACCAAAAGCTAATTTTTTAGCTCGTTCATCGGTAGCCTGTCCACGGAAGGCATCTGCAAGTATATCTGCGGTTCTAGCACTACCAGCAATCACAACAACTAACCTTGCAGTATTAATGCTAATACTGAGTGCTTAAGTTTTGCAGCGTAGAACTTCGCAGCCATGTTCCGCAATTGAAGCGTTCAGCTTTTTGTCTTGCAGAGGAGCGATATCTCCGACGGGCTACGCCTACGCAACAAGCTTTATTTAGCGCAGCTTCAACAAGCAACGTTATGATAATTAATCGTCTAATAATAAATAAGTTGGCACAAATAAACCTCAATACTACGGACACGATTAATCGCCTCTGTAGAGCAGTCAAAAATCATTGAACTATAGACTTTGGGCTATGGACTCTTGAGAGTGGACTGTTAGGTGCTGCGTCCAACCAAAATCAGCCGTTGTACAAATTTCCACAAGGATAATTGAAGTGACTAAGACTAACTCAGACTTTCTTACCTCCACCGATCCAGCGATCGCGGAGTTAATCAACGACGAACTACAGCGTCAGCGAGATCACTTGGAGTTGATTGCTAGTGAAAACTTTACCTCTGCTGCTGTACTGGCGGCTCAAGGTTCGGTACTGACAAATAAATATGCCGAGGGATTACCTGGTAAACGCTACTATGGCGGTTGTGAGTATATCGACAAAATCGAGCAACTAGCAATCAATCGTGCTAAACAGGTATTTGGCGCTGCTCATGCGAATGTGCAACCTCATTCTGGCGCACAAGCCAATTTTGCAGTGTTCCTGTCGCTGCTGCAACCAGGAGACAAAATTATGGGAATGGATTTGTCTCATGGGGGACATCTCACCCACGGTTCCCCTGTAAATTTCTCAGGTAAGTGGTTCCAAGTTAGCCACTACGGTGTCAGTCAACAAACAGAACAACTTGACTACGACCAAATTCGGGAGCTGGCGCTGAGGGAGCGTCCTAAGCTGCTGATTTGTGGTTATTCGGCTTATCCCCGGATAATTGATTTTGAAAAGTTCCGTAGCATTGCTGATGAAATCGGCGCTTACTTACTTGGCGATATTGCTCATATCGCTGGTTTAGTTGCTAGTGGTCTTCATCCTGATCCCATCCCTCATTGTCATGTAGTAACAACAACTACACATAAGACTTTACGCGGCCCTAGAGGTGGTTTAATTTTGACCAGCGACGCAGAACTAGGTAAAAAGCTAGATAAATCTGTTTTTCCTGGTAGCCAGGGCGGGCCATTGGAACATGTCATTGCTGGAAAAGCAGTAGCTTTTGGAGAAGCCCTCAAGCCTGAGTTTAAAACCTATTCTGCCCAAGTGATTGAAAATGCTCGTGCTTTGGCAGAACAATTACAAAATCGGGGTTTAAAGCTAGTATCAAATGGCACTGACAACCATTTAATTTTGGTAGATTTACGTTCTGTCAGTCTAACTGGTAAGCAAGCAGATCAGCTAGTCAGTACTGTGAATATTACTGCTAACAAAAATACTATTCCTTTTGATCCACAATCACCATTTGTTACCAGTGGTCTGAGGTTAGGTTCGCCAGCAATGACCACGCGGGGCTTAGGAGTAACAGAATTTACCGAGATTGGAAATATTATTAGCGATCGCCTACTTTCTCCAGATTCCGACATAGTAACCCAAGATTGTCGGCAACGGGTAGCAGCATTGTGCGATCGCTTCCCCTTATATCCTCACCTGGAAATTCCTGTACCAGCACTAGCCTGACATTATAGTTAGTTAGGAGTTAAGAGTTAGGAGTGATGAGTTTTAAGTTTTGAACTCCTAACTCCTCAGGACTTACGCAAAAAAGTTCTGAAGTAGCGGTAATTCATGAATTACCGCTACGACAAATCAGGTTTTTGAGACAATTTTGCGTAAGTCCTAACTCCTAATACCAGTTCTGTATGAACATGCGCCTATAGGACTTACCTCATCACGGCTATTTCATTCTCATCTAGTAGTCTGTCAAATTAAAATTGATGGGTTGGTAGTAAGCGCTTGGGCGCTGAAGACAAGGACTAAAGTCCTGACTACGAACTTATTGACCAAGCATTGTTGACTTGACAGACTACTAGCCCGCCTCAGAATAAATTCTGAGTCTAATAGCGAAAGTCGTCTCAAGACGACTGAGAAAAAGTTGTAGTCCGTTTTAACGGACTTTAGCTAAAAGCCTGTGAACTTTAGTTCTGGGCGGTTTATGTCAGAACGAAATAGCCCTGGGACTCACCCCAAACAACTGTAGGGGCAATTCATGAATTGCCCCTACCTAAATAAAGCGCAACTTCACATAGAATTTCTATAACTCCTAACTTCCAACTCCTAACTTCCAACTCCTAACTTCCAACTCCTAACTATTCTTTCCAATGAGTGCAGAAATTATTTGTGTTGGTACTGAACTGCTGTTGGGAGATATCCTCAACGGCAATGCTCAATTTTTAGCGCAACAATTAGCGCAACTAGGTATTCCTCATTACTATCAGACAGTGGTTGGGGATAATCCAGAACGGTTGAAGCAAGTTATAGAAATTGCTATTTCTAGAGCGCAAATTCTCATTTTCACTGGTGGACTCGGCCCAACACCAGATGACCTCACCTGCGAAACCATCGCCGATTTTTTTAAAGTCCCGTTGGTAGAACGTTCTGACATCATCGAAGACATAACCCAGAAATTCGCCCAACGTGGTCGCGTTATGTCACCAAGTAACCGCAAGCAAGCTTTGATTCCCCAAGGTGCAGAAATTCTCCCCAACCCCACTGGAACAGCACCGGGTATCATTTGGCAACCCCGCCCTGAAATCACGATTTTTACCTTTCCTGGTGTTCCCAGTGAAATGCATTCGATGTGGGAAGAAACAGCCGTCCCATTCCTCAAAAGTCAAGGTTGGGGTAAAGAAATTATTTACAGCCGGAGTTTAAAGTTTTGGGGTATTGGTGAATCGGCTTTGGCGGAAAAAGTTACTTCCTATTTGAAGTTGCCAAATCCCACAGTAGCCCCTTATGCAGGTAAGGGGGAAGTAAGATTGCGAGTCTCAGCTAAAGCCACTTCAGAAGCAGCCGCAGAAGCCCTAATTGCGCCCATTGAGAAACAACTTAAAGAAATTGCCGGACTAGATTTTTACGGCGTTAATAATGATACTCTTGCTTCCGTGGTTGGTCATTTGTTGCGGGCATCAAAAGAAACGCTTTCGGTGGCAGAATCTTGCACTGGTGGCGGTTTAGGGCAAATGTTGACTGAGATTTCTGGGAGTTCTGATTACTTTTGGGGTGGAGTAATTTCTTATGACAATTCGGTGAAGGTTGGACTATTGGGGGTTAACCAGGAAGATTTAGATAAATTTGGAGCGGTAAGCGCGATCGTTGCAGAGCAAATGGCAATTGGGGTAAAAACCCGCCTTGCAACAACTTGGGGATTGAGTATTACTGGTATTGCTGGCCCAACTGGAGGGACAGATACTAAGCCAGTGGGTTTAGTTTACGTTGGTTTAGCTGGGCCAAAGGATGAAGTGGCAAGTTTTGAGTATCAGTTTGGTACAGTGCGAGGACGTTCTTTAATTCGTCATGTGAGTGCGAATGCAGCGTTAGATAATTTGCGGCGGAAGTTGTTAACGAGGTAGGTAATTTAAGAGCGCGGTATCCGCGTTCGATGCTGCCAAAGTGGAGGGAAAACCAACTCCTGAACCGAGATATTGAACTACAATTTACCAGATAGCTTCATGATTAGCAGAGAGGCGATCGCACTTTTGTGTAGAGGTGGCGATCGCCTTTGGAAATAAATCTTAACACCAATATTTAGGTTATTTAATTGCAGCCAAATCACAGCTTAACTTTTTGTTAATAGAATGTATAACCTTAGCTTCTGCTGGTGTAATTACCCCGTCTAGATTAGCAATTTTTTGACATTGAGCCAGTAAGGGTACAGCAAAATCACTATTAACTTGCTCAAGTAAGGTTTCTAAAGATGGTGGAGATTTTATATTAGCTGCGATCGCCTCGATTGACTCAGGACTAAGGTTAGCAATTTCTAATTCTGGTAAAATATCTTCCCAAGATTTATCTGGATTACCTGCTAAGACAATATGAACCAAAATCTGATCCATAATCTTTTCTTGAAAATAGCGGCTTCGAGAAATTTTCCGCTCTCTACCTGAGCATCTACTAAAGTTGCCTCTAAAGTTAATGGATTCTGCTTTGCTTCATAAAACTGACAAGCCGCATAACCTAATGCGTAAATCATGACTGCATTTGAACTAGCACCAATGACGGCTCCTGCTACTGGCAGATTTCGTAGTAAACCCAAACCTGCTTTGATTGCTGTTTTTCCACCCAGCCCTAAACCAAAAATTGCTACTGCTTCTGCTCTGCGATCAGAATCTTTTAAATCCATTCCATAGGCGGCAGCAATTTGATAGACTAACTCCACTGATAATGCAGATGTAGCAGCCCAATCCACTACAAACATTGCAGCTGCTTGTCCTGGGGCAAGACTACTAACAAGTCCTGTTGTTCCTGCTAAAACAGCTTTTTCCAGCATAAGATAATGGGCAATTTCTGCTGGTTGTTCATTTGGGTGTTCTTTCTGTAACTTTCTGACAGAAGCCTCGGCTTTAACTAAATCAACCTGTTGAATTAAAGGATTTAACCAGTCTTGATTTAGAGATTTTATTGCTATTTGCAACGAGGGATTATTGCCAACAACTGCTAGAGCCTGTCCTACTATTTGTGTTCCCTGAAAAGTAGCATCTCCAATCACAGTACTAATACCTACAGCCGCTTCTGCAACAGTTTGCCCTGCTTGAAAAGCAGCACCTCCAACTACTCCGGCTGTTCCTGCTACTGCTTCAAACAATGAACCCCAAAAAGATGCTTCTTGTACAGTTAATTTATTATCTGTTGTTGTTTTAGGAATGGCAATTGAAGATTTCACTTCAATATTTGTTTGAGGTGTTAATACAGATGAATTTACTAATGCTTCTAACTCAATTTCTTGTTGCCAATCGGGAAAATCTTCACCTGTTACTCTACCGTATATTTTGACACTCTTAAAAGATTGGATGCCTAAATTAGTTAATCCATCATAAATAACCGGGACTACTAATTGTTGTACTGGAACTTCAATTGATTCCAGCATTATCTGTAGACAATTTTGTTTGAAACTAGTTTTTGGCGTAATTATGGGTGAATTTAACCACTGACTTACCAGAGTGTTAATCGCGTTTGTATCGCCCTGCTTGGCAAGTTCTAGAATATTTTTTTGTGTCATATTTAGTACTAGTGAGAATTTTCCTGACAACCTTACCTAGTTCAAGTATTCCCATTAATCAACTATTGATAACGCTATAACTCTTCCTCATCAACTTCATCAGCTGTGAGCAGTGCTTGTGAGCTATGACCCACATAAAGCACATAAACAGTATCTTCACGAATTGTGAACAAAATACGGTAGATATTTTTTGACTTGGCATAGAAAAGTTGACGCACTTCCTCAGAAAATACCTCATGTTCTAAAGCTAAGGCACACCGACGAGGTTTTTCTTGAAGAGATGCAATAGTATCCATCAACCCTCTAAACTACTGATCTGCATAGGCTGGGTTGTACTCTCTTAGCTACAGGTATGCTGCCTCAATTTGAGCGTCTGCTGTCTTGGTTGTCCTAACTTGAAATGCTATATTTCTGCTGCATTTCTTGCTCAAATTCCTCAACAGGTCTTGTCCTACCTGCGTCTACATCCTCCAGTCCTTTGCTGATTCCCGCAATTGTTTCTAGCTGTTCCAAAAGCTCTAGAAGTTTCTGGTAAGACTCAGCATCTTGAACAACTAATTCTGCTTTGCCATTCACCGTTAACACCACCGGTTGTCCAGTTTCCTTCATTAGCTGAATAAATTCAGAAGTATTGCGCTTGAAGCTTGAGAGTGAGTGAATATCTCGAACGATGTTCAGCATGACTTTGATTATGCATTAAATTTGCACTAAATATAATGCTAGCATTCATATTATTTGATCAGATTAGTAATATTTGACACATTTAACTATTTGCCATCAGCCATCCTATGCCTACCCATCAGCACAATTAATCACGGGATCGCTTGCTGTATGCTTGACAATTTGTTACAAAAGTATAAAGAACTTCTAGAGACCAAAACTACATGTTCGGCGGACTTACTGGTTTAACAGATACTAAAGGCACAGATTGGGGGGAGCGGATGCTCAACACGGTCGCTAGCCAAACGATTCGCCACCTGTTTACCCAAAGCGAGTCAGTAGAAGTCTTTGTGCGCTGCTACCCCTCCAGCAAACTGTTGCAAGGCAGCATTGACAGCTTTAAAATGAGCGGGCGTGGCTTGGTGATTCGGAAAGATTTCGCGGTAGAGGAGATGTCTTTTGAAACCGATGCGGTTGCTATTGACTTCGGCTCGGTTTTAAGTGGCAAACTCAGTCTCAAGCAACCCACTCAAGCGATCGCTCAAGTAATCTTATCAGAAGCAGGCATCAACCAAGCCTTTAGTGCGGAACTGGTGAAAAAGCCCCTGCTTAACCTCACCGTACCATCCCTGACAGAATTATCTGGCGGAGAACCAGTCTCCTTTACGGAAGTTCAGGTACAGCTATTACCTGAAAATCGCTTACAGCTTGTAGCAAAAGCAGATTTAAACAATGGCGAACTTGTACCCCTGAGCATGATTTTAACTATAGGCATTGAAAGGCGGCGGCGAGTTTCTTTTAAAGATCCGAAAATTCAACTTGACCAAGTGCCAGAAGCGCAAAGGGAAATTTCGCAAACCTTGAGCGTAGCGCTGGTAGAAATTTTAGATAATATGGTCGATTTGGATCGTTTTGACCTCGATGGAGTGAAAATGCGGCTCAACCGATTAGAAACTGAAGGTCAAAAACTTATTTTCAGTGGATATGCTGAAGTTGAGCGTATTCCACATAGCGCTTGATATGATGCTTTTACGTAAAAACGCTAAGTAAAGTGAAGCTTTAAACAAATTAAATACCGCCTAGAATCATCTAGGCGGTAGTTTAAATGTTTAGGTTTTGAAGGGAGTTAAACCTCATCTAAGTTGAGAACCGTAGTTTTCGCCCTCACCCTAAATCCCTCTCCCATATATGGGAGAGGGAGTTTGAAATTCTGGCTCCCCTTCTCCCAGATTTGGGAGAAGGGGTTGGGGGATGAGGGCAAATCCTTTTCATGAGTGAAGAACTACAGGTTTCAAGATAGACGTGGTTTATATCATGTCCGCTTGATTACTTATTAAACCCGAAGAACCCCACCCCGCCAAAGCATAGCTTTGTCTCCCCTCCCCGCCTGCGGGGAGGGGTTGGGGGTGGGGTTCTTTTATTATGAATAATTTGGCGGACATGATATTAGGAGTTATTGATTATGGCTTGTAATTAATTTTTATTTATCACTCCTAACTCCTGTACAGACGCGATTAATCGCGTCTCTCCTGTACGATTAATCGCGTCTCTCCTCTATCTTCCCACCCCTACATATTGGAATCCAGCCCGGATCATTGCTTCGGGGTCGAGGAAGTTACGACCATCGATGATAACGGGGTGAGCCATCAATTTTGCCATCTTCACATAGTCAAGAGTGCTGAACTGCTGCCATTCGGTGACGAGTACTAATGCATCGCAGCCGTCAGCAAGTCTTTCGGCATCGGTTTCTACTAGCACACCAGAAAGCCCATGACGCATACCTGTTTGGGAAATAATCGGGTCGTAAGCTTTAACTTTGGCTCCTAGTCGGTTTAGCTGCTCAATTAGGATGAGGGCTGGAGCATCGCGCAAGTCGTCGGTATCTGGCTTGAAGGTCAGTCCGAGTAGTCCAACTGTTTTGCCTTTGAGAATTTTCAGAACTTTTTGGAGTTTTTCTAAAGCAATCAATCGCTGGCGTTCGTTGACACTGACAGCAGCTTTGAGTAATTGGGCTTCATAGCCATAATCATCAGCAGTGTGAATCAGAGCGGAGACATCTTTGGGAAAACAAGAACCACCCCAACCAATACCAGCTTGTAAAAATTTGTTACCAATGCGGGAGTCTAGACCGATACCTTTAGCTACTTGGGTAACATCAGCACCGACGCGATCGCAAATATTAGCAACTTCGTTAATAAAACTAATCTTAGTGGCTAAAAAGGCATTAGCGGCGTATTTAATCATCTCCGCCGAACTCAGGTCTGTTGCCAGAATTGGCACAGGGGGTAAAGATTGATCAAGAGCGTACTTGCGTTCCACAATTGGGGCGTAGAGTTTTCGCATTAAGGCTACTGCTCTTTGACTATTGCCCCCTAGTACAATGCGATCGGGGTTGAAGGTGTCGTGAACTGCCGAACCTTCGCGCAAAAACTCTGGATTGCTGATTACATCAAACTCGGCTGCAAACTCAGGTAATTTTTCATTAGTCGGAACCCCACCTGCGGGTACTAATGTTTTCTGCCGTTCAGCAACACCATCTAGAACAAGCATCCGCACCCAGTCACCTGAGCCAATGGGTACTGTAGATTTATTCACTATGACTTTATAACCACCGTTGAGATTTTCCCCAATCCCACGGGCTACAGCTTCAACATAACGAGTATCACTTTCACCAGTGGGTAAAGGTGGCGTTCCCACAGCAATAAACAGAATTTCGCCGTGGGAAACTCCAGCAGCGAGATCGCTAGTAAAATGAATTTTCTCTGTTTGAATGGCAGACTGGATAATTTCTGAGAGTCCCGGCTCAAAAATTGGAGACTGTCCAGACTTCATTAACTTAACTTTTTCTTCGTTGTTGTCTACACAAATTACATCATGCCCAATATGAGCCAAGCAAGCACCTGTAACTAAACCAACGTAACCAGTACCAATCACGCAAACACGCATTTTTTAACTCCTCACTTTTTTGGGGTTAGTTTTCTAAAAGAAGTATCAATATGACACTTAGACACTGGCAGTCAACTCAGCCACTAAACATACTAGCTACCGATAGGGTGAGCCTGCATGAAAATTTACAGCAACGCTAGGTGCTGCTTAGGTGGTTGAATTATTTTCATCGCTTTGAATGCGATCGCGAAAATCTTCTATTGTTAGTTTTAACCCCTCTTGCAGAGCAATAGTCGGTTCCCAATTTAACCAAGTTTTTGCCTTTGTGATATCAGGTTGGCGACGCCGGGGATCGTCCGAAGGTAGTGGCTCGAATTTAATCTGCGCGTCTGGATTAATCATATTTTGCACAGCTTGTGCCAATTGCAAAATCGTATATTCACCAGGATTACCCAGATTCATTGGGCCTATGTAGTCGCTATTCATCAGGCGAATGAATCCTTCGACTAAATCGGAAACATAGCAGAAACTACGAGTTTGCGAACCATCACCGTAAACGGTTAAAGGATTACCCCGCAACGCTTGAACTATAAAGTTGCTCACCACCCGGCCATCGTTTTCTAACATTCTCGGCCCGTAGGTGTTAAATATCCGAACAACTCGAATATCAACTTTATTTTGTCTATAGTAATCAAATGCTAGAGTCTCAGCAATTCTTTTACCTTCGTCGTAGCATGAACGTATGCCAATGGGATTGACGCTACCCCGATACTCTTCAGGTTGGGGATGAACTTCTGGATCACCGTATACTTCACTGGTTGAAGCCAAGAAAAACCTAGCTTTCACACGTTTAGCCAGCCCCAACATATTGAGTGTTCCCATCACGTTAGTTTTAACGGTTTTAACTGGGTTGTACTGGTAATGTACTGGTGAAGCAGGACAAGCTAAATGATAAATTTGATCCACTTCTAACCGAATTGGTTCGGTAATATCGTGGCGGATCAGTTCAAAGTACGGATGACCCAACCATTTAAGGATGTTCCGTTTGTGACCAGTGTAAAAATTATCCAAGCATATTAATTCATGCCCATCATTCATTAATCGGTCGATGAGATGGGAACCAATAAACCCAGCACCACCCGTCACCAAAATTCTCATAGTTTCCCAGTTACTTACAAATATTTTCAGTAGCTATTGCACTTACTTTTAGATTACCCACCTTGGGGACAAAAATACAAAACGAAAAAAAGAACAATGTTCAAGTAAAAAGTGTTATTGAATTTACGTATTTTTCTCCGGTTATAGTTTTATTATTTTTTACTTACTTCCTTAATAATTTAACTAGTAAAATAACAAAATTTGTCAGTCTTTCACCTAAAGTTCATCAAATCTTCAACAATATAAAGTCTTTTTAGGATTACTACTGTTTTCAGT
>Ga0136636_10001438_pt1 | contig 13878 bp, 15 predicted proteins | sample AntDrymUQ8522106_2_FD_104653 | JGI IMG/M metagenome (GOLD analysis project Ga0136636, IMG submission 104653) | Polar desert sand microbial communities from Dry Valleys, Antarctica - metaG UQ852 (21.06) | ecosystem: Environmental > Terrestrial > Soil > Desert | place: Antarctica: Dry Valley... | reverse complement strand
TTTTCGTCGCTCGCGGCGACGGCAGCAGCGAATTTTCGCGCACGCTTGATGAACACAATCGGGCGGTTAACAAATATCAAAGAGGTGGGAAGTGAAAGGCAAATTCATCACTTTCGAAGGCATTGATGGTGCCGGCAAAAGTAGTCATGTTGAATGGCTGGCTGAGTGGTTGCGGGCCCGTGGTTTGGACGTGCATGTGACGCGGGAGCCCGGTGGCACTGAGCTAGGCGAAAAGCTGCGCACGCTGTTGCTTAATGATCCAATGCACCTCGAAACCGAAACTTTGCTGATGTTTGCGGCGCGTCGCGAACATCTTGCCCGCCTGATCGAGCCGGCGCTGGCGCGGGGCGAGTGGGTGGTCTGTGACCGTTTCAGCGATGCGACCTTCGCCTATCAAGGCGGTGGGCGTGGTCTGGATCGCGCCAAGTTTCTGGCGCTGGAACATTGGGTGCATGAGCACGTACAACCCAACCTGACCTTGCTCTTTGATTTACCGCTCGACGTTGCCCGGGAGCGCATCGCGCTGGCCAGTCGCGTACTGGATCGCTTCGAGCAGGAACGGGCCGATTTTCATGAGCGCGTGCGGCAGGCTTACCTCGAAAGAGCGCATAACAATCCTTCGCGCATCCGCGTGGTTGATGCCAATCATGACCGGGAAAATATTCGTAAATCACTTGAACTAATTGTCACAAATACCTGTTTATGAATGTAATTAGTCTTCATGAGAAGGTTTGGCTCGGCTTGCAGGCAAGACGGGAGCGTCTGCCGCATTCACTGTTGCTGATTGGGCAGAAAGGGCTGGGCAAGTTTGATCTGGCCAAGCAATTTGCCGCCAGTTTGTTGTGTGAAGATCAGCAAACCGACGGCCGGGCCTGCGGCAAGTGTCTGCCGTGCAACTGGTACGCCCAGGGCAATCACCCGGATTTTCGCCTGCTGCAGCCGAATGCCTTGAGTGATGAAGTTGAGGTCGAGGATGGCAAGAAAAAGCCGAGCCAGCAGATCACGATTGATCAGGTACGGGGGTTGGACGAGTTCTTGAATGTCGGTACGCACCGGGGTGGTTTGCGCATTGTGTTGATCAATCCAACCGAAGCGATGAATCGAAATACCGCCAACGCACTTCTTAAATCACTTGAGGAGCCAACGGCAAGTACTTTGTTTTTATTGGTTTCAAGTGAGCCAATGCGCTTGTTGCCGACGATCCGCAGTCGCTGCCAGGTGGTGCCGATTCCGCTGCCCAGCGTTAGGCCGGCGGAGAAAGTGCTGGCTGATGCTGGCGTCGCCGAGGCCGGGCGCTGGTTGGCGCTGGCGGGCGGTTCTCCGGGGCTGGCGCTGGAACTTGCCGGGTCCGGGCAACTGGTTTGGCTGGAAACTCTGATCAAGCGTTTATCGGCAGGAAAAGATGCTGATCCGCTCGGCTTGGCGGGTGAGCTTGAAAAAGCCGTCAAGGACAGCAAGGGAAAACTCTTGCTCAAAAACGTCGTCGATGCGCTGCAGAAATGGCTGGTTGATCTGACGCTCGCCAAGAACGGCATGCCTGTTCGCTATTTTCTGCCACAGGCGGCTACAATCAATGGCTTGGCTGATATGATTCCAGCCGTTCGCTTGATTCATTCTTATCGCGATTTGATTTCACGCCGTCAGGAAGCTGAGCAACCGCTCAATGCCCGACTTTTCCTGGAAGGTCTTTTTCTGGACTACCGAGCTCTGTTTGCCATAGATCAACGATGAGTGAAGTCAAACCTGTGCCTCAACGGCCGAGCGTTCTCTCGCTGAATATCAATTCAAAGTCAGCGCTTTATGCTGCCTTCATGCCGCATTTACGCGGTGGCGGGATTTTTATTCCAACGACGCGCAATTACAACATCGGTGATGAAGTCTTCATGCTGCTTTCGCTGATGGACGATCCGGCCAAATTGCCGATTGCCGGCGCCGTCGTCTGGATCACCCCGGCCGGCGCACAAAATGGCCGGGCGCAAGGAATTGGCGTGCATTTCAATAATGATGAAAGCGGCCAGGAAGCGCGTCGCAAGATCGAAGGCTTGCTCGGTGGCGTTATGCAATCGACCAGGCCGACGCACACACTCTGATTGACCACGATGTTGGTTGACTCCCATTGCCATCTTGATTTTCCTGATTTAGCCAATCGTTTGCCGGATGTACTGCAGCGCATGGATGAAAACGCGGTTGAATTCGCGGTTTGCATCGGCGTCAATCTGGAAGATTTCCCCAAGGTGCTGGCGCTTGCTGAGAATGAACCTCGGCTATTTGCCACGGTCGGCGTACATCCGGAATACACTGATGTTGAAGAACCTAGCGAGGATCAACTGGTCGCCCTCGCCGCGCACCCAAAAGTGATCGCCATTGGCGAAACAGGGCTGGATTACTACTGGCAGAAAGACAAGCCGGAATGGCAACGCGAGCGTTTTCGCCGCCATATTCGGGCTGCCAAGCGTTGCGGCAAACCATTGGTTATTCATACACGTGATTCGGCCGAGGATGTCTTGCGTCTTTTGCGCGAAGAGGGTGCCGATGCCGTGGGTGGCGTTATGCATTGCTTCACTGAAAACTGGGAGATTGCCCAGCAGGCGCTGGATCTCGGGTTTTATCTCTCGTTTTCCGGCATCGTCACCTTCAAGAACGCGGCTATCGTCAAGGACGTGGCGCAAAAGTGCCCGCTGGACCGGCTGCTGGTTGAGACAGATTCACCCTACCTTGCTCCCGCCCCTTATCGGGGTAAGCCTAACCAGCCTGCCTACGTGCGCTATGTCGCCGAGGAAATTGCCCGGTTGCGTTCAGTGTCGTTGGAAACGATAGTTACAGCGACGACCGATAATTTCTTCACTCTGTTCAAACACGCTAAACGGCTTTGAAAATCATGAAAAAAAGACTGTTGACCGCAGCAATTGCCCTTGCCCTGCCATTTTTTGTCAGTGCCGCGACTTACGATGACTTGATGACCTCGGCCAAGTTGGGTGATACCCGCGACGTGGCTGAAATCCTCAAAAAGGGCGCCTCCGTTGATTCAACGGACATTGAGGGCAATACCCTGCTGATGCTGGCAGCGCGCGACGGCCATGTCGAATTGGCTGACTTTCTGATCAAGCAGAGGGCAAATTTGAACGCGCGCAATGCGGCTGGCGATACCGCCTTGCGTCTGGCCTCATTCCGCGGTCACCTCAAGCTTGTTGAGTTGTTAGTTGCGGCCGGTGCCAAGGTGAATGCGCCGGGCTGGACGCCGCTCGCTTATGCCGCCTTTAGTGGCCATCTCGATATTGCCAGGGTGTTGGTTACTGCCGGGGCCGATGTTAATGCCCCGAGCGAAAACGGCACGACACCGCTGATGGCCGCTTCGCGTGGCGGTCATATCGAAATCGTCAAACTATTGTTGGCGAACAAGGCTGATCCGGGCAAAACCGTCGAGTCTGGCGAGACGGCGCTGGATATTGCGTTGAAAAACGAGAATACCGATATTGCCGATTTACTGCGCCGCGCGGGTGGGAAGTCGGGGCGCTCCGTGTCGATTGAAGTGAGATAAAACGCGCGATGGAGCTGCGGCGAGGTGAGTCAGTTTCACCGATTTTGCCGCCGTGTTGATGCAAGCAAAAATCCGGCAAATGCCGGATTTTTACTTTGTCGAGCCATTGGCCAAATGCTGCGGTCAACGCCCAAAATGGTCGGAAAACCATAATGCTGCGGCGCTCACCGGGTCTTGGCCAATATCGAGGCTATGCGTTTCGTGCGGACAATTCAAGTGGCTGGCGGCACGCTGGAAGGCAACTTTGCCGGTCGTGTCATCGGCATCGAAAATTCCCGCCAACGGGGCAACCAGCAGGTTAAGTGCTTGCAGGCCGGCACGGTCGATCAGACCACCGTGGCAGGCTAGCACCTTGACTTGCGTGTCGCGCTGAGCGGCGGCACGGAGGGCAGCGGGGGAAGTGTCGCCAGTGGCGTAGATGGCGAGCGGCTGATCCTGCATGTCGCCGTCCTGACAGATCAGATCAAGCACATCAAGCAGGCGCTGAGTCAGGCGCGGGACGTTTTGCGTTGCGTCGGCGAACTGCGCTTCCTGGCTGGAAAGTAGTTCCATGGTCAAGGTTGCATAATCATAAGCGGCGAAATTGGCTGCAATAGCAGCGTCCGCCGGCGCATGGTGCGAACGGGCGAGGAGGACGAGGCCGCGCGGATGGTCCGGCATGTTGAGCTGGCCGTGCAGCGGGCCGTGCGGGGTGTGAATACTGAGGCTGCGGTTCATGGTTTCAGGCTGAGAGGCGAACAGGAATGCGCTGTGGGCCAAACGCTTTGCCATTGCGGCCAAGGGTTGCGCCGAAGCAACCGGCGATAGTGGTCGAGCAGTGCGGGCAACGGCCTTCGGGGGTTAGTTCGTAATGGCGGATATCGTACCAGTCGCGAACGATCAGTGCCGCATGGCAATTCGGGCAGAAAGTAGTACCGCCGGCGCTGTCGTGCACATTGCCGGTAAAAACGTGGTGCAGGCCGGCATCGAGTGCGATGCGATGGGCCAGGGATAGCGTTGCCGGCGGCGTGGCCGGGATCTCAGCCATTTTCCAGTCTGGGTGGAAGGCGGTGAAGTGCAGCGGCACATCCGGGCCGAGTTCGCGGGCGACCCAGGTGGCGAGTTCGTTGATTTCGGCGGCGCTGTCGTTCTGGCCGGGAATCAGTAGGGTGGTGATCTCCAGCCAACAGTCGGTTGCGTGGTGAATGTAGGCCAAGGTGTCCAGGATGGGCGGCAGGTGAGCGCCGCAGAGCTTGTGGTAGAAGCTGTCGGTGAAGCCTTTGAGATCTACATTGGCGGCGTCCATCGCCGCAAAGAACTCGCGGGCCGGGGTCGGGTGGATGTAGCCGGCGGTTACCGCGACGTTGCGGATGCCTTGCTCGCGGCAGGCCAATGCTGTGTCGATGGCGTATTCAGCGAAGATCACTGGGTCGTTATAGGTGTAGGCGACGGCATCGGCACCATAGCGCTTGGCGGCGATGGCGATGGCTTGCGGGCTGGCTTCGTCCATCAGGCGATCCATGTCTTTCGACTTGGAAATGTCCCAGTTCTGGCAGAACTTGCAGCTCAGGTTGCAACCGGCAGTGCCGAAAGAGAGAATGGAGCTGCCGGGAAAAAAATGGTTGAGCGGTTTTTTCTCGATTGGGTCGATGCAGAAGCCAGAGGAGCGGCCATAAGTGGTGAGCTGCATGGCGCCATTAACCATCTGACGAACGAAGCAGGCGCCGCGCTGGCCTTCGTGCAACTGGCAGTCGCGCGGGCAGAGGTCGCATTGAACGCGGCCGTCGGGCAGGGCATGCCACCAGCGGCCCGGGTGCAGCGCTTCGGCGCGGCTCATTGGGAAGCCTCTTGCCATTTCTTGACGGCATAGCGTTCGAGTTGAACATCTGGCCCCCAGTATTCAGCCGGTATGCCAGCTTTCTGTTTGAGGTGGGCGATGAAAATTGCTGGTTCGGGTAGTTGTTCCCAAACTTGCGGCAGGAAGGTGGAACGGTGGCGGCCGGCGGTAAAAATGATGCCGTCGATGTCGGGGCGCAACTGGGCCAAGGCATCGGCTTCGCTGCTAAAGCTCATTGTTTCGGCCGGGGTGAGTAAGGAGACTTCGACGCGGGTATTGGCGAGTTCATCTTCGCGCAAGGGTTTGAAGCGTGGGTCGCGAAAGGCCGCGTTGCAGGCGTTTTCCTGAACATCTAGCAGTAGCGGACGCCAGGCTTCCAGCGTGCCCATGCAGCCGCGTAATGCACTGCGCTGGGTCAGGGTGACGAAGGTGGCGGCGGTTTTGTGCAATTCTGGCAGGTCGACCGTAGTATTTGCCGCTTGGCCAAATTTGGCGGCAATCGCATTGCGGGCCAGTTGCAGCAGTGTGGTGCCAAGTTCAGCCATGGTCGGCAGTCGCAAAAAAGGCGAAAGCGGCGTAACCGACGACGCGTTGTTTGTCGCCGGCCGTATCGCCGGAATTGCAGTGGTCGATCAGTTGCGGCGTTAGGCCATGCTGGCGGGCGGCGAGAAGTAGCCCATTGACGGGATAGGCGCCGCAGGCCTGTTCAGGTTGAATGTGGCTGTCGAGTTGCAGGATGTGCTGGCAGGTATCGCGGTCGACCTGGTTGGCGGCAACGTAGGGCAGGAAATGCGACAGGTCAGAACTGATGACGATTAGCGTTTCCGGCCCACCCCAGAGCAGATCAAGTACTTCGGCAACGGCTTGCGGTGTGGTGTGGCCGACAGCGAGCGGGACGAGGGTGAAATCGTCGAGCGCTCGTTGGAGGAAAGGGAGATGCACTTCCAGCGAGTGTTCTTGGGCATGCACATGGTCGCTGAAAACGATTTGCGGCAATTTGGCGAGTTGGGCGATGGTGGCTGCATCAAGCGGGATGTTGCCGAGCGGGGTGGCGAAGGCTTCAGTTTTCGGCAGGGCTATACCGTCGACTGCTACCCGATGCGTTGGGCCGAGCAGGATAACGCGGCGGATGCTTGAGCGCCACGGGGCGACACTGGCGTAAGCCATAGCGGCGGTTGCCCCGGAGTAAATGTAGCCAGCGTGTGGCGCGATCAAGGCCTTGGGCTGGGGAGAGTCGAGCGTTGGCGCTGCGGCAAGTAATTGGTCGACACTGGCAGCAAGTTCGTCCGGGTCGCCAGGATAGAACATGCCGGCAACGGCGGCTGGGCGGGTGGATGGATGAATGCGGGTGATTGCCACGGTCAACGCCTTAAATTAGCAATAAACCAGCGGCCATGCCGCCACCGATGGCGAGCAGGCCGGGGAGGGCGCGGCGGGCCAGGTTAATGCCGCCGATGCTAAGGACCAGGCCGATCTTGAAAACAAGATTGGCCATCAAGGCGAGCGTAACGGCTATAACTGCTTCGCCACTGGATATTTTTTCGAGATTGAACAGGCGCAGCGTCGACAAGACGCTGGCGTCAGCGTCTGTCAGGCCGGAAGCGATGGCAATGATGAAAAGACCTTTGTTGCCGGCGACATCCTGCAGCCAGGCGGAAGCCAGCAGCACAATGGCGTAGAGCAGACCGAAGGAGATCGCTGTTTTCAGTTCGGTCGGGTTCTTAACCTCCGGCATCGGCAGCGCGCCAGCGGCACTGAGGGCTTTCCAGCCGTAGAGCGCCATCAACACCCCCGGCACAATGCCGCAGGCGAAGACGGTGGCAATGGGCGCCACTAGTCCGGGTGCGACGACACCGGAAACGAAGCCGAGGCGGATCATCACCATTACATTGGCGATCAGGATGACGATGGCTGCCATGCGGACGAGGTCGGCGTGGTCGCGGGCGTGGCGGGAGAACATTAGGGTGGTCGCCGTGCTTGAGGCCAGGCCACCAAAGATGCCCAGCAAGGCGGCGCCGTGGCGGGCGCCGATGATGCGCAAGGCGAGGTAGCCGGAGAGGGCGAGGCCGGAAATCAGCACGACCATCCACCAGATCTGGCGCGGGTTGAAGGCGTTGTAAGGGCCGTAATCCTGGCTTGGCAAAATGGGCAGAATGACCAGCGAAAGGACGGCAAATTGCAGGATCGAGTTGATGTCCTTGGGCGTCATCCGTTCGCTGAACTGACGCAGCTCGGCTTTAAAATAGAGCAAGACCGTGGTGGTGATGGCCAGCATCACGGCCAGTGTTGAGTAGCCGAACCAGACGGCGGCGCCCAGCCCATAGGTGACAATGATGGCGGCTTCCGAAGTGAAACCGCGATATTGCTCTTCCTGCTGCGCCGAAAAATTCGAGGCGACCATGGCGGTGGCAACCACCAGAAGGCCAACGGCGAGTATCCAGGGACCGCCGGTTTTCTCACCGAGTAGAGCAAAGAGGCAGCCGAGCATCGAGACCAAAGCGAAGGTGCGCAGGCCGGCGGCAGAGTCCGGGCGGCGCTCGCGCTCCATCCCAACTAGCAGGCCAATGCCTAGCGCCGTCGAAAAGGCCTCCAGTGGTGCCGCCAGTTCCGGGACAACGAAGCTCATGTCTTTCCTCTTTTATTGTCGTTATTCAGTAAAATTAGGTCATGCCACGTTATTTCGCAATCGTACCCGCTGCCGGCAGCGGATCCCGCTTCGGCGCTGAAAAACCCAAACAATATTTGAGCCTGCTCGGGCGGCCGCTCATTTTTCACACCCTGGCCGCCTTGGTCGCCTGTCCGGAGATTGACCGCGTCTGGGTCGTGCTCTCGCCGGATGACCCTTATTGGTTCCAGCATGACTGGAGCGATCTCGGTGCCAAGCTGGAAACTGTCCGTTGCGGCGGTGAAACGCGGGCCGAAAGTGTGACTAATGGCTTGCAAGCGGCAGCGATGGTCGCTTCAGATGACGACTGGGTGCTGGTGCATGATGCCGCCCGGCCATGTTTGAGTGCCGAAATGCTCAAGTCACTTTTCGCTGATCTGGCCAATGACCCGGTCGGGGGCCTGCTCGCTGTTCCAGTGGCCGATACCTTGAAGCGTGCCGATGCCGAACAAAGAGTGGCGGCTACAGAGCCGCGCGATGGTTTATGGCAGGCACAGACGCCACAAATGTTTCGCTACGGTCGACTGCTCGAAGCGCTCAAAAACTGCACGGCGGTCACCGACGAGGCCAGCGCCATCGAGGCGCTCGGACTCAAACCAAAGCTGGTCAGTGGTGATTCGACCAACCTGAAAGTTACTTATCCGGCCGATTTGGCCCTTGCAGCAATGATTTTACGAGGACGAAAATGAATTTTCGCGTCGGGCAGGGCTATGACGTGCATCAACTGGTTCAGGGCCGCAAGCTGATTCTCGGCGGCGTCGAGATTCCCCACGCCACCGGACTGCTCGGTCATTCCGATGCGGATGCCCTGTTGCACGCCATCACCGATGCGCTGCTTGGCGCCGTCGCGTTGGGTGACATCGGCCGGCATTTTCCCGATAGCGACCCGCGCTACAAAGGTGCCGACAGCCGCGTCCTGCTGCGCGCCGCAGTGGCATTGCTGGCTGAAAAAGGTTGGCGACCGGTCAACGTCGATGCCACATTGATCGCCCAACAACCCAAGCTGGCGCCGCATGCGCCGGCAATGGTGGCAAATGTTGCGATCGACCTCAGTATTGCCGTCGATTGCGTCAATATCAAAGGTAAAACCAACGAGCGCCTGGGTTATCTCGGCCGCGAAGAAGCCATTGAGGCGCAGGCGATTGTCTTGGTTGAGCGTGTAGGCTAAGGGGGCAGAACAGTTTTTGCTGTAATTGGTTATTGAAACCGCCCAAGCCATTCATACCCACTTGCGCATCCCGCCGATAGTTCGCCTTGCGCAACGGCTTTAAAAGCAAAACGCCAGCCTTATCCAATGAGGTATGAGCCTGAAGGCTATGCTGAATTTCCAAAGGGGTAGCTGATTGACTAATGGAGGTGAAGCTTGGGGTTTACGCTTGAAGAAAACTTTTGCTTGAACTTGCCTTGTCGTTTTCCTTCAGGAAACTGTCGAATTTTTGGACCGGGCTTTTCAGCAACTTTGTCAGTTCGGCCAGTGGCAAGGGGCGACTGAACAGGAAGCCTTGCACCTTGCGACACCCAAACCCCGAAAGTTGGGCCAGTTGATGGACGGTTTCGACGCCCTCGGCGACGATTTCCAGCCCGAGGTTGTCAGCCAGCCCGATAATCGCCTTGATAATCGCCACGGCATCCGTGCTTTCTTCCATTTCAATCACGAAGGAGCGGTCGATTTTCAGGGTGTTGATTGGAAAACGTCGCAAGTAACTTAGGGATGAATAGCCGGTCCCGAAATCGTCAATTGCCAGCCTGATACCAAGCGCGGACAGCGCTTCCAGGGTTCTGCCGGCCGCCGACGCATCCTCGATCAAGATGCTCTCGGTTATTTCGAGTTCGAGTTGCCCGGGGGCCAGGCCGCTCACAAGCAAAATATCCCGGATGTCGCTAATCAAATTGCCATCCCGGAACTGGCGGCCGGAGAGATTGACCGCCAGAATCAACGGATCTTCGCCCGGATGCTCCATTGCCTTTATCTGGCTGCACGCCGTTTCCAGCACCCATCGACCTACTGCCCCGATCATTCCGCTCTCTTCAAGCATCGGTACGAAACGTCCGGGTGGCACCGTGCCATGTTGCGGCGAATGCCAGCGCAACAAGGCTTCGACAGCGACAATCCGCCGGTCTTCCGGCCTGATGACCGGTTGGTAGTGGATTTCGAATTCACTATTGTCCAATGCGCTGCGCAGCGACACTTCGATGGCAAGGTCTTCTTGGATCGCCCCCTCCATGACCGGACTGAAATGTACGCAAGTACCCCGCCCTAAGGATTTCGCCTGGTACATCGCTATGTCGGCACGCCGGAGCAGTGACTCAGTATCGTCACCATCATCCGGGAATGTAGTGATCCCGATGCTGATCCCGATATAGTGAAACCGGCCGTCGATTTCAAACGGGCGAGAAAAGGCGAAAACCAGGGCGTTGGCTAACTCTTCGACCGCCATGGTGTAGTCGAGATTCTCCAGAATGATCGTGAATTCATCGCCGCCCAGGCGGGCGACCCAGCCTTGTGCACCGACGTTCTCGACAAGCCGTTTGGCGACCTTGACCAGAAGCTTGTCGCCGACGCTCTTCCCAAGGGCATCGTTGATCCTTTTAAAGCGATCCAGGTCTACGAGCAACAGCGAGAAACGCTGCGCATTCTGACGACAACGGCCAATGATCTGCTCCATGCGTTCCATAAGCAGAGAACGCTTCGGAAGACCTGTCATGCCATCGTGCTTGGAAATAAGTGACAGGCGCCGTTCGGCATGAATGCGGGATGTGATGTCGTGCCCAGTCGCCACAAAATGCGTGATTCTGGCGCCCGAGTCACGAATCGGCGAAATGGTCGTTTCTTCGTGGTAAATCTCGCCGTTCTTGCGCCGATTGGTAAATGTGGCGTGGAGCGGCTGACCATTTCCCAGTGTTTCCCATAGTTCGGAATAAAACGCCGATGAATGCTCCCCAGATTGGACCATTCTGGGCCGGCGTCCGAGGGCTTCGTTCGCAGAGTAGCCGGAATTCCGTTCAAAGGCAGGGTTTACAAACTGGACGATTCCGGACGCGCTGGTGATTACTACCGAAGCATCCGTCTGCAACACGGCCTGTTCCAGCTGACGTATGTGCTCGGTCAAATTGCTTTGCTTAACCACTTCGATTGGGGCTTCTCGCTCCATGCCTGACATTTCGTTAGCCAGAGCCATATTAACTGCAATATTCATAGGTGTTTCAGTAGGCTTTTGGCAATTCGATTCGAAGGGAAACACAATGAGTAACCTTCGCTCGGGGCTGGACATCATCGAAACAAACAAGAAGTTTTCTCAAACTGATGTCCATCATCCGGGATCGGTTGAGTCGTGTCAGTCGGATAGTCCTGCATTTGATGTGTGAATACCTCTTCTGAAAAGAAGGTTGTACGTTGGTATGCTTAAGGTTTAACTGACAACAAGTGACGCAGTTTCCAGCCTGGGTGGTCTGGCCTCGGTAGTGTTGAGGGTGTCCAAAACACGCGACCACACCTGCAGTCTGGACCGACGTCGTAGATCGTCTGTGTCGCGCACGACTGCCAAACTGTATGTCGACTCCGCTTGCTTGGATCGCAGAATGGTGTTCCCAGCCATTTGGTCCGGAGCAAAAGTCGCTAGCGAGACCTCGCTTGTTGGCATAAATTTGGCGACTTTGGCTATGTTGAGAGGATTGTGCGCAAAGTGGTCATCGGTGCGGTGCCGCACGGAACTTGTAGTTGAGAACTGATAAGTTAATAAGGTTTCCCCTAATCGACATCAGATACATCCTCTGGTCAATAAAACCGTGGGTGGTTTAATGGCGGCCTTTTTACAGGGATCATCTCCCCCTCTTTCATGAAACATCGATGCCTTCAATTGTCTTGACCGACGTGCTGACTGTACTGAGCGGGACATTAGCTTCAAGGACAGGGGCTGGCGGTGAAACCGATGACAGCAACATCAAACTGGCAGACAGGCAAGCGACCGCAGTTTTCCGCGTTGTCCAGGAATCGCTCACCAATGTCGCACGCCATGCCGTTGCCCAGGAGGTCATCATTTCACTGAAGCAGGTCGGGCAACACCTGCGACTCGTCGTCAAGGACGACGGCCGGGGCTTCACTATGAAGGCTGGCGTCAATGCTGCCAGTTTCGGACTGCTTGGCATGGGTGAGCGAATGTTGGCCATCGGAGGTTCGCTACATATCAACAGCGCTCCCGGCAGAGGTACGGCCATCTCCATTAACCCTCCACTAGTGAATGGGGACCTCTCATCATTCGTCTTCTGATTGCCGACGACCATGCCATTCTCCGCGCCGGCCTGACCCATATATTTGCCACGACCAAGGATATTGTCGTGGTCGGCGAAGCGGATTGCGCTGGCGCAATCCGCGCACAATTGAATAAGTTTTCGTGTGATCTGTTACTGCTCGACATGACAATGCCCGGGCTCAATGGCGTCGATCTGATTCGCTTGCTGCGCGAAGAGAGACCGGCATTGCCCATCCTCGTTCTTTCGATGTACAACGAAGGGCAAATTGTTGCTAGGGCAATAAAAGCTGGCGCGGCGGGGTATGTCTTAAAAGATAGCGAGCCCGAGATCCTGCTCGAAGCTATCCGTAAACTTGTTGTCGTCGGCGGCAAGTATATCGACCCGGCTCTGGTCGACACCCTGGTCTTCAACAACTACAACGACGACAACATCCCGCAAACCATCCTGACTAAACGCGAACTTCAAATACTTAAATTATTCACCGCCGGCAAGCCGCTGGGCGAAATTGCAGGTCAGCTGCATTTGAGCCCGAAGACAGTCAGTACGCACAAAATGCGATTGATGCAGAAAATCAATATCGACAACAACGCCGAACTTATTCGCTATGCCAGCAAGTATGGACTTGATGAGGTCTGAGCTGGTCGGAAAACCATCCCCCAATAACAACAGTAATGAGATCATTGCATCCCATCAATTTTTTGATCCTGTACCGAGCTTGCCATGACCAAAACTATTCGCCTTGGCCTGATGCCCCCCTTAACCGGAATGGTGGGAATGTATGGCCCCGAGATCACTTGGGCCGCACGCATCGCCTGCGCTGAGATCAATGAACGGGGCGGCGTGCTGGGCCGGCCGCTGGAACTCATCATCGAGGATGACGGCAGTCTGCCGGACACGGCGGTGCCGGCGGCGCTCCGCCTGATCGACGAGCACGGTTGTGTTGCCATCATCGGCAACCTGCTGTCAAATTCACGCATCGCCGTCGCCGCTCAGGTGACCGAACCGAAACGGATTCCGCTGCTCAATTTTTCGTTCTACGAAGGCAGCATCAGCGGCCGCTATTTCTTCCATTTTGCCGCACTGCCCAACCAGCAAATTGATCGCATGATCCCGTTCATGGCGCAGCGCTTCGGGCTCAAGATGTTCTTCGCCGGCAACAACTACGAGTGGCCGCGGGGTTCGATCGATGCCGCCAAGCGCGCGCTGCAGCGGCTCGATGGCAATTGCGTCGGTGAAGAATATCTCGACATCGGCGTTACGCCGGCCGCTATCGACCGCCTGTTGGCGCAGGTCGCCCGCTCCGGGGCCGACGTGTTCGTACCCTATTTCGCCGGCAACGACCAGATCACCCTGCTCACCCGTTTTACCGAGATGGGCCTGAAGAAGCGCATGGCCGTGGTCATGGGCCATTACGACGAGATGATGGTAAGCAACCTGCCACCTCAGGTGCGCGAGGGTTTCTATTCCAGCAACACCTACTTCATGGCGCTGGATACCCTGGAGAATCGTCAGTACCTGCAGCACCTGGCCGGCCAACCCGGCGTCGATGGCATCTGGCCACAGGGCAACGGCGTGCTGACGAATTTCGGTGAGGGTGCCTATCTCTGC
>Ga0136636_10001437_pt1 | contig 13880 bp, 12 predicted proteins | sample AntDrymUQ8522106_2_FD_104653 | JGI IMG/M metagenome (GOLD analysis project Ga0136636, IMG submission 104653) | Polar desert sand microbial communities from Dry Valleys, Antarctica - metaG UQ852 (21.06) | ecosystem: Environmental > Terrestrial > Soil > Desert | place: Antarctica: Dry Valley... | reverse complement strand
GGCCCGGACGGAGCCGGGCCCTCCGAGAAGATACAGAGGGACGACCTCTGTGTCGTCCGGGGAAGGGGGGGGAAGCGGCCCGGACGGAGCCGGGCCCTCCGGGTTTCAATCCTATGAAACGGGCTTCAGCGCAGTGGATACGAAGGTGAGGATTTTGTTCTCAAGTCCTACGGTTACTTTACTGTTGTCTGTTACTTCGCCAGAGAGGATTTTCCTTGAGAGCCCTGTCTCGATCTCTTTCTGCAGATAACGTTTAAGCGGACGGGCGCCGTAGACAGGATCGTAGCCATTGATCGCGACGTGTTCTTTGGCTTCCTGGCTCAGTTCGAGGACGATGTTCTTTTCGTTCAGACGTTTCTGGATCTGGGCCAGTTGCAGGTCCACGATCTTTTCGATCTCGGGCAGGGTTAGGGGTTTGAACAACACGATATCATCCACGCGGTTTAAAAACTCAGGACGGAAATGTTGGCGCAGCTCGCCCAGCACGTTGTTGCGGGTGTTTTCGTCGATGGTTCCGGTCTCGCCCGCATTCTCGATCAGGAGATGACTGGCAATGTTGGAGGTCATGATGATGAGGCTGTTCTTGAAATCCACGGTGCGGCCCTGGCTGTCGGTCAGGCGGCCGTCATCGAGGATCTGGAGGAAGATGTTGAAAACGTCATGGTGAGCTTTTTCGATTTCGTCGAAAAGGATCACAGAATAGGGCTTCCGGCGAACGGCCTCCGTCAATTGACCGCCTTCCTCATAACCGACATAGCCGGGAGGCGCCCCGATCAGACGGGCCACGGAATGTTTTTCCATATATTCGCTCATATCAACCCTGACAATGTTGTCCTCGGAATCGAAAAGGGATGCCGCCAGGGCACGGGCCAGTTCGGTTTTTCCGACGCCGGTTGGGCCGAGGAAAATGAAGGAGCCGATGGGCCGTTTGGGATCTTTCAATCCGGAGCGGGCGCGGATGACAGCGTCTGCCACGGCGGTGACCGCTTCGTCCTGGCCAATGACGCGGTCATGGAGAATGGTATCGAGACGGAGGAGCTTGTCTTTCTCGCCTTCGAGAAGTCGTGAGACCGGAACGCCGGTCCAGCGGGACACGATTCCGGCGATTTCGTCCGCATTGACTTCTTCCTTGAGCAACTGGGGTCCCTGGGCCTTAACAGCCAGATTGTCCTCAGCTGCTTTCAGTTTCCTTTCCATGTCGGGGATCTGTCCGTAGTTCAGTTCGGAAAGACGGGACAGGTCGGAATTGCGTTGGGCAACTTCGGCCTGATGGCGTAGCTGTTCCAATTGAGCTCGCATGGTGCGGAGCTCTTCCACCCCGGCCTTTTCGGTCTGCCATTGGGCTTTGAGGGCGTCGCGCTGGCCTTTGAGGTCGGCCAGTTCCTTTTCAAGATTCTTCAGGCGTTCCTTGGAAGCCTTGTCGGATTCTTTCTTCAGGGCCTCGCGTTCGATCTCCAACTGCATGACGCGGCGCTCCAGTGTTTCCAATTCTTCCGGCATGGATTCGATTTCAGTGCGGAGCTTGGCGGCGGCTTCATCGACCAGGTCGATGGCTTTGTCGGGGAGGAATCGGTCGGAGATGTAGCGGTGCGAAAGCACGGCGGCGGAAACCAGAGCGGAGTCGAGGATACGGACACCGTGATGGAGTTCATAACGTTCACGCAATCCGCGCAGGATTGACACAGTGTCTTCCACGGTGGGTTCTTCAACCAGCACGGGCTGGAAACGGCGTTCGAGGGCGGCGTCCTTCTCGATGTATTTGCGATATTCGTCCAGTGTGGTGGCACCGATGCAATGGAGTTCGCCTCGTGCCAGCATGGGTTTGAGCATGTTGCCTGCGTCCATGGCGCCTTCCGCCTTACCAGCACCGACCATGGTGTGGATTTCGTCGATGAAAAGAATGATCTGGCCAGCGGCCTGGGTGATTTCCTGAAGGACGGCCTTAAGGCGTTCCTCGAATTCACCCCGGTATTTGGCGCCGGCAATGAGGGAACTGAGGTCGAGGGAGATGATGCGCTTGTTTTTCAGGCTGTCGGGGACGTCGCCGGCCACGATGCGGCGGGCAAGGCCTTCGACGATGGCGGTTTTGCCGACACCGGGTTCGCCGATGAGAACGGGGTTGTTCTTGGTGCGGCGGGACAGAACCTGGATACAGCGCCGGATTTCGTTGTCGCGCCCGATGACGGGATCCAGCTTGTTCTGCTGGGCCATGCGGGTGAGGTCACGGCCATATTTCTCCAGCGACTCGTAGGTGGCTTCGGGATTGGAGCCCGTGACGCGCTGGTTACCTCGGACTTCGGTCAGGGACTTGAGGAAGTCGTCTTTTTTGAAGCCGAGATCTTTAAAAATTTTACCCACACCGTGCTTGCTGTCTTCGTCGAACATGGGCAGGACGAGGTGTTCGACGCTGACGTAATCGTCCTTGAGACGTTTGGCTTCGTCCTGGGCTTTGGCCATGAGGGTGCTCAGGCGCTGGGTGACATAGGCGGAGCCGGGCTGGCTGCTGGAGCCGGAAACGCGGGGCATTTTATCGAGGTGTTCTTCCAGCTTGGCGCAGAGTAGCTCCAGGTTGATATTTCCTTTTTCGATCAGGCGGGGGATCAGACCGTTTTCCTGGCGGAGGAGAGAAAGCAGGAGGTGTTCGATGTCCTGACTCTGGTGGCCGAGCTTGGCGGCGAGCTGTTGGGCATCGGCCAGGCCGAGCTGGGCTTTTTCGGTAAATTTGTTCAAATCCATAGGCCTACTCCCGCACGGAGTATGCCAAGGTGTTCGCGGCGAATACGGAAGAATCTTCTTTTATAAAGGCTTGTCGAGGAGTGGCTAAGGGTGGCTATAAAAAATAGAGTGAAAAGCGCATGCAGGATAACTAAGACAAAATGACGCACTTTCCGAAGAAGAGCAGAGAATGAGCGACAGAAGCGCGCTCAGATGGGCTTTGCAAAAGTGAAAAAGAGGAGTGATCCCGTATCCTGCTCGTCGATCTTAGGATGACTCGGATTTTCCAAGGACACCTTTTCCGTGGAAAGACGTGTTCTTTGTTGAACCAAATTAGGAACGACGCTATCTGTGATGAGTGAACGCTGAATTTGCGCCTCTCTTTAAGCCCGCCAGAGCCGGGCGTCTTCAACTCGTCGAAAATCTTTGGGACAGCCCCGCTCAGGAGGACGCGCAGTTTCCTGTTCCCAATTGGAAGTGCGATGAACTGCGCCGCCGCAAGGAACGGTTTCCCGCTCACCCCGCATCAGGCTGCACATGGGACCAGGTCCAACGGCAGGCACGATGCCGATAATGATTTCACTTCCAAGACATTACGGGTCTGCATCGTTATGGTTAAGTCTTGGCATGTTCTTTTCATGCATTACATTTCAAACAATCTTTATTAATTAAATTATGAGCGACTCAGGAACTTGTGGATGTGGAAAGAAACCTGCGGCGGCCTGTCCGGCACCAGCACCGGCGGCCAAAACAGAAGCCAAAACAGAAGCCAAAACGGAAACCAAAACGGAAAAGCAGGGCGGAACTATTCAGAATGGGAAAGGCGATGCGCCGCGCAGCATCAGCAAAGAGTTTCGATCCAATTACAACGGGATCAAGTGGACGACTGGCGGACGTCTGGTTAAGGGCGAGAAGTTTGTGAAGAAGTACTAAGAAAAGTATTCAGTAGTCAGTTATCAGCTTTAAGTTTTTGAAAAACAGCGCTGAAACAAAAAACGCAGAGCCTTTCGGTTCCGCGTTTTTTTGCGTCCAGAGTCGAAAATTAGGGTTTATTCTTCAAGAGGTCACGGATCTCGGTCAGCAGCGCGATGTCCGGTGGTGGGGGAGGCGGAGGACCATCGGAGGCCGGTGGGGGAGGAGCGGGTTTGCGGACGGCGTTGACGATTTTCATCAGAACGAAAACACCCACCATCAGGAAAAAGAAGCTGACTATGGTATTGATGAAGAGACCGTAGCTGATCACAGTGTAACCGTTTTTGGTCATGTCTGCAAGACTGGGCAGGGTAGTCTTGGCATCCATGGCGGTTCTGACCACTTCAAGTCCGCGCGGTGTCAGGGGAAGATAAAGGTTCTCGAAAGAAGCTTTGCCGGCACCCAGTGAGACAAAGGGCATGATGATGTCCTTGACCATGGAATTGACGACCGGCGCGAAGGCTCCCCCGATGATGACCCCTACCGCGAGGTCGAAGGCGTTGCCTTTGGCGATGAACTCTTTGAACTCGTTGATGATTTTCATGGGTGTTGTTTGTTGGGTTTTTTAGAAGGTTTGTTTTCCGAGTTGGATGGCGATGCTACTTTTTCCAGGTTTCCAACTGGCGGGGCAGGCCTGGCCGGGGTTGGCCCTGACAAAAGCGGCGGCGTCAATCTTGCGGATGAGTTCATCCACGTTGCGCCCGAAACTGTTGTTGGTAATCTCCATGCTTACGAGAATGCCATCTGGATCGATGATGAAGGTGCCGCGTTTGCTCATCTTTTCTTTGTCGCAGTAGGTGCCGAAGGTGCGTGAAAGGTCTCCGCCATTGTCGGAAATCATGGGGAATCTGATATCCTTAAGCCTGTTGTCGCTGTTGACCCAGGCTTTGTGGACATAAACTGAATCCATGCCGATACTGGCGAGTTGAACATTGTGTTTTTCGAAGTCGGAGAGATTAAAGAGTTCGACTTCCCCGTTGGCGTAGGCCACGACTTCAAAGTCGGGAATGACGGAGCCGACCCGGACGGCGGGGATGGAGGCCAGGGATTCAGGCATGACCGTAGTTAACACAGGGAGAGAAAAATACTAAAGAATTTTTAACAAGAAGATCGCGAAGCAACGCTAAGTTTTTTTTGTAGGGATGGGAGACTATTTACAAAAACAGCATGGAGTTCGTTAAGGTCTTTTCAGAAAAACCCTTTTGTTTCTAAGTTCCCTTCGCCTCAGAATCTGGGAAAGTCTGAACTCGTTGTTAAACTTCAGGGTTTCCAGGCGGTTTCGAGGGCTTTCAGGTTTTCCCGCATCAGAACCAGGTAGGCATCAGCCGAGGGTTCGCCGACTTCGAGGGTGTTGAGGGAGGCGACGGTTGCTCCGCTTTGTTGGGCAATGGACTCGAGGAGCTTGGGAGAGTAACCGCTTTCGGCAAAAAGAACTTTGACCTTGTTGCTTTTGATGGCTTTGACCAGGGCGGCGAGCTGGTTAGGTTTGGGATCTTTTTCGGGAAACTGTTCGATGAAACCGATGTAGTTCAGGCCGTAACGCTGGGCCATGTAGGGAAAGGCGTCATGGAAGGTGATGAGGTTTTTATTGGGCAGTAGATTCAGCCGCTTGGCAAAGTCCGCATCCAATTGTTTGAGTTTGGCGAGGTAAGCCTGGGCATTCTTTTCATAGGCGGCGGCATTTTTGGGGTCGGCTTTGCAGAGCGCGGCGGTAATGGTTTGAACCTGTTGCTGCGCAATGACCGGATCCAGCCAGATGTGGGGGTTTCTGCCTTCACCATGACCCTGGCAGCTCTGGTCGTGAACATGATTGGGATGATCATGGTCGTGGGCTGTATGGGGGATGGAGGGGAGTTCGACCGGATTGGGGCTGTCGAGAAGGGTCACTCCGCTGCTGGAATCCACCAGGACCAGTCTGGGGTTGGCGGCCTTTTCCAAGAGACCGGCGAGCCAGTCTTCCAAACCCAGGCCGTTGATGATGAAAAGATCGGCTTTGGCCATTTTCAGGATATCGCTGGGTTTGAGTTCGTAATTATGCGGTCCGGTTTCTTTGCCCAGAAGCACACTAACATCGGCCAGATCGCCTGTGATGCTCTGGGTATGAGCATAGAGTGGGAGAAAAGTGGTGATGACCCGGAGTTTTTTATCCTGGGCCTGGAGGTTCAAGGCGGAAAAGGCCAGGATGTAAAATAAAAGTTTCTGCGCTAGGTGGTTTTTTTTCATGTGGCGATCAAGACGAGTAAATGAATATAGTGAAAGGTGGTGGAAAGTCACGCCTGAGCGGAAATTCCCCATTCCGGCAAAGGATCGGGTAAACGGCTCCAAAGAAATTCACCCAATTCCATTTCTTCTTCGCTCAACAAAGCGGAATCCATCAGGCGGGTGATGGCCGCTTGATTCATGTGCTGACCGATGAAGACGATTTCCTGGCGGCGGTCGCCGTAGGGTTTTTTCCAATTTTTGAGGATGGCATCGACCTGTTCTTTTTCCAGGGGCCATTCCGTTTTGGGCATAGCCGCCCACCACAGGCCGCCTGGTTCGATTGATCTCATGCGGCCGGCTTGGGAGTAAACCCCGGCCCAGTCCATTCGACTGGCCAGCCAGAAGAAGCCTTTGGCGCGGATGATGCCGGTAACTTTCTGTTGTAGGATTTGGTGGAACCTGGCCGGGTGGAAGGGACGCCGCGCACGGTAAACAAAACTGTTGATACCGTATTCCAGCGTTTCAGGTTTGTGTTCTCCGCGCAATTCTTTGAGCCAAAGCGGGGATTGCGAAGCCTTGTCAAAATCGAAGCGCCTGGTGCCAAGGATCTCATTTAAATCCACCTGTCCACGAACGGATTCCAGTAACACGGCGGAGGGATTGAGGGCATGGAGGTGGGCTTTGACTGCGGACAGATCTTCTGCCGTGACAAGGTCGGTTTTGTTTAATACCACCACGTCGGCAAATTCCACTTGGTCGATCAAGAGGTCGACGATACTGCGTTCGTCCCCTTCGTCCCGCGCCTGTTTGCGGTCCTTCAGATGGTCACGGCTCTGATAGTCTTCGAGAAAATGGGGGGCATCGACGACGGTAACCATGGTGTCGAGCCGGGCGATGTCGGAAAGACTGCGGCCCTGCTCGTCTGTGAAGGTGAAAGTTTCGGCCACGGGAAGTGGCTCGGAAATGCCGGTTGATTCGATCAGGAGATAGTCGAAACGGCCCTCGGCGGCGAGACGTTGGATTTCCAGAAGGAGATCTTCGCGCAGGGTGCAGCAGATGCAACCGTTCGTCATCTCAATGAGCTTTTCTTCCTGCCGACTGAGTCCGGCACCACCCTGTTTCACGAGTGCGGCATCGATATTAACCTCGCTCATATCGTTGACGATAACAGCGACGCGCAGACCCTGGCGGTTGGCCAAGACGTGGTTGAGCAGGGTGGTTTTACCCGCGCCGAGAAAACCAGATAGAACTGTGACGGGGAGTTTGGGGATCATGTAGAGGCATTTTTATTTCGACGCCGCAGTAAGATAATGGCTGCCAATCCCAGACCAAGTAGCGCATAAGTGGAAGGCTCAGGAATAACGGATGTGGAAAAAGTGAATATGTCCTGTTGAGTGACTTCATCTCCTCCAATGAATCCACGAACCTGGAAGGTGACATCGTAGGTTCCCAGAGAGGTGAACCCCCAGTTGTAGTGGGAATGCCCACCCTCCTGGACAAACAGGCGGTTGCCGCCTGTGAGGGTCTCCGCGGTGGAGATATAGGCGATAGGAGAACCAAATTGATCGGTCTGCCACACCGAGAAAGCACCCGGACCCGATACACTAACCAGGCTCAGCTCGAGCCAGCGGGCCGAATTGTTGGCCCCACGGGCATCACCGGGATTCCACAAGTCAAAGGTGCCCGCATCTGCTTCTTCTGCTCCCACCCCGAGATAAAGAAGATTGGGATTCTGGGTTTGGGGTAGAATCCAAATATTGCCGCCAACGGTGCCACCCAGAAAATTCCACTGGCTTGCTGCGGGGCGGGTATTCAAGGCCAGCACGGGGTCGATGAAGGCATAGGCCCCATCTGGTTCGTATTCGAGGTCGTTATCTTCATCGTGCCAGTGGATTCCCAGGCCGGGGCCTTCGGCCAGTCCGATATCGACATGTTCGGTGGTGAGGGCGACTTGCGCCTGGAGGGAGCAGGTTCCGGCCAGCAGGAGGGAGAGGAGGATTTTTTTCATAAGTTTATGTAGTTAGAGGTTAGAGGGGAGGACGCGCGGGGTTGATGCCGCTGTCCACTTGTTGTTTGAGTTTGGCGGCGAGGATGTTTTCCACGCGGCCATCGGCAAAAAGATAATTGGCTGAGCCTTTGGTATGGTCGGTGGTGGCACCCCCACTGCGGTGTCGGTCCGGCTGGATATCCGCAAGCACCGATTTCCAGCCTTTGGACCAATTCCGGCTGTGGGTGTGGTCGTTTACAGCGGAAACTCCGACCCGGTCGGAAACCGTGAACAGAACAATGGTTTGGGAGGGCCGGGCCATGCGTAGCAGATTGCGGTGAGAAGCTTCGATGAGGTTACCAAAGGGATCGGTGACATCGAGCGAGGTGAATTCATTGAGGACATAACTGGAGCCGCGCGCTTGTTTCCGCTGCTCGCGTTTTGGGTCGGAAGGACAAAGACGTGCTTTATCGAAACTGCCGCCCATGTAATCCTGCAATTGAAAAATCCAGGACTGGGAGGCGGATGTATGGCTGCTGGTGGGTAGCCAGCCCTCGTTTTCATTGGCGTAAAGCGTCATGGCCATGCCGATCTGGCGCATGTTTGAGGCACAAGCCGTCCGCTTGCTAAGCATCAAAGCCTGGCTGATGGCCGGTATGGAAAGTCCGATAAGAAGTCCGATGACCACCACGACCACGAGGAGTTCGATCAAAGTGAAACCTTGCCTGACAGTTCTTACTTGAGAATGAATTATCATTATCAAATTAACTTGATACTTGATTCTCAGTTTATGTCAAGCAGGATGCCTTTATGGTTTATATCACGCGTCAACGCGATGCTGTCCGGGAGATTTTGAGTGCGTCAACCCGTCCCCTGACCGCCCAGGAAATCTGGAAAGCGGCGAAGCGTCGCAAACCCGGGCTTGGGATTGCCACGGTCTATCGCACTTTAAAAGTCATGGTGGAGAACAAGGAGGCAAAGCTGGTGGAAATTCCGGGATCTGCCCCGCACTATGAATGGCACCGGGAGCACCATCACCACCATTTTCTCTGCGAGAGTTGTCACAAAGTTTTTGAGCTGGAAGGTTGCGTGCACGAGGTGGTGGATCTCGCGCCCAAAAAATTCAAAGTAAAACGGCATGAGATCATTCTTTACGGATCCTGCGATACGTGTGGGGCGAAGTGAGGATACTGCGGGCAGAGTCAAAATTTCATGTTCCTTGACGACTTTCCTGATAAAGTTATCAGGATGTCCGACAAAAAACTTTTCCTCCTCGACGGCATGGCCCTGATTTACCGGGCCCACTTCGCGCTTTCTGCCGTCAAGCCGATCATCAACTCCAAAGGCGTCAATACCTCCGCCGCTTTCGGATTCGCCAACACCCTGATCGATCTTCTCAAAACCCGGGAGCCATCCCACATGGCCGTGGTTTTTGACACCTCCGCCCCGACCGAACGGCATATCCTATATCCTGAGTACAAGGCCCAGCGTGAGGAGATGCCGGAAGATCTCTCGCTGGCCATTCCGGTGGTCAAGTCCTTGATCGGCGCCTTCAACATCCCTGTCATCACGTTGGACGGTTATGAGGCCGATGACATCATCGGGACACTTTCGCGTCAGGCGGAGAAAGAAGGTTATGACACCTATATGGTGACACCGGACAAGGACTTTGCCCAGTTGGTGGACGAGCACACGTTCATCTACAAACCGGGCCGCCAGGGGGGTGATGTCGAAATCCTGGGAGTGCCCGAAGTCAAAGCCAAGTGGGGCATTGAAAAGCCGGAGCAGGTGATTGATATTCTTGGTCTTTGGGGGGACGCCTCCGACAATATTCCGGGAGTGCCGGGCATTGGCGAAAAAACGGCGCAGAAACTTATTGCCGAATTCGGGTCCATGGAAGAACTTCTGGAAAACACGGAAAAGCTGAAGGGCAAACAGAAGGAGAATCTCGAGACCTTCCGGGATCAGGCGCTCTTGTCCAAAAAACTGGCCACCATCAACTGTCAGGTTCCCCTCGGCACAACTCCCAAGGATCTGATCCGGGGAGAGATAAACGAGTCGGCCTTGAAGGCGCTCTTTATCGACCTGGAGTTTAATGCCATGGGCAAACGGATATTCGGAGCTGAGTTTACTGCGGGTTATGGGGCGAAGGCGAAGGAACAGAAGTCAGACGTCAGAGGTCAGAAATCGGAAGAAAACTTCAGCCTTAGCAATGAGGATCCGGCTGCGGAAGAAGGGTCAGAAGTCAGCGCAGAGAAGTCAGAAACGGCTGACGAAATCGTCGCTGATTTGAAGACGATCTCTGACATCCCCCACAGCTACCGTCATTTGACCACGAATGATGAAATCAAAGCATTGATCAGGGAAATGGCGGGGCTGGATTGTTTTTGCTTCGATACGGAGACCTCCTCGCTGGACGCCAAAGAAACCCAGCTTCTCGGCATGTCTTTTTCCTGGAAGATGCGTGAGGGTGTTTTTGTCAGCTTTTCGCGTGAAGCGTTAGAGGCGAAAGCGCAGATCGATCTTTTCAGGCCGCTTTTTGAGGATGCGGGGCGGATCCTTATCGGGCATAATCTGAAATTTGATCTGGCGGTCTTGAGTGCCCAGGGCATCGGAGTGAAGGGCAAACTGTTTGATACCATGATCGCCCATGCCCTGATCGAGCCGGACAAAAGGCACGGCATGGATTTTTTGTCGCAGGTTTATCTGGGTTACAGACCTGTTTCCATCACAACCCTGATTGGGAGCAAAGAGGAGGGCAATCAGAGATCCATGCTGGAAGCCGATCCGGAAGCCATGGCGGAGTATGCGGCTGAAGACGCCGATGTCACCTGGCAGCTTTATGGAATCCTGCTGCCTTTGCTGAAAGAACACGGTCAGGAAAAAGTATTCTTCGATGTGGAAATGCCGCTCATCCCGGCACTGGTCGCCATGGAACAGGAGGGCATCAGTATCGACCTCTTTGCTCTGGAGGAATTTTCCGGTCAGCTTGCCATAGAAATGGAGAAGGCAGAGGCGGAAGTTTACCAATTGGCCGGGCACGAATTCAACCTCAAGTCGCCCAAACAACTGGGCGTTGTTCTTTTTGACGAATTAAAATTAGTGGAGAAGCCGAAGAAGACCAAGACAGGCCAGTATGCCACCGACGAACAAATGCTGGCCACCCTGGCACCGCAGCACAAGATCGTGGAGCGTCTTCTTGACCATCGTGAAGCCAGCAAATTGAAGAGCACCTATGTCGATGCCCTGCCCAATTCGGTCAGCAAAAAGACCGGACGCATCCACACCAGCTTTGCCCAGGCCGCCACCAGCACAGGGCGGCTGGCCTCGGCCAATCCAAACCTGCAGAACATTCCCATCCGCACTGAACTTGGAAAAGAGATCCGAAAAGCCTTTGTTGCCCGTGACGACAGGCATCTCCTTCTCTCCGCCGACTATTCCCAGATCGAGCTCCGTGTTCTGGCCGCTGTCAGCAAGGATGAAGGGATGATTGACGCGTTCAAAAAGGGCATCGACATCCACCGTGCCACGGCGGCACGTGTTTTCGGAGTGGAGGTGGAAGAGGTGACGGATGACATGAGGCGCAAGGCCAAGATGGTGAACTTCGGGATTTCCTACGGTATCTCCGCCTTTGGCCTGTCGCAGCGGCTGAACATCCCGCGCGGCGAGGCGGCGGAAATTATTGACAACTATTTCGCGCAGTTTTCCGGTATCCGCAGCTATATGGACAATACCATCGCGTTCTGTAAAAAACACGGCTACGTCGAGACCTTGACGGGCCGCAGGCGTTATCTTCGGGACATCAATTCGGCCAACAGGAATGTCCAGATGGGTGCCGAGCGCAACGCCATTAACATGCCGATACAGGGAACCTCGGCCGACATGATCAAAATTGCCATGGGTCGCATTGAACTTGCCATCCGCAACCAGCGCCTGAAAAGCAGGATGCTGTTACAGGTTCATGATGAACTTGTATTTGAGCTGTTGAAGGAAGAAGAGGGGGAGTTGCGTAAACTCGTCGAAGACGAAATGAAGAACGCCCTGCCCGAGTTGAACAAAGCAGTGCCGATCGAAGTAGAAAGCGGTGTCGGCAGAAACTGGCTGCTGGCCCACTGAGATCCTACTTTTTCGGAGCGGCGGCGGGTTTGGCCTTTTTCGGCTTTTTGACTTCTTTACGTTGACTGTTGTTTCCTTTACCCATGGTTGGAGCATGCGCTTACGGAGAGGAGTGACAAGCAAAAGATGGGAAGGATGGAAGGTGGGCCAATCCCAACAAGCCTTCTTTCGGCCCTCCCCGAATCAAATGGATCAGGGTGATAGGGGCAGAAGGCTGTGACTTCCAATGACTACAATTCAAATTTGACGACCCGATCGTAGGGATTGGGCAGACCGGGCGGGGGTGGGTTTCCCAGCTTCCTGACCGATTGCACTGCATTAACAACGGACTGATCCATGGCGGTGTTGCCGGAAGGTTTGGTGATCCGAATAAACTGCACGGTGCCATCGGCCAGAATGCGGACCGAGACCGAGGTGACGAGGGCTCCTTCGGCAACGGGCTGGGCCCAGTTCTTTTTCAGCTGGATGCCGATATAAGTGTCATACCATGGGGCATTTGCAACACCGTTGGGGGAACCTGGGGAACCTTCGCCTTGGCCCCCCTTGATGCCACGATCGCCAGAGCTGTTGCCGCTGCCTGTTCCCGTTCCCGAACCGAACTTGCCCAGGAGTTTCTTTTCCACATCCGACGCTGTCAGTCCGCTCGAGGAGCTGGCCGTGCCTGTGGATGGGGAACTCTGGGGATTATTACCGGCTTTAGGAGCAGTGGATTTGTTGACGACCTTGGTCAGATCCACTTTAACTTTTGGTTTGGGTATTTCTTTCGGTGTGCTCTCTGTTGCCAGAGACGGTGTCGGCTTCAGAGTCTTGATTGATGGTTCTACTTTTTTTAAGACGGGTTTGAGTGGAATCTCTTCGGCTACCGGCTTGACTGCTTCAACGGGTTTAACCCGAACGGCAGGTTCCAAGGGTGTTTCGATACGTGAGGGAGCCGGCGGTTGTGGTGCGGGTGGAGTAAAGGCCTTGATGCCGCTGGCTGTGGGGGAACCTCCCGAACTGTTGTCTGGTGAATCCGGACGTCCTTCGCCCGGGTTTTCCGTTCCGAGGGGGATCAGGGTGATGTATTGCTCCTGCGGTTTGGGCCGCATGAGACTTGGAACCAGAAAAGCGATCAGCAGCACCAGAATGTGGGCTCCCCCCACCCAGGCGAGGGTTTTGCTGTCAGGCCGGGTTTGTTCCAGAAGCTTCATTGGCTGGGGGTGGTGGCCAGGCCGAGTTTGGCCCCCGATTTTTTGATCAGATCCAACACATCCACCAGTTGTTGGTATTGCAGTTTGGAATCGGCACGCAGGGCCACGGCGGAATTCGGGTCGTCCTCCATCTGCTTGGCAATGGCGATCTCCAGTTCACGCAGTCTGACTTTTTTGTTGGAAAGATAAATGGTTCCTGTGGCGTCGATGTTGACGTTCAGCACCGACTTGGGATTGACCGGGGTCTGGGGCGTGGCTGCGGTCTTGGGCAGGCTCAGCGTGATCTGTTGTTCGATCAGCGGGGTGGTGATCATAAAAATGATCAACAACACGAAAACAAGATCCATGAGCGGAGTGATGTTCAGCTCCGTTATGACATGGCTCTGGAACCGTGAGGAATGACGCTTCATTGTTTAAAATTCGAATAATTAATATAAAAAATACGAAACAATCTAAAAATCCAAACGGGATACCCCACTCAGGCAATGGCTGGTTTTAATCATAAAATTGTTTCGATATTCGGTTTTCGTTTTTTGGATTTACCCAGTTCATAACCTGGATTTCAGGTAGCGGTGTTCGAAGTCGGAACCGCACTCGGCAGCGAAGTTTTCCATCTCGACAATCATGGCGCGGATGGTGGTGATGAGAAAGTTGTGTCCGAACATGGCCGGGATGGCGACGACCAGGCCGGTGACGGT
>Ga0136636_10001436_pt1 | contig 13896 bp, 9 predicted proteins | sample AntDrymUQ8522106_2_FD_104653 | JGI IMG/M metagenome (GOLD analysis project Ga0136636, IMG submission 104653) | Polar desert sand microbial communities from Dry Valleys, Antarctica - metaG UQ852 (21.06) | ecosystem: Environmental > Terrestrial > Soil > Desert | place: Antarctica: Dry Valley... | reverse complement strand
GAAGATGGCCGCAGCAGCAGCTCCTGCTGGTGCTGTAGCTGGCCCGAAGCCGGCTGGCGAGAAGATCACCGTCGCTGCTGACGCACTGTTCGACTTCAACAAGGCTGTTCTGCGTCCGGCTGGTAAAGCCAAGCTCGACGAGCTGGTTTCCAAAGCTCAGGCGATCAAGCTTGAAGTCATCCTGGCCGTTGGCCACACCGACCGTATCGGTGGTGATGCTTACAACCAGAAGCTGTCTGAAAAGCGTGCTGCTGCTGTTAAGGAATACCTGGTCTCCAAGGGTATCGAAGCTAACCGCGTATACACCGAAGGCAAGGGCGAGAAGCAGCCTGTAACCGGCGACAAGTGCAAGGGCACCGCCAAGTCCAAGGCGCTGATCGACTGCCTGCAGCCGGATCGTCGTGTTGACATCGAAGTTATCGGCACCAAGTAATCTGCCGACGCGTCGCGAAAAGCCCCGCTCAGCGGGGCTTTTTTTTACCTTGGGTTTTGTTCATGCTTAAAATCCCCCGGCTGCTGCGTGCGCTACTCCTGGTTACGCTCGTCTTAAGCACAACTGCACTCGCTATCGAAGAAGCGACGGGCCGGCCGCGAGTCGGCCTTGTGCTGGGTGGAGGTGGCGCCCGTGGTGCGGCGCATATCGGCGTGCTTGAGTTGCTTGAAGAGTTACGGGTGCCGGTCAATTGTGTCGTCGGTACCAGCGTGGGGGCCTTGGTGGCGGGTGCTGACGCTTCCGGCTTGTCGCCGGCGAAGATGCGCACTGAGTTGGCTGAAGCGGATTGGGGCGATATGTTTATCGACAATCCGCAGTTTTCCGATATCGCTTTTCGCAACAAGCAGATTCAGCGCCGCTATATTCCTGGTTCGGAAACCAGGGTTTACGCTGAAGGCATTAGTCGGTTCGCTACTGACCGTTTCGGCGCAGATGGTCAATATCCTGACTGAGCAGAATGTGACGCGCTCGCTGGGGACGCTTAAGCCGACAGATATTTATATCAAGTCGGACCTCGCGACGATTTCTACCAGTGATTTTGGTTGCAACGCGGAAGCGGCTGATCGTGGGCGAGCAGCGGCTGAAACCGTGCGGAGAAGTTGGCCCTGATTTTTGGCGGATTATGACCTCAGTTACGCTGGCTGGAAGGCTTCGCTGGCGCTAGATCAGATCAATCGGCGCCATTTTGCATCGCGCGGCCGGGCGACGCGATTTGAATATTTCGATTCAAACGCAGCGGATTATTCCAAAGCGACGGCTGACCTGTTGGGAGCTTTCTCAACATACCTGCTTTCGCCAATGGCTAGATTTTGGGCGATGACATAAACTATTTGGGGGTTCGTGCGGAACAGATTGTTGGCAGCTTTGCCCTCGGTTTACGCGGCGACATCCGCTTCGGCGTGGCCTTGGAGACGGCTCACGTTGGCAAGTTTTAAACTGAAACAAATCTCAGCGGTGTCCGACTGCTCAACTCAGCTTCAATTTACTTTGGGGGCGAAACGCCGATCGGGCCAGCTTATTTTGGCTTCGGTTACTCCACCAACGGCGCCTCAAACCTGTTTCTTTCCATCGGCATACCCTAGTCTGGTCTTGGCTGGCATACTGCAACTTCATTTAACCGAGAGAAACCCATGAAATCACGTTTCCTGATGTTCCTTGCAAGCTGTTTGCTGTGGGCGGGAATGGCCTTTGCCCAGATCAATATCAATACAGCGAGCCAGGAGGAGTTGGATGGCCTGAAAGGGATCGGCCCGAGCAAAGCCAAGGCGATTGTTGATTACCGCAAAAAAAACGGTTCATTCAAGTCGGTTGATGATTTGCAAAACGTTCCTGGCATTGGTCCCGCCACTTTGAAAGATCTACGCGCCGATGTCACCGTTAGCGGTGCTTCGCGCGCCCCTTCTGCAGCCGCTCAACCTTCGGCTACATCTGCCAAAGTGAGCAAGGAGGCGGCGCCCAAACCGGCGACGCCAATGGTTGCCGCCAAACCGCCGGCCGCCGAGCCAGCTAAGCCGACGAGCAGCATGGCCAGCAAGCCTGCGGCTCCTCCTGCTCCGGCGATGCCGGGCAAAGCGATGGCCGAGAGCAAGCCGGTACCGGCTGCCGCGCCGATGACTGAAAAACCAGCTGCCCCGGCGGCCCCCGCTAAACCGGCCATGCCCGGCAAGCCTGTTGCAGAAAGCAAACCGGCAGCCCCCGCAGCCCCTGTGCCGATAGCCAAGCCAGCCGCCCCGGCCAAGCCAGCTCAACCTGCTGCGGTCAACTGATTCAGGATGGCATTTTCGGGGCATTCTTGAGTCAACCGCTATTCCTCTGCGCCACCACCCGCCTCGCCCAAACCTTGCGCGGCGAGGTGCGCGGCGGGCAAACGGTCTGGCGGACGCGGCAGGCGCTGACGCTGGCGCAGTGGCTGGCCAGTCTCGCTGACGAGGCTTTGCTGACGGGGGTTGCCGAACTGCCGGTAACGCTTGACCCCTTTGCCGAAAAGTTGCTTTGGGAAAAGGTTATCGCCGCCGCGCTGACCGAGGCCGCGCTGCTCTTTGATCTTCAGGGTATGGCCGCATCAGCCGCCGAAGCGCATGCCTTGTCGTGTGTCTGGAATATCCGGCCAGGCAGTGGCCAGCTTTCCGACGAAGCGCAGCTGTTTATCGGTTGGCAGGCGGAGTTTGAAAAACGCTGTCGTGCCGGTGGATGGCTCGATCCGGCTAGCGTGCATTTGCGCTTGATCAGCCTGATTGAAGCGGGACATTTCGTTTTGCCGGCGACGATCAGTTTTGTTGGTTTCGACCGTTACACGCCGCTCGAACAACGCTTGATGGCAGCGCTGACCGGGCGGGGTGTGGCACTTGAAAATAGCCTTAAAAATGCCGTCGACCGCAGCATTCAGCAAGTTTTCCCCTGCGCTGACAGTGCGGCTGAATGCGCCGCCGTCGCCGCTTGGGCACTGGCGAATCTGGCGGCCAATCCGGCTTGTAAGATAGGTATCGTCGCGCCGGATATGGCGGGAGTGCGCGACCGCCTGGCATTCACGCTTGATGATGCCCTGCATCCCGCGTTGATTCGCCCCGATGCTGCCGAAGTGCCGCGTTGCTTCAATTTTTCCCTCGGGCGTGCGCTGGCCGATCTACCGCTGATCCGTGTTGCGCTTGATCTGCTGGCGCTAGGCAGCGGCCGGGCCAAGCTTGAGCAAAGCCGGTTGTCAGCGCTATTACTGGCGAGTGGCTGGTCGGCGGCAACCGCCGAGGGTGATGCTCGGGCTCGTCTCGATACGTTCTTGCGCCGCGATCTGCCTTACTTCACCACGTTGCCGGCGTTGATTCGCCTCGCCGAGTCGCTATCCGAATTTCAGGAAAATTCACAATCCAACTCGCCGGTCGACTCATTCGCCGAAAAAGAGCCTCCGCTTTGCCCACAAACCGTGGCCGCGCTCAGCGCCTTTGTCGAAGTCATGAGCCGTTCGGCGAAAGCCGGGCTGCCAGGGGCTTGGGCTGCACTGTTTCGGCTGGCTTTAGAGGCGGCTGAATGGCCGGGTGATCGTGAGCTTTCGAGCCATGAGTTTCAGGCGCACCGGGCATTTGGTGAGGTGCTCGATAGTTTCGGCCGCTTCGATGCCCTACTTGGCCCGCTTTCCTTGAATGAAGCCGTTCGTCGTCTCTCCCAGCTCTGCCGCCAACGGATTTTCCAGCCCGAAACGCGCGGCCAGCCGTCAATCCAGGTACTTGGCGTGCTCGAAAGTGCCGGCCTCAGCTTCGATGCGCTGTGGGTGATGGGCATGAACGACGACCTCTGGCCACCTGCGCCGCGCCCCAATCCGCTGCTCCCCGCCGAATTGCTTCGGGCCGCCGGCGCAGCGCATGCCAGTGCCGAGGTTGAACTGGATTTCGCCCTGCGGGTACATGGCCGCTTGTTACTCGCCGCGCCGGCGGTGAATTTTTCCTACGCGCAGGCGGACGGTAACCGCGTTTTGCGGCCGAGCCCATTGATCGCAGGTTTGCCGGTTTCGGGTGATCTCCCGGCCAGTATCGAAACGCTGGCGCAGCAACTCGCCCAACAAGCCGGCGCTGCCTGCGAACAGCTTGCCGACGCGCTGGCGCCGCCAGTCGGTGAGGGCGAAAAGGTATCGGGCGGTAGTTGGTTGTTGCGCGCCCAAGCGATTTGCCCGGCCTGGGCTTATTACCAGTTCCGGCTGGGGGGCGAGGCGATGGACGAGCCGGTTGAAGGGCTTGACCCGGCAGCGCGTGGCACGCTGGTTCATGAAGCGCTCGAAGCTTTCTGGACGGTAGTACGCAGTTCGCAGGCGCTCGCTGCCTTGGCTGCACCGGCGCGGCAGCAGACGATCGCCGCGGCGGTGAGCCAAGCCTTGCAAAACTATGAGCTCGACTGCCGGCTGACCCTGCCGGCGCGCTTTCGCGAACTGGAAGCGGCGCGCCTGGCCAAGTTGCTTGACCTTTGGCTGCTGGTCGAAGCCAAGCGTGGGCTGGATTTTGCCGTGGTCGCCTGCGAGCAGCCGGCGGAAGTCGAGATTGAGCAAATTCGGGTCAAAATGGTCGTCGACCGCATCGATCAACTGGCCGATGGTCGCCAGATCATCATCGACTACAAAACTGGTGCCACGGTTGATATTAAAAACTGGGCCGATGCCCGCATCACCGAACCGCAGTTGCCCATCTATGCCGCGCTGGTTGCTGACGAGGTAACGGCGGTTGTCTTCGCCAAAGTGCTGCTCGACAAGCCGGGCTTTGCCGGCGTCGCTGACGAAAAGGACATCCTGCCCGGTGTGCAGGGCGTCGGCGACGAGAAGCAGAAAATTTTCGATCCTATTGAGTTTCCTGACTGGATCGCCGTTGTCATGCATTGGCGCGAGCGTCTGCATGCCGTTGCCCGTGAGGTGAAACTTGGTCAAGCTGGTGTGATGTTCGCCGACGAAAAGGCACTGCTCTATTGCGAGGTCAAACCTCTGCTACGGCTGGCTGAACGACGACGCTTACTGGCGTCGGCAATGGCAATTAAAAAGCCGACCGGTTAAAAATGCAGACGCTTGAACAACTGTGCAGCGGTCAGTTGCAAGGCATCCAGCGCCTCACTTTGCGCTGTGGTCTGAAGCAATTTCCACGCGAAATTTTTGCCCTGGTCGATACGCTGGAGGTGCTCGACCTTTCCGGCAACCAGCTCACAACGCTGCCCGATGATCTGCCGCGCTTGCACAAATTGCGCGTGCTGTTTTGCTCGGACAATCCCTTTACCCGTCTGCCCGACGTGCTGGGTCAATGTCCGCAACTCAGCATGATTGGCTTCAAGGCCAATCAGATTCGCCATGTGCCAGGTGCCGCCTTGCCGCCGGCGCTGCGTTGGTTAATCCTCACCGACAACCAGATCAGCCAACTGCCGACCGAGATCGGGCGCTGTACGCAATTGCAAAAACTGATGCTGGCCGGTAATCGTCTGACTGCATTGCCTGAGGAAATGGCAGCCTGCACGCAACTCGAATTACTACGCATTGCTGCCAACTGTATTAGCGAAATTCCGCCTTGGCTGCTCGCCATGCCCCGGCTTTCCTGGCTGGCATATGCCGGTAATCCTTGTTGTGCTCAACTTGAGGGGGCAGCGTTGGCTGCTGTGCCGCTGCCCCGAATTGCCTGGCAAGCGCTGCAATTGGCGGATAAATTGGGCGAAGGCGCTTCCGGCGTCATTCACCAAGCCAACTGGCAGCGTCAGGATCGCCCACAGGCCGTTGCCGTCAAGCTGTTTAAAGGCGCAATGACCAGCGATGGCTTGCCGCACAGTGAAATGGCCGCCTGTATCAGCGCCGGGTCGCATCCTAATCTGATCGCCGTGCATGGCCGGATTGAACATCACCCGAAGCGCGAAGAAGGCCTGGTCATGGCGCTGGTTGCAAACACTTTCCGCAACCTTGCCGGGCCGCCCAGTCTTGAATCCTGCACGCGAGACATCTACCCGGCCGAACTCTGCTTCAGCTATCAAGAAGCGCTCCGACTGGCACATGGCATTGCTTCCGCCGCCCAGCACCTGCACGCGCAAGGCATTATGCATGGCGACTTGTACGGCCATAACATTCTGCACGGCGGTACGGGGGATGCTTTGCTGGGTGATTTTGGCGCCGCATCTTTCATTGCCCAGAATGACCGGGCGGCCGCAGAAGCCTTGCAACGCCTTGAAGTGCGCGCCTTTGCCTGCCTGCTTGGTGAATTGCTTGATCGTTGCGCTGGCAGCAGCGGGCGGGCAGCAACGACAGTTTCTCTCGGCGATCTGCATGCCCGTTGCGCCCAAGAAAATAATGCGGACCGCCCGCTCTTCGCCGAGATCATGCAAACGCTGCAAGACCTGCTGCCGCAGGAAGAAGTCTTGTTGGCCGCTCCGGAAAGTGCGCTTGAAATTTTGCCTGTTTGAGGTGCCAGCGTAACGGCAAAAAACGAGCCAGGAAGCATTGCATTAGGCGCTGACGAGCGCGATAAAGCGCTGTGATAATGAACCAAAATTCGACTTGTCAGGTCAAGATAAGTCGGAAAACCGCATTATCGTGATGCGTCACTGAAAATCATTCCTCACCACTAGGAGCAGTCGATGAGCAATACCGTAACTTTGGGCGGCAATCCCGTCAATGTGGCCGGCAATTTTCCGCAAAAAGGCCAGTCGGCCCCGGCTTTTTCGCTCGTCGGCAAGGATCTCGCCGATGTGACGTTGGCCAGTCTGGTCGGCATAAGAAAGATTTTGAATATTTTCCCCAGTATCGATACGCCAACCTGCGCTACTTCGGTTCGCCAGTTCAATCAGAAAGCCAATGATCTGCCGAATACCGTCGTGCTTTGCATCTCGGCTGATTTGCCTTTCGCCCAGAACCGCTTCTGTGGCGCTGAAGGCCTGAATAATGTGGTGACTTTGTCGACGATGCGCGGGCGGGATTTTTTGAATGCTTATGGCGTTGACCTGGCCAGTGGCCCATTGGCTGGCGTTGCGGCGCGGGCCGTGGTGGTGCTGGATGAAAACAATACCGTGCTGCATAGCGAGTTGGTCGCCGAGATCAAGGACGAACCTGACTACGCAGCGGCGCTGGCTGTTCTGTAGGTATTTGGCCAGGCGCTGACCGGCGCCCGACTGTTGGTGGCGGGGAAAAGCCGCGACTTTTCCCCGCTTGCCGATAAAATCAGCCGACATGAAACGCTCTCTGGATAATCTCATGCTCGGCCTCCGGTTCACTTTGCCCGCTAATACCCAGCATTACTCCTTCGGGGTAAGTTGGCGATGACTGCTGCGACCATAGAAGCAACGGCTGGCCCTAGGGTCGACCGTCTAAAAGAGGACGAAATCGCGCGCGACCGGGCGCTCAATGTTGCCTCCTTTATTGTTGAAGCGCCGGCCGGTGCCGGTAAAACCGAGCTGCTGACGCAACGCTATCTACGTCTGCTGGCAGTGGTTGAAAATCCGGAAGAGGTGTTGGCGCTGACCTTCACCAACAAGGCAGCGACCGAGATGCGTGATCGCATTCTTGGCAGCCTGGAGCGTGCGGCAAACGGTGAAATGCCCGAGCTGGCGCACAAGCGACAGACTTTTGATCTGGCTCGAAAAGTTCTCGCGCATGACGCTGAGCGCAATTGGGGTTTGCTTGGCCATCCTGGCCGGCTGCGGATAACGACGCTGGATGCGCTGTGCGCCAGTCTTGCCCGGCAAATGCCTTACCTCAGCCGTTTCGGCGCGCAGCCCGGAGTCAGTGAAGATCCCGAGGCGCATTACGCCACGGCCGCTCGTCGGACGCTGGAAATGGTTGAGTCGGCAACAGCCGATGCGGAGGTGGTGGCTGCCGCGCTGACCTTTATGGACAACAATGCCGGCCGCCTTGAGCGTTTGCTGGTTGCCATGCTCGGACGGCGCGACCAGTGGCTGCACCACGCGACTCGGATTGAAAGTGGCGAAATGAAGGCCGAGGTCGAGGCGGGGTTCGCCGCGCTGATCGAGCGTGATCTGGCTCAGGCAGCGGCCTTGCTTGATGTGGGCTGGCAAAGCCAGTTGATGCCGTCGGCCCGCTTTGCCGCGGCCAATGTGCCGGCCGTGCTTGATCCGCTTTTGGACTGGTTTTCGCCGTTGACCGCAGACATTACCGATCTGCCGCGCTGGCTGGCGCTGGCGAACTTGCTGCTGACCGGGGGCGGCACGCTGCGCAAGGCCTTGAACAAGAATATTGGCTTCCCGGCTGACAAGGAATTAAAGCCACAAAAAGAGGCAATGAGCGCGCTGCTCGCTGATCTGGCCAGCGTTCCCGGCATTGAACTTGCCCTGGACCAGATTGGCAGTCTGCCCTTTCCGGAATTGAGCGCTGCCGAATGGTCGACCGTAGAATGCTTCTCGCGCCTGCTGCGCCTGGCCGCCGGGCAGTTGTGGCTAGCCTTTCAGGAAGTCGGTGAGGTTGATTTCATCGAAATCGCGGCGCGTGCCGGACTGGCGCTGGGTGACGATGAAGCGCCGACCGATTTGGCGCAGGCCCTCGATTACCGGATTCAGCACCTGCTGGTTGATGAGTTTCAGGACACCAGCCCGACCCAGGTGGCGCTGATCGAAAAGCTGACACGCGGCTGGATGCCGGACGATGGCCGGACGCTGTTTGTCGTCGGCGATCCAATGCAGTCGATTTATCGATTTCGCAAGGCCGATGTCGGCTTGTTCCTGCGCGTGCGCGAGCGTGGCATCGGCGATCTCCGCCTCCAACATTTACGCCTGTTCCGCAACAACCGCTCGTTTCCCGGTATTGTCGATTGGGTCAATACGGCCTTCCCGAGCATTTTCCCGCCGCTCGATGTGCCGGAAATGGGCGCTGTGTGCTATGCCGAATCGGCCGCAACCCGTCCGGGGCGAGACGACAGCGGGGTCAGTGTGCACCCTATTATTGAGCGCGAAGACAGCCTGCCGGCGGAAGATGAAGCACGCTGCCTGCTCGATCTGATTCTCACCACCCGGCGTGATTATCCGGTGGAACGTATTGCTATTCTGGTGCGCGCTCGCAGCCATTTGGATGCGCTGGTCAGCGAAATCCGCCGCAGCGCGCCTGATTTGCGCTTTCAGGCGGTGGAAATCGAAGGGCTGGATGGTCGCCAGCATGTCCAGGATCTGCTCACCCTGTTCCACGCCCTGCATCACCGAGCTGACCGGGTGCAGTGGCTGGCGCTGCTTCGCGCCCCGTGGTGCGGCCTGAAGCTTGCCGACCTGCATGTATTGGCCGCCGATGACAAAAAGCAGACGATCTGGCAACTGATGCAGGAGGCGCCACGCTGCGCCGGCTTGTCGGCCGATGGTCAGCAGCGCCTGCGGCATGTGCGCGATGTGCTCGGCCAGGCATTTGCCCATCAGGGGCGGCAACATCCCCGGCGCTGGCTGGAAGGCGTCTGGTTGATGCTCGGTGGGCCGCGTTGTCTCGAAGCGCCAGAAGCGCTGGCGGATGTCGAGGCCTTCTTCCGCTTGGTCGATAAACTCGCTGCCGCGCGCAATCTGAATGCCGAAACGCTGGCGGCCCACACGGCAGAGTTGTTTGCACCGCCCGACGCCTTGGCCGGCGAAAGCGTGCAGATGATGACCATCCATAAATCGAAAGGGCTGGAATTCGAAACGGTGATTCTGCCTGGCCTGCACCGCATTACTGGCGGTAACGACAGCAGCCTGCTGCTTTGGGACGAAGTGGTCGGGGCCGATGGGCACGAGCACTTGCTGGTGGCGCCGATGAAAGCCAAGGGCGCCGGCAACGAGGCGCCGACCACTTTTGATTACCTGAAAAAACTCGAAGCCGAACGCAATGCCCATGAAGATGAGCGCTTGCTCTATGTCGCCGCAACGCGGGCCATTCGCCGTCTGCATCTGGTCGGTGTGGCCACGGCCGATGCGGAAAAGGCAGACGGTCTGAAAGCGCCGGCCAGCGGCACCTTGCTCAAGCTGCTCTGGCCGGGTGTAGCGCAACCGGTTTTTGTCGCCGCGTTGGCCAATCAGGGCGCTCCGGCGATTGCTGTGAGTAGCTTCGACCCGGCTAGTTTTGTCCCACCGCTCGTTCGGCTGGCCGAGGTCGGGCTGCCGGCGCTGCTGCAAAATGCCCCGAGCGGCTTGCGCCAGGCCGAAAATGCCAGTGAGCTTGATGCTGCTGCCAGTAGTAAATCGGTCGAAGCGGCGGTCGGTACGCTCGTCCATCGTTGCCTTGAATTGATTGCCCAGCAAGGGTTGGCGCAGTGGACGACGGCGCGGGTCAGCAGTTTGTTGCCGGCGTATCGTCGTTGGCTGAGCGCTCAAGGCGTTGCGGCGGTTGATATTGATGCGGCAGCGAGCGAAGTGGTCGCGGCGTTGGTCACTACGTTGGCTTCCGAAAGTGGCCGTTGGCTGCTGGCCGATCATCCGGAAGCTGCCGCCGAGCAAGCCTGGAGCAGTGCGCTGACGCCTGTGGCCAACCAGGGCGAATTGCCGAATGCTGCGGTCAACCACGTTATTGACCGTATTTTCGTTGCCGCTGGTTGCCGCTGGATTATCGACTACAAAACGGTACGCCAGTCGGAGGCCGGGCTGGCGCAACGGGCCGAAACTTTTCGCCCCCAACTTGAACGTTACGCCGCGCTGTTTCAGGACGATTCCCTGCCCCTACGGATGGCGATTTACTTCCCGCTGCAGGGCCGTCTGCTTGAGTTGAGCCGCCGGATTGACGCGTAATTTTCGATCACTCAATTAGTGACGATGGTTATACTTTAGCCATAGAAAATCATCAGGCGAGACAATATGTGCTGTCGATTACGTGACTGCTTGATTGCATTGCTCGCTTCCCTTGCTGTATTCGGCTTCGCCGAGGCCACAGGTGACAAAGTGCTGCGCGTTTCGGTCCTGGAAAATTCGCCTCCGATGGCTTTTCGTGACGCCAACGGCGAACTGACCGGCTTCAGTGTGGGCGTTATTCGCGCTGTTTGTGCAGAAATGCGGGTGGTTTGCAAATTTCAGGTCACCACGCTGGAAAGTGTGCTCGATGAAGTTGCCAATGGCGAGGTCGATGTCGTCGCCGTCAGCCTGCTCAACACACCGGAGCGGCGGGCGCGGCTGATTTTTAGCAAACCCTATTTCCGTTCGGTCTCCCTGTGGTTTGCCAAACCGGGGATTCAGCCGGGCCAGCCGGGGGTGCGGATTGCCGTCGTGCATGGTTCCGCCCAGGAGCGCTTTGCCCGCAGCAAGGCCTGGGAAACGGTTGGTGTGCGGACCAACGGAGAATTGGCTGAACCGCTGATCGCAGGTTTGGCCAAGGCGGCAATTATTCCGATGAGTACCAGCTTGAACCTGATGAAGCAGCCGGGGTTTCAGCAACTTGGCCTGGTGAGTGTGGTGATGAATGAGGCTGAACTGGGCGGCGATGCTGCGTTCGGCATTTCGCCGCGACGTCCGGAGTTGAAAGAGCCACTCGATGCGGCAATTGACCGGATCAAGCGCAATGGGACGTATGATCGGATAAATTCCCAGTTCCTGCCTTTTCGGGTGAATTAATTTAATGTGTCGTGTGCTTCTCTTTCTGCTGGTTTTCGGCATTTCCGGCTTGGCTCAGGCATTGGATTTGCGCGTTGCGCTGGGCGTCCAGGATGTCCTGGTGTCACAACGCGTCGGCGCCAGCAAGCATGAGGTTCAGGGCGGTGGGCTGGCCGCATTTAACGAAGATCTAGCGCGGGAAATCTGTCGTCGGATGAGTGCGCGTTGCATCATCAGCAACCTTGAATTTTCTGACATTCTGCCTGGTATTGAGGGGCAAAAATTCGAGCTCGGGTTTGGCAATTTTCTGCGCACGCCAGCCCGTGAAGAACGGGTCGGCTTCAGCGATTCAATCTGGCGTTCCTCATCCCGTTTAATCGCCTTGCCGGTGACTGCGCAACGCTTCGTCGCCAAACAGGGGCGGGATGTTGGACTCGTCAGTTTACGTGATGCACGCATCGTCGCCATCGCGGATAGCCAGCAGCTTCTCTATTTAAAGACACTCGCTGCAGAAAACCGGCTGACGCTGGTTGCCGCCAAAACAATGGCGGAGATAGTTGGTCTGTTACGCGCCGACAAGGCCGATTTCTGCTTGCTGCCGGTGCTCAGCGCTTATGCCCTGATTGGCCGCGAAGCGACTGGTCAATTTGAATTCTTTGGCCCGGCCGAGGCGCGCCATGGCCTGGGCGGAACCGTACATATTGCCTTGCCAAAAGCCGACGAAACTTTGCGGCTGGCGGTGAATAAAGCGATTGCTGCGTTGCGGGCCGATGGTAGCTACCACCGCATCGTTCGGCGGTACTTTCCCTTTAGTCTGGACTGAGGGAGCCAGCGATGAACCTCCTTCCCGGTATTAAAAGCATTCGCGCCGGCCACGCCTTCACCCTGCTCGCGGCCGTTTTTGTCCTCACTTTTGGCATCATGGTGGCGCTGATTGTGATTGATCAGCAGCGGGTGATCGACGCGACCACTCGCCTGCAGGAACAAACGGTGCCGGAAATCATTCGCCATCAGCGGCTGGCGCGTAATCTGGAACAACTCCGTCAGGAAGGCGAGCGCCTGTTTGCCGCATCTACGTCGCAAGCCAGGCAGCAAGCCATTTTCGTTGTGACGCTGGTGGCCAGTCATCCGAGCGTACTTGAACATCGGGATTCGGCTGAACTGGCTCGCCAGGCCGAGCGTTTTCTTGTCGATGTCGTGCGGCAGGGGATGAAAGACGACAAGGCTTATGCCGCCAGTTACGAGGAGTGGCAACGGCTGGCAGCACGACTTGGTTTGCTGGTCGATGACGTTTCAATACAAGGGATCAATCTGGCCTATGCCGATCTCAGCGATGTCGGTTCCGCCATGCATCTCGCCCGGATTAAACTGACCGCCGCGCTGGCGATGGTCGGCCTGTTTCTCCTGCTCTTTCTGGTGCTGCTTCGGGCCCACCTGATTCACCCCTTGCAACGGATTGACCGGGCTTTGACGGATCTCAGCGTTGATCGCCCGGCGCCCGAGTTCAAACCTTCGGCAATGGTTGAGATTCAGGCTGTCGAGGCGGCCATCGGCGAACTGCATGCTTCCTTGCTGCAAAACGAAGAGGCCAGGCAGGCACTGGAAAAGCTGGCCAACAAGGATGGTTTGACCGGCTTAACCAACCGCCGTCACTTCATGCTGACCGCTGATATCGAGTTGCAGCGCGCTCAGCGCTATCAGCGACCGGTGACGGTGGGCATGGCTGACCTCGATTTTTTCAAGAAACTCAACGATACCTATGGGCACGCCGCTGGCGATGCGGTTTTACGCGCCTACGCCGGGTTGATGCTCGATACCTTTCGTCAGTCCGATCTGGTTTGTCGCTATGGTGGAGAGGAGTTTGCCTTTTTGTTCCCGGAAAGCGCGCTGGTCGAGACCGCGAAATTGGCTGAACGCTTCCGCGCCCTTTGCGCTGATCTCGATATTCGTCTGGCCGATGGCCGCTTGGTGCGCGTCACCATGAGTATGGGCCTGGCCGATGCCAGCGATTGCCCGATTGAGGTGGCGCTAAAGCGGGCTGACGAAGCACTTTACGAAGCCAAACATCAGGGCCGTAACCGCGTGGTGGTTGCCACCGCACGCACCGGCGATTAAGGCTAGGCGCCTGGCGGGTGGTCCGAATTGGGTAGCGTTACCGTTAGTTGCGCCCCGCCCAGCCGGGGTGACTGCATTGCCTCAGCCGTTCCGCCATGTTGTCGGGCAATTTCGCGGACGATGGCGAGGCCGAGGCCATTGCCGTCGCTCAGACTACCCGGCGGTTGGTAGAAGCGCTCAAACACTTTGGCGCATTGATCTAGGGCAATACCCTTGCCGCTGTCTTCAACGCGCAACCATGCGGCGCCGGCACGCTGTTCACAGCTCACTGTAATGGTGCCGCCTTCCGGGGTGTACCGCAG
>Ga0136636_10001435_pt1 | contig 13902 bp, 12 predicted proteins | sample AntDrymUQ8522106_2_FD_104653 | JGI IMG/M metagenome (GOLD analysis project Ga0136636, IMG submission 104653) | Polar desert sand microbial communities from Dry Valleys, Antarctica - metaG UQ852 (21.06) | ecosystem: Environmental > Terrestrial > Soil > Desert | place: Antarctica: Dry Valley... | reverse complement strand
GTTATTAGTTCAGCATAGCGTCTTCACACATCGTGGTGCAGCGGGAGATTGGCTATGGATTTTAAAACGTTTTTGAACGCAGGTAGCAATCGGCGCGCCATGCTTAAGGGCATGGGCGTTGCGGCCGTTGGGTTCTCGCTGACGGGGGCGCTGGCCGGATGCGGCGAGAAAGAGGCGGCCAAGCTTGCCAATGGCGAAGAGGCTAAGCTGAACTTCTACAATTGGGACACCTATATCGGTGAGACCACCTTGGAAGATTACAAGGACAGCTCCGGCGTTGACGTGAACATGACGTTGTTCGCCAGTAATGACGAACTGTTCGCCAAGCTGCGTGCTGGCAACCAAGGTTATGATGTCATTGTCCCGTCCAACGATTTTGTAGAGCGCATGGCCGCTGCCGACATGCTTGTCCCACTCGACAAGTCGCAGATTCCCAATTTCAAGAATGTCGCTCCTGATTATCAGGACGTGCCTTATGATCCAGCGCGCAGATATTCGATGCCTTACACATGGCTGGCGCTTGGCATCGGCTATCGCAAGTCAAAGGTGAAGTCGGTTCCAGACAGCTGGAAAGTCCTACTTGATAGTGACGAGTATAAGGGCCGCATCGCGGTGCTGTCGGAGGCTGGCGACATGTTCCGGCTTTACGGCAAATATATGGGCAAATCGGTTAACGGCCTGACGGACGCTGATCTCAAAATGATCGAAGCGATGATGATCAAGCAAAAGCCGAACATTAAATCCTTCCATGAAGACAATGGTCAGGACCTGTTGCTCAAAGGCGAAGTGGACATCGTCCTCGAATATAATGGCGATATCGCGCAGGCGATGGTGGAAGATCCCGACATCGGTTTTGTCATTCCCAAGGAAGGTAGCCAGTTGAATTCCGACAATTTGTGCATTCCCAAGGGCGCACCGCACCCGAAAAATGCCCACGCGTTCATCAACTATTTGCTGGATGCCGAAGCAGGTAAAAAGATTACCGAAACGATTCTGTATCCAACGCCAAATGATGCGGCGAAGGCGCTGATGCCCGATGATTATAAGAATAATCAGGTCATCTTCCCGCCTGCGGATGTTTTGGCGAAGTGCGAATATGCCAAATTCGATCCCGAGCTTCAGCCAAAATATGAGAAGGCGTTCACCCGCGTGCGGGCGGCCTAATTGATGTCAGGGCCGTTGCAGGATTGGAAAAGCCAGAAGAAGCCTTTTGCGGCCGTTGCAACGGCACCGGTGTTCTGGCTAGCCCTGTTCTTCATCGCGCCCATGACCATCGTTTGGCTCTACAGCTTTGGACAAAATGCTGGCCCAGCCGATATTAATATTTCCGGCACGCTCGACAATTACAAACGGGCGACCGAGTGGCTGTATCTCTCGATATTCCTAAAAAGCCTTGCGGTGGCTGCGCTGACCACGTTGATTTGCCTCATCGTCGGCTTTCCCGTGGCCATGGCGATAACCTTTGCCGCACCGAAGTGGCGGCCTTGGTTGCTGCTTGGCATTATGTTGCCCTTTTGGACCAACCTGTTGATCCGGACCTATGCGCTGATGGCGTTGATGGGCACCAACGGCTACATGAACAAAGGGCTCGGCGGCCTGTGGGAAGGCGCAAGCTGGCTTCGGACCTTGGTGGGCATGCAACCACTTGACGCATGGACGCCGGTGCAGTTGTTATACAATAATTTCGCGGTCGTATTGGGGCTCGTATATGTCCATCTGCCCTTCATGGTGTTGCCGTTGTATTCGGCGCTCGACCGGCTTGACAAAAGCCTTATTGAGGCCAGCCTTGATTTGGGCGCTGGACACTTCAAAACCTTCATGCAAGTCGTGGTGCCGCTCGCTGCACCCGGCATCGTCGCGGGCGTGATGATTACGCTGATCCCGGCTTTGGGAGCCTATTTAACCCCCGACCTGATGGGCGGCACGGATAGCCAGATGATCGCCAATGTGATCGAACGTCAGTTCAAGCGCGCAAACGACTGGCCGTTTGGCGCCGCTCTGTCCTTCTTGCTCATATACGCAATGTTCATTTTGATCGCGCTGCAGTCGATGCGGTCGAACAGAGTGAAGGAGCGCGGTGATGTTTAACCGCACCGCCGTCGCCCCGCTTGAATATACGCGCAAGCTGTGGATGCGTAGTTGGGTCGGGCTGACGATGCTGTTCCTCTATGCGCCGTTGATTGTCCTGATGATCTTCAGCTTTAACGACAGCAAGCGCAACGTCATGTGGAAGGGTTTCACCCTCAAATATTACGAGAAGGCGTTAAACAATGACAGTCTGGTTGAGGCAATGGTCAATTCGCTCACTATCGCGTTTTTGGCGACCATCGTCAGTCTGGTTATTGGCGCGCTGGCAGCCGTCATGCTGTGGCGCTTTCGCTTTCCATTCAAAGGATTGGTTGAAGGCACCATGTCGCTGCCGATCATCGTCCCGGAAATATGCCTTGGCGTCGCGTTTTTAATCTTCTTTGCGAAGGTTGACTGGCCAACCGACCTGCCATGGCCACTCAACCTGTCCGCCATCACTATCGCGCATATCACTTTCTGTTTCCCCTTCGTCGCTATGGTCGTCCGCGCGCGGCTAGCGAGCTTTAACAAGGAAGAAGAAGAGGCGGCAAAAGATCTTGGCGCAACCGAATGGCAGGCGTTTCGCGATGTCCTGCTGCCACATATCAAGCCAGCCTTGGTGGCAGGGGCGCTGCTGGCCTTCACGCTTAGCCTCGATGATTTCGTCATCACCTTTTTCACCAGCGGCCCGGACACGATTACCTTTCCGGTAAAGGTCTATTCGATGGTTCGCTTCTCGGTCACGCCGGAGGTCAATGCCGCGTCAACCATACTGATCATCCTCACCGTCGCCCTGACCTTCATCGCGCTGAAATATCAGGGCGTGAAGGGCATATCGGACACCCATTGAAATGCGCCTCTTTCTCCGTTCGTGTCGAGCCCAGTCGAGACATCCATCTGTCGCGCGCGACCTATTGGCATCTCGACTGGGCTCGATGCGAACGGGTTTCCACGGAATTCTAATATGACCGAACCCAAACAGCCCATCATCCAAATCCGCAACGTGTCCAAACGTTTCGGCAAAGTGACCGCGGTTGACAATGTCAGCCTCGATATTCGCGCCGGCGAATTCTTCGTGCTGCTAGGGCCTTCGGGTTGCGGCAAGACCACCTTGCTGCGCATGATCGCTGGCTTCGAAATGCCAACCGAGGGGCAAATCATCATTGATGGTCAGGATATGAGCCTGGTTCCGCCAAACAAGCGGCCAGTGAACATGGTGTTCCAAAGCTACGCAGTGTTTCCGCATATGAATGTCACCGACAATGTAGGCTATGGCCTGCGCATATCGGGCGTATCGAAAGGCGAGATTCGCGACCGCGTTGCCGAAGCGCTTGAGCTGGTAAAACTTGGCGGTTTCGAAGACCGGATGCCTGACCAAATGTCCGGTGGGCAGCGTCAGCGTGTCGCGCTCGCGCGCAGCCTCGTCATGCGGCCCAAAGTATTGTTGCTTGATGAACCGCTCTCCGCGCTCGATGCAAAATTGCGCGCACAGATGCAGTTTGAACTGTCGGACCTTCAGGACAAGGTCGGCATCACATTCGTTACCGTCACCCACGACCAGGATGAGGCACTGTCGATGGCAAGCCGCGTTGCCGTCATCAACAAGGGCGAAGTGGCCCAACTCGCGCCGCCGTCGGACCTCTACGAATATCCGGCTAACCGATTTGTCGCCGACTTTGTGGGATCAGTGAACATTTTTGAAGGCAGGCTGACGCTGGATGAACCGGACAAAGCCGCCGTCGATTGCCTTGGGCTTGGCAAGATCTACCTCAACCATGGCGTCACTGGCCCGCATGGCGCAAATGTTTGGATCGCGCTGCGGCCCGAAAAAATCTATCTGCATGTTCCGGGCGAAGGCAAAGCGATCCGCGCCGCCGCTCAAGACGCACCCGACGGCCACAATTTCGCGCGCGGTACGATCAAAGGCATGAGCTATCTCGGCGACATCACCCTCTTTGACATTCAGCTTGAGGGCGGACAAATCATACGCGTCAGCCGCCCCAACCTGTCGCGCCACGATCAGGAAGACTTTACCTGGGATGACAAGGTCAGCATGCACTGGCGCGCCGACAGCCCTGTTGTTCTGTTGAGCTAGGTACGCTTGCAGTATTAATTTTCGACCGTCGGCGCAGTCCGCAAGTCGATTAACTTTACGATGATGTTGCTTTCTGGCGCTGAATCAGCCGCCTTTGGCATACAAAATCGATAGGTTGATCCAATTTGCATCATTTTCAGGCTTTCGCTGAAAATCGGTGAGGCTTGGCTTAACGGGATTTTCTCCCATTCGCGCTTTTGTTGAACCACGCCAGATGTCGGGTCGAATACGGTGAAATCGACAAGCGCCACATCGCCGTCGACTGGTTTTCTGCCAGTGGCAGCCTGGACCGTTTCAAAGCCAAGACCCGACGCAGTAGTTTGTGAGCACGTGCGTTCGGCTACCGGAATAACCGGCTTTGGCGGCGGGTTGGTGAAGGAGAGCAGATCAACCTCAAACACCAGATCGGCGTTGGCAGGGATTGGGCCGGTTCCTGTTTCGCCGTAACCAAGTGCCGCTGGGATGCAGAGGCGATAACTGCCGCCGGGTTGCATCAATTGCAGGCCTTGCGCAAAACCGGGTATGACGCCGCCAACGGGAAATTGGGCTTCTTGGCCTGCGTCAAATTCGGTGCCATCGGCGGTCAGCATGCCTTTGTAATTTACTATGACTTTGGACTCGGCGACTGGCCGTTCGCCTTTGCCCGGCTTGATGATCGTGTAGGACAGGCCCTCAGGCGTTTTGACCGTGCAAGTCAGCACTGGTGGCTTCGGTTTCGCCGCGATAGGCGCTGCCGCTTGGGCAGGGGCAATTGCAAGGATCAAGGAGGGGGTCAGGGCAGCCGCAATAAAGGCGCGCTTTAGTTTTGGTAATTTCATGGTTGCCCTCGGTAAAGATTGGAAGCGGTTTGTCTAGTTTGGTTTTATGGCCATATGGCTGAATGTTTAAGAAGTAAGAGCCTGTAACAAGTTCAGGGTGACGATTAGCTAAAAGTAACCCACTTCGTCATGCTGAACTCGTTTCAGCATCTTACTTTTCAAGATCACAGATCCGGAGCGGCGCGAACCGAAACAAGTTCACCATGCCGGGAATTCTGGGAGGACGACCTATCCAAGCGCCCGCAACTTCGGTTCGGCCTCATCCAGCGACTTGTGGATAATCCCCACAAGCTCATCAATCTGCGCAGGCGTGATGATAAGCGGTGGGCACATGACGATGCTGTCGCGGATGCCGCGGACCATCAGGCCATTGCGGATGCAGGTGTCACGCACCATCGGCCCTGCCGTGCCCTCGGCGCCGCCAAAGCGCGCGCCTGTGCTTTTGTCCGCCACGACCTCAATAGCGCCAAGCAAGCCGATAGAGCGAGCTTCACCGACCAGCGGGTGGTCACGTAAAGGGGCAAGCGCCTTGGCGAGATAAGGCCCGGTTTCATTCCGGACTTTGTCGACAAGGCCTTCGCGTTCCATGATCTCGATATTGCGCAAGGCAACCGCGGACGCCACAGGATGGCCCGAATAAGTGTAGCCATGCACGAAATCACCGCCGGTCTTCATCACCTTGATGATGTCTGCGCTGACGGCGACGGCTGAGATAGGCAGGTATCCAGACGAAAGCCCCTTGGCCATGGCAATGATGTCGGGTTGAATACCCATGGTATCATGGCCCCACATATTGCCCGTGCGTCCAAAGCCGCAGATAACCTCATCACAGACCAACAATATGCCGTATTTCCGGCAAATCGCCTCGACTTGTGGCCAGTAATTTGCGGGCGGGATGATGACGCCGCCAGCACCTTGCACGGGCTCGCCGATGAAGGCTGCGACGTTTTCTGGGCCGACCTCGATGATCTTGTCTTCGATGGCCTGAGCGCATGCCGTGCCGAAATCTTCCGGTGTCATGTCGCGGCCTTCATTGTACCAGTAGGGCTGGCGCACATGTTCAATGCCGGCCATTGGCAGGATACCGGGGGCGGGAAAGCCTTGGCCATGCATGGCCCTCATCCCGCCCATGCTGACACCGGCTACGGTTGAGCCATGATAGGCGTTATGGCGGCTGATGATGATAGTGCGGCTGTGCTCGCCCTTTACCTGCCAATAATGACGCACCATGCGCAAGATGGTGTCGTTGGCTTCGGAGCCTGAGCTGTTAAAAAATACATGCGGCAAGCGACCATTGGTCAGGCTGGAAATCTTATCGGCAAGCATGATGGCGGGCGCGTTCGCGGTTTTGAAGAAGCTGTTATAATAAGGCAGCTCAAGCATCTGCTCACGTGCCACTTCGGCAAGCTCGTCGCGGCCATAGCCGACGTTGACGCACCATAGACCGGCCATGCCGTCCAATATGCGGTTTCCGTCGCCATCGTGGATGTAGCAGCCTTCGGCATGGGTGATAATCCTGCTGCCGCCAAGGTCTTCAATCTCCTGCCAATCGGCTTGTGCAGGCAAATGGTGGGCGATGTCCAAACGGCGAAGTTCGGCTATGTCGTAATTGCGTGGCATGTCTGTGTCCCTCAGTTTTGTCGTCGCACCAGCTAAGGCTGGTGCCTATTACGTCTCGCAGTTTGAACCGAGACGCATGATGGACCCCAGCCTTCGCTGGGGTGACGACTTCTCAGGGCGAAAAGCCGATCCGCGCTTGATAGCGGTTGAAACGGGTCACTTTAGTGTTCACAGATCGCCTCTTAACGCCTTTCCCAAAAGTTGGAAATAGGTTTGAGAATCCACATCATTTTCCGTGCCCCATTCGGGATGCCATTGCACCGCGAGCAGAGGCGCGCCGTTGGGCCGCGCGCTGTAGGCCTCAATTAATCCATCAGGTGCACGGGCTTCGACGGCCAAACCGTCTGCCAACCGACCGATGCCCTGATAATGGACCGAGTTTACGTCTAATTCGCTTTTGGCGAAGGCGCTTGCCAACATGCCCCCGTCTGCGAGTTCAACAGCGTGTCGGTGGTCAAACATCGCATCAAATCCGACGTCGTCCGGCGCGTGATGGCGGATGAGGGTATCACTTGCGCTGGTGTCACGACGCAAGGTGCCGCCCAAGGCAACATTAATTTCCTGGAAACCCCGGCAGATCCCAAACACAGGCTTTTGCGCATCAATCATGCGGTCGACCATCGACAGGGCAATCTCATCGCGGCCATCGTCGTACGGTCCATCGCCGCCTTCTTCGCCATACAGACCCGTGGCGACGTTCGACGGGCTACCCGTCAGCAAGATGCCGTCTATGCGCGGCGCGACTTCTGCGGCGGTCATCAGGTCGGGCAGGGAAGGGATGATCAACGCCGCGACATCGGCATAGGTCATGGCCGCACGGATGTAGCGGTTCATCACCGCTTGGGCGACTTCGCTACCGACCAAGCGGTTACAAGCGATGACACCCAATACCGGACGGCTCATTCTTATTGCTCCAGCGCTACTTCTTGCTTGGCTTGCTCGACAATTTCGGCAGCTTTGTCAATTTCTTGCTTCTTCTTCCGGCTGATTAAAAACTGCCAGACGCCAAAAAGATTGATGAATAGCAGTGCGCCATTCTGAATTGCCAAGGGCATCCCGTCGGGCGCGGTTAGGCCCGAATAGACCCAGAGACATGCGACAATGGAAAACAGGACAAAGCCAAAGCCAGTAATCCGGCGGCTAAAGTCGGCAGCGACCATGGCAGCGGCCAAGATCGTTCCTATTGCCGCAATCCATTCAATTGGTCCGTTCACATTGCTCCGATCAGCTCCCGGCCAATCAACATCCGACGGATTTCATTTGTTCCCGCACCAATGTCGAGCAATTTCGCATCGCGCCAATAACGCTCGACCGGCCAGTCCTTGGTGTAGCCCGCACCGCCAAGCGCCTGAATGGCTTCGCCAGCCACTTTTACCGCGCTTTCGCTTGCGAGCAGAATTGCACCTGCCGCATCAAAACGTGTGGTCTGCCCCGCGTCACACGCACGCGCCACATTATAGACATAGCTGCGCGCCGAATTGAGCGCGACATACATGTCGGCGATCTTCGCCTGCATCAGTTGGAAGCTTCCAATGGGTTTGCCGAATTGCTTGCGTTCACGCACATAGGGCAGGACGACATCCAAACAGGCCTGCATCACGCCAAGCTGAAGCCCAGCGAGCACCACGCGCTCATAATCCAGACCGGACATCAACACACCGACGCCGCCATGCAGCGGACCCATCATCTGTTCTTCGGACACAAAGCAGTCGTTGAACACCAGCTCTGCGGTGGGCGAACCGCGCATGCCGACCTTGTCGATTTTCTGGCCAATGGAGAAACCTTCCATGCCCTTTTCGATCAAAAATGCCGTTATTCCGCGTGACGCTGCTTCAGGCGCAGTCTTTGCGTAGACGACCAGAGTGTCAGCGTAAGGCGCATTCGTGATCCAGAATTTAGTGCCGTTCAGGACATAGCCACCCTGAACCGCTTCGGCCTTGAGCTTCATCGACACAACGTCCGATCCAGCGCCCGCTTCGGACATGGCGAGGCTGCCGACATGTTCACCCGAAATGAGCTTTGGCAGATATTTCGCTTTTTGCTCTGGTGTGGCCCAGCGGGCGATTTGATTGACGCACAGGTTGGAATGCGCACCGTAGGAAAGGCCAATGGAGGCAGAGGCGCGGCTGACTTCTTCAACCGCGACAACATGCTCCAAATAGCCAAGGCCAAGGCCGCCATCGGCTTCGTCGACAGTAAGCCCATGCAGGCCAAGTTCACCCATTGCGGGCCAAAGTTCCTCGCGCGGAAACCAGTCATCGGCGTCGATTTTGGCTGCGAGCGGGGCGATTTTGTCGGTTGCGAAACGGTTAGTCGTATCGCGGATCATGTCGGCGTTTTCACCAAGGGCGAAGTCTAATGTCATGCTTATCATAGCCTCGCTCTGCCATTTATTTGACAGGGCTGCAAGCATGGGACTAGCCAGTCGGTGACCTTTTGCTTACCGCTCGTCATATGGTTTCCCTAGCAAACGAATCTTCGCTCATGCATTATGATATCCTAATCGTCGGTGGCGGTCATGGTGGTGCGCAAGCAGCTATCGCGCTTCGACAGGCCAAGTATGAAGGCAGCATTGGCGTATTAAATGCTGAGCGTGAATATCCCTATGAGCGCCCACCATTGTCGAAAGATTATTTCGCTGGTGACAAGGCGTTTGAACGCATCATGATCCGGCCAGCGGCCTTCTGGGGCGAACGTGCAATCGACATGATGCTTGGGAAACGTGTCGAGACGGTGGATCCATCGGCCCATGCGGTGACGACGTCTGACGGAACGGGCATTTCTTATGGCAGCATAATTTGGGCAACGGGCGGGACTCCCCGGCAATTGCCTGTCGAGGGCAGCAACTTGCCCGGCATGCATGTGGTGCGCACCCGTGCAGACGTCGACCAGATGATCGAAGGTCTTGACGATGTCGCCGACGTCGTGATCGTGGGCGGCGGCTACATCGGGCTTGAGGCAGCGGCCGTCCTGCGCAAAATGGGTAAAAAAGTGACCGTGTTGGAGGCGATGGACCGCGTGCTTGCGCGGGTCGCTGGCGAGCCTCTCTCACGCTTTTACGAGGCAGAACATCGCGCTCACGGCGTTGACGTGCGTTTGGGCGTCGAAATCGCGTCCGTCGAGGGCGACGGCTATGTCACCGGCGTGCGCCTGGCCGATGGTGAGGTCATCCCTGCGCAAATGGTCATTGTCGGCATTGGTATCATCCCGGCAGTTGCGCCATTGCTCACGGCTGGGGCGGCTGGTGGGGCAGGGGTAGACGTCGACGCATATTGCCGGACGTCGCTGCCCGATATTTTTGCCATTGGCGATTGCGCGGCACATGCCAACGCCTTTGCTGGCGGCAACATCATGCGCGTTGAGTCCGTGCAGAACGCAAACGACATGGCCAATGCGGTGGCCAAAAGCCTTACCAGTGAACTGACGGAATATCACGCCGTGCCATGGTTCTGGTCCAACCAATATGACCTTCGCTTGCAGACGGTGGGCATCAGCGCTGGCTATGATTCGACTGTAGTGCGCGGGAACCCCGACACGCGAAGTTTCTCGGTGATCTACCTGAAGGTAGGTAAAGTCATTGCGCTCGACTGCGTCAATGCAACCAAGGATTATGTGCAAGGCCGCTTGTTTGTCACCGAGGGGCTCTTGCCCACCGCTGAACAATTAGCGGACACCGATGTTACACTGAAGGAACTCGCCGTAAATTTGATGGCCAACTGATTAACTTTGCCTCCAGTACGTTCAGCCCTCACGGCCATTTTAGGCCCAACCAATACCGGCAAGACTCACTTGGCCGTGGAGCGGATGTGCGCGCATTCAAGCGGGATGATCGGTTTTCCTCTACGCCTGTTGGCGCGTGAAATTTACGACCGCGTAGTCGCCATCAAGGGTGCTCAGAATGTCGCGTTGATTACAGGCGAAGAACGGATCGAACCGCCACAAGCGCGCTGGTATTGCTGCACAGTTGAAAGCATGCCCATCCAAAAGGATTTTGCCTTCGTTGCAATTGACGAGGCGCAATTGGGTGCTGACCCCGAACGCGGGCATATTTTTACAGACCGGATCCTGCACGCACGTGGCCGCGAGGAAACCATGATCCTCGGATCCGAAAGCCTTCGCCCGATCATCCGGTCGCTGCTGCCCGATGCGGAGATAGTCTCCCGCCCACGCTTTTCGACCTTGAGCTATGCTGGCGCTAAGAAGCTGTCGCGCTTGCCCAAGCGCTCGGCGATTGTCGCCTTTTCCATCGAACAGGTTTACGCCGTCGCCGAGACACTTCGCCGGATGCGCGGCGGGGCTGCTGTCGTGATGGGCGCATTGTCGCCGCGCACCCGAAATGCGCAAGTCGCGATGTTTCAATCGGGTGAAGTCGATTATCTCGTCGCGACCGACGCAATCGGCATGGGGCTTAACCTTGATGTCGCTCATGTTGCCTTTGTCAGCCTTTCCAAATTTGACGGATCACGCCGCCGCCGCCTGACCGTGGCTGAGATGGCGCAAATTGCCGGCCGTGCTGGCCGACATCAACGCGACGGCACCTTTGGCACTTTGGCTGGCGAAGGCAGCGAGTTTACTCCTGAGGAAGTGTTGGCGATTGAAGGACACAGCTTCCCTCGGCTGGACTGGTTGTATTGGCGCGAGGCCAAGCCACGCTTCGACGACATTGCGACGCTGATCGGCGATCTGGAGAAAAAACCCCATCGTCCAGGATTGCTCCCAGCGCCAAAGGTGATCGACTTGCTGGTTCTGAAGCGCTTGGCTGAAATGCCCGATGTGAAAGCGTTGATCCGCCATTCCGTCGACGTCGCAAGGCTTTGGGAGGTCGCATGCCTTCCTGACTTCCGGCAAATGGGTGAGGAGCATCACAGCCGTTTCGTTGCTTCTTTGTGGCAATATTTGGGACAAGATGAACGCGTCATTCCTCAGGGCGTCTATGCCAGCGAGCTTGCGCGCCTCGATAATATTCAGGGCGATGTGGATACACTGTCTGCGCGAATCGCTGCGGTGCGGACATGGACCTATATTGCCCATCGAAGCGATTGGCTGGCCAATCCACCCGCAATGGCGGAACGGGCGCGGGCGTTGGAAGAAAAATTATCGGACGCGTTGCACGATGCACTGCGTCAGCGATTCGTCGATAAACGCACATCCATGCTGTTGCGGAAAAGTGCCACGGACGTTGGTATGCTGCCCGTGGAAATTCAGGCCGACAATCGTGTTCTGGTTGATGGCGAAGACATTGGTACTTTACAGGGCTTTGCGTTTCGGGTTGACCCGGCGGCCAAAGCGGGTGACCGTAAGTTGTTATTGGCTGCCGCTGAACGACATTTGGCGGCACATTTGAGACAAAAGGCAAAGGACGTAAGTATGGCAGAGGACAGCGAATTCTCGCTCGCAGCCGATGGAGAGGGCAAGCCAGCCATTTTCTGGAAGGGCGAGATACTTGGCGCATTGACCAAGGGGCGGACTTTGCTTCAACCTGCGTTTACGCCCGTAAGGGCGGTGGCTGGGCTTGAAGGCGACGCGTTGCGCGAAATCACTATCAGCGCCGAAAACTGGATTACGGCGCAACTGGCCAAGGCCATGGGCGGCATTGTTGGGCTTCTGGAACTCGCCCAGCAAGCAGATGTCGACGGCAATGTGCGCGCGCTTGCGGTTCGTCTTGCCGACGAGGGCGGCATTGCTGGCCGGCATTATCTGGCGGACGCGATTGCGGCATTACCAAAGGAAGCGCGGGGCGCAGCGCGTAAGGGCGGCATCGTCTTTGGAGCGCTCGATATCTATCACCATGCGGCGTTGAAGCCAGCCGCCGCCAAATGGCGTGCAGCGTTGTTCGCAGCGCGCGATAGCCGCGCGATGCCTGAACTTCCGCCTGAGAGCGCAGTGCATCTGAAGGCGTGGAACTTTGCCAATGCGTCGGAGGCACGCAACGCCGGCTATCGCCGAATTGGCGACGAATATGTCCGCATCGACCTTGCCGAACGCGTTATCAAAAAGGCGCATGAAGCCCGTGGGCAGGGCAATCTGTTCGGAATGGACATGGCATTTGCAACATCCCTGGGGATCAGTGAGGCCGGATTAAAGGCACTGATGCGCGATGCAGGCTTTCGTCCGGCGGATAAAGCACCAGAGCCGCAGGTTGACGCTGAAATGGTCACTGACACTGCGCCTGAGGAGACTGGGGCGACTGAGGACGTTGCGCTGGATGCTGCTCCTAGACTTCAACCCGAAGTCGCTGAAGCAGAGGTTGCTGTCCAAACGGAAACGAACGCCTCTGAATCCCCCGCTCCTGCAGCAGCCGAGCCGCAAGCCCTCACCCTTACGCATTGGCGTTGGGTTGGATTGCCAAAGCCGCGTCCGCCCGAACAGCGTCAACAGCGCGCCAAGCCGCAAAACCAAAAATCACATGCAACCGGCAAGCCACAGTCCAAGCCCGAGCGCGCGCCTATTGCCGCAAAGCAAAGTGCGCAACCATCATCCTTGGCGTTGCAACTGGCGGCGCTTAAGGGTCTTAAGCTCTAGACGGCCGGGGCAGTTTTGCGGATCGACAAGCTTCTGTTCTTTCTGCGATTTGCCAAGAGCCGGACTCTCGCCCAAGGCTGGGCAGAATCCGGGCATATTCGCGTCAATGGCCGTCGCGTGGAAAAGGCCAGTCTGTCCATCGCGATTGGCGATGTCATCACTATGCCAGTCGGCGAGGTAGTGGTGACGTTGAAGCTGATGGCCATGCCATTTCGGCGCGGTCCAGCGAGCGAAGCAACGCTTTGTTACCAGCTTATGGATTAAAATTTGGCTGGCAGTTGCATTCCGCCGTTGACTTCACCCCGCGCCTAGCAATAGGCAGACAAAGTGAAGCGGCTAAACTGCCGCTGCGTTTGGGAGAATTCCGCAAGTGACTTATGTCGTTACCGATGCCTGCATTCGCTGCAAATATATGGACTGCGTTGAAGTATGTCCGGTGGATTGCTTTTATGAAGGCGACAATATGCTCGTCATCAATCCGAATGAATGCATTGATTGCGGCGTGTGCGAACCGGAATGCCCTGCGGAAGCGATTTTGCCCGACACCGAAAATGGTCTCGAGCAATGGCTTGAACTGAACGCGACGTACAGCGCGGAATGGCCGAACATCACATCGAGCCGCGAACCACCTGCCGATGCAGACGAGCATAAGGGCGAAGAAGGCAAGTTCGACAAATATTTCAGCCCCGAGCCAGGCGAAGGCGACTAGATTTTTGTAGCGCGGTGCGCCTTCAACCAGTTTTTCTGATAGGCCTCAACCTCACGTAAAGCGGCAAAGAC
>Ga0136636_10001434_pt1 | contig 13908 bp, 9 predicted proteins | sample AntDrymUQ8522106_2_FD_104653 | JGI IMG/M metagenome (GOLD analysis project Ga0136636, IMG submission 104653) | Polar desert sand microbial communities from Dry Valleys, Antarctica - metaG UQ852 (21.06) | ecosystem: Environmental > Terrestrial > Soil > Desert | place: Antarctica: Dry Valley... | reverse complement strand
TCAGTTGCCGCCGCGCGTACTGCCAGGTGCTGACCCGGATGCTTTCCATGCATTCTTCCTCTGTCAGGTTTCCTGATAAAAAAGCACAAATCTGGGAATAGCCCAGAGCCTGCGCTGATTGACTTGCGGACCAGCCCTCCTGTTGCGACAAGCGTTGTACTTCTTCCTTCCATCCTGCTCTCCACATGTCGTCAATCCGGCTCCGGATACGGTTTTTCAACGCATCAGGATCCGGCTGTAAAAAATAAGCGCGGCCATGGGTGATCAATCCACGGCCCTTGATTTGATGCCAGGAAGAAAGTGGTTTCCCTGTTTGTTTGGCCACAGCCAAAGCGCGGATCATCCGGCGGTGGTTGTTCATATCTGCCCCGGCAGACCAGACAGGATCCAGCCTGAGAATTTCCTTCTGTAGTTGTTCCAGGGTCCAGAGAGAAAGTTCTGCGACAAGTGTCGGATCCGACTGAGGAGCCGGGGACAATCCGTGCCGAAGAGCCCTGAAATAAAGCCCAGTGCCGCCGACCCAGACCTGGGGGAGGCTCCTTGTGGTAGCATCTGCCAATACACCATCCGCATAGTTGAGATAATCCGCCACGCTGAAAGATTCCAAAGGATCGACAAGATCCAGAAGTTGATGGGCTATGCCACACCTTTCCGATATCGCGGTTTTTCCCGTGCCAATATCGAGATTACGGTAAATCTGAAAGGCATCCATCGAGCAAATTTCAGCACCCAGCCTCGCTGCAACTTGGAGCGCAAGCCCTGACTTGCCTGAAGCTGTTGGGCCCACGATAAAAATGACTGGCGGTTTCACTGAGCAGCGTTCTGTCCTGATACTAGACCCACTCCAATTATCCATCCCACGGCGTTTCCGAACGTATCGTCCAGACGTTACATAATTCGCGGGGAAAATCCGAAAGAAATCGGGACGGCTTCTGCCAAGTGTCCCCATAGCCCGCCCCTGATCGTACCTGGGGATGGGTCAGGTATAACTCATCCTGCGCCCTCGTCACCGCCACATAAAAAAGTCTCCGTTCCTCTTCCTCCCCCTCTTCCGTCTCGGATGAGCGACTGGAAGGAAACATGCCATCGCACAACATCACAACAAAAACGACCTTCCACTCCAATCCTTTGGCCTGGTGAATGGAACTCAATTTGACACTTTCATCATCCGTAACCACACCGGACTCGGCATCCGCATCCATGTTGGTCATGAGTGAAAGCTGGGCCAGGAATTCGGCTGTATCAGGGAACCCGGATGAAAATTGCACCAATTGATGGATATCCTCCAGACGATTTTCGTAATTCGGGTACTTTGCCTTGAGATAATCCTCGTAGACCGCGTCGAGAACCAGCTTGATTCTTTTACCCGGAGTCAGGTCCTTACCCATAACCAGCTGCCCGTGGGTATCCGCCCATTGCAACCAAGCTTTCTGTGCTTTAGCAGGGACTTTGCAGTGGGTCATGTCCAAGGATGATGAAACATCCTGCCAAAGCTTGTGGGCTGTGCGGGCACCGATGCCAGGCAGCATCAGGGCAATGCGCTTGAAGGCAACTTCATCCCGCATGTTGAGCGAGAACTTCAGATAGGCTGCAATATCCTTGATGTGAGCCTGCTCGAAAAAGCGCAGACCGGAGGTGATCTGGAAAGGAATATTGCGGCGGGTCAATTCCATCTGGATTTCCATCGAGTGGAAATGAGAACGGTAAAGCACCGCCATATCCTTCAATTCGATCCCCTCATCGCGCAACTCCAGAAGCCTCTGGGCCACAAACATTGCCTGCTGGCGGCTATCGTCCAGGGCAACCAAGGCGGGTTTAACTCCCGTGCTGCGGACGGGACGAAGCTCCTTGGGAAACTGGCGGGTATTCTGCGAAATAGCGCTGTTGGCCAACTGCAGGATCTCGGGAATACTGCGGTAGTTGGTTTCAATCCGGATCACGCGGGAGCCTTCGTGCCGGTCCGGAAACTTCATGATGTTTTCGAAGTTTGCCCCGCGCCAGGAGTAGATGCTCTGGGCGTCGTCCCCCACCACCATGATCTGATGATGTAAACCGCCGAGAAGATCCACCAAGTCGGATTGGACCTTGTTCGTATCCTGATATTCATCCACGAGGATATGCTGGAAGCGATTCTGGTATTTCAGGCGTATGTCCTCGTGCTCCAGGAGAAGACGCAGGGTCAGGGTAAGGAGGTCGTCATAGTCCACCGCATTGACACGCTTCTTCCTATCGCGGTAAGCCTGCGACATGGAGGAAATCTGGGGTTCGAACTCCGAGAAATAATCGTAACTTTCCGATAGTATACCGGTAATATTCTTCTCCTTGTTGGCCGATAGACTGAAGATGTCCATCAGGACGTCGGCCTTGGGAAAACGTTTGTCCTTCTGGTCGATATCGGAATCGCTGAGGCAGGCAGCCACAAGGTCTTTCGCGTCCTCGCGGTCGAGAATGGAAAAGCCCTGGTCGAGTCCTATGAGGTCGGCATGACGGCGTAGGATTCGGTGCCCGATATGGTGGAAGGTCCCTCCCCAGAGCCGTGAAATATCCTGTGGCAGGAGATCCCCGACCCGTCTTAACATTTCCTTCGCGGCCTTGTTGGTGAAGGTCAACAGCAGGATTTCCTCGGGACTGACACCATGCTCCATCAAGTAGGCCACGCGATAGGTCAGGGTCCGGGTCTTGCCACTGCCCGCGCCGGCGATGACAAGAATGGGACCCGGCTTGGCCGTGACAGCCTCAAGTTGCTGCTCGTTGAGCAGTGCGGCATAGTCAATCTGCGGCTTGGGAGGGCCGGAGTGAGACTTTAATGTGTAAGAGACTGACATTCGCGTAGATCTATTTTTTTGTCGTAGAGGGCCTTGCCTATGATAGCACCATAAAGGCCCGGGATCTTTGAAAGATTGCGGATGTCATCAACACAGGAAACACCTCCCGAGGCCACGATACCGGCGGGCACGGCACGCACCATGGCTTCCTGGGCCTTGAGATTGGGTCCGGCCATCATGCCGTCGGTGGATATATCGGTGTAGATGATCGTCTGCACCCCGAGATCGCTGACGGCTTTAGCCAGATCAAAGGCATCCCAGTTGGAAATCTCAACCCAGCCTTTGATGGCGACTTTTCCGTCCTTGGCATCGATACCAACGGCGATCTTGTCTCCCCCGAAACTCTGGACCGCTTCTTTAACAAAATCCAGGGACTCACATGCCTTGCTACCGATGATGGCGCGGGACACTCCTGCTTTCATTGCGAGTTCAATGGAGGCCATATCCCGCATTCCTCCACCCACTTCGCAGGGAATGGTCAGGGCAGAACAAATTGCACGGATCGATTCAAGGTTGGCCAGCTTCCCGGTAAAGGCCGCGTCGAGATCCACAACATGCAGGTAATCCCCCCCTTCCATTTCCCATTTCCGGGCAAAGGCCACAGGATCGTCAGTGTAGACCGTCTTTTGATCAGCCCTGCCTTGCAGCAAACGGACGACTTGTCCTCCCATCAGATCTATGGCCGGCAAAATCAACATCATCCCGTCCTAGCCTGCTTAAATGACATCGCAAGAGCGGAATCAAGCATCAGGTTTATTTCGGCAAAAAGAATGGTATCTTTACCCATGAAAGTTTATTGGATTCTGGGAGATCAGTTGCTGAAGAATCATCCGGCTTTTACACGGGCAGCCAAGGGTGACGTGATCCTGTTCGTCGAATCCACAGCCCGCGCCGGGCATCTGCGTTACCACCAACATAAGCTGGTACTACTTTATAGTGCCATGCGGCATTACGCACAGGATCTGAAAAAAAACGGCTTTCAGGTCCTTTATCATCATATCGAGAACGGTGCCGGGGATTACCTTTCTGCACTAAAACTTTTTGTCGACAGGGAAAAACCGGAATCCTTGGTGGTGATGGCTCCCAACGAATGGGAAATGCAGGCTCTACTCCCGAAGCTGTCGCAAAAGCTGGGCTTACCGGTGGAGATATTACCGAACGAACAATTCCTTGTCTCACGCGAGGATTTTAAAAATTGGGCGGGCGATAAACGAAGCCTGTTAATGGCGCACCACTATCAGTTCCAGCGCAAACGCCTGAACCTCTTGATTGATTCGCAGGGAAAACCAGAGGGTGGCTCCTGGAGTTTTGACCCTGAAAACCGGTCAACAGCATCTGAATTCCTTAAAAGCCACCAAACCCCTCCTCCCCTTCCACACCCGGAACACGACCCGATCACGCGGGATGTCATCAACCTGGTCAAAAAGAACTGGGCAGATCATCCCGGAGATGCGGAAAACTTCTGGCTGCCGGTCACACGTGAAGAAGCCCTGCGCTGGCTCGATCATTTCATACGGAAGAAACTGTCCGGGTTCGGTCCCTTTGAAGATGCCATGATTTCGGGCCAGAATACGCTTTATCATTCCGTTCTTTCTCCCCTGCTGAATATCGGACTGTTGACACCCATGGAATGTATCGCAGCCGCTCTGGCGGAGTATGAAAAAGGTAAAGCACCTTTGGCTTCAGTCGAAGGATTCATCCGTCAGATCGTTGGATGGAGAGAGTTCATCAACGGGATTTACTGGTTGAAGATGCCCGGATATCGCGATGAGAATTTTCTTCAGGCATCCCGTCCCCTGCCTCCTTGGATCCATAGCGGAGAAACCGATATGAACTGTCTTCATCAATGCATCAAGCAGGTCAATGCCAGCGGATACAACCATCACATCCAAAGGCTGATGGTTCTGGGAAATTTCTTTATGCTCAGCGGCTGCGAACCCAAAGCTGTTCTGCGTTGGTATATGGAAATGTATGTGGATGCCTATGATTGGGTGATGCAACCGAATGTGCTTGGTATGATTCTTTATGCGGATGGGGGCTTTATTGCCACCAAACCCTACGTTGCGGGCAGCGGTTATATCTCCAGGATGAGCAATTACTGCCAAGGCTGCCGTTACAAGCCGGATATCAAGACGGGTCCGGAGGCCTGCCCTTTCAATTATCTGTACTGGTCTTTTTTCGACTTACATGGGGGAAAATTCAAAAAGAATCCCAGGGTCGGGATGATGCTGAGAACCTGGGAGAAAAAAAGTCCTGAAGATAAACTCAGCATTCGGGATTCAAGCGACGCCTTTTTTGCCGCTCATTTCCCAACCCAGACCAGTTGAAGATCAATTAACGACCAGCTTGGGATCGGCCTTGCGGAGGGCGTCCGCCTTGGCTTGGGCTGCATCAGCACGTTTTTTGGGCTCGTAATAGAGGGACGCGACTTTCACGTAGGCTTCCAAAGCCTGCTGCTTGTCTCCTTTTTTCTCGTAGACCTGGGCTTTGACATAAAATACGTGGTTCAGAATACGCAGGGTTTTACGATCCGGAATGGCATTCGTGTTGATGGCTTTTTCGATTTCATCCAGAAGGGCCATGGCTTCATCCGTTTTGTCCCGGGTCAGGAGTATGGTCGCTTTTCCCACCATTCCCTTGTAACGAAAAACACTGTTTGGATAGGATTGGATGATTTTATCGCAAATTTGTTCGCTTTCAAAGGTCTTACCCGTGGCAGCCAAAGCCTCGGCCAGATACCCAGCCGCATCAGCCACCCAAGGGACATCCAAACCCAGAAACTTGGTGGTCAGGGGCTGCAGCAATTCGATGCCTTTAGCGTGGTTTTCCTCCAAAACGGCTGTAACACCCTGCGCATATTCCGGCCTTTCCGCCACTTCCACCGACTCAATATTGGCCTTGGGGTAAGGAATCGTGCCCTTTTCGAATTTGATGGTCACATTACCAGCCGCATCAACCCCTTGAATTTCTCCTTGCACCGGAGGGCCTTGTCGGAGAATGATTTTGTCTTGGGCTTGAGAGAACCCTGCCATCAGCAGGTATGCCATGCATACCGAAGAGGTCAGGGATATCGAATGTCCGAAACGATAATTAAATGATGATGCAAAATGAGAATTCATAGACCAATCTCCTTGTGCATTAAATAATAGCAAACAACAACAAAAAATCACGTCCTTCTTTATGCTAAGCTTTCTCAGCTCCAAATTCCGGTTCCTTCTCATCGTCGTCCTGATCATCCTGGGTATCTCGTTTATCTTCTTTGATCAAAGCCAAATGGGTCATGGGGAGTCCAACCCCAAGGTTGCTGTCATTGAGGGAAAAACCATCAAAAGACAGGATTACGAAGTGGCCCTTCGTAGCACCTCCCTCATTTATACCCTCCAGACCGGACGCCAGGCCGAGCCCCAGATGGAGCGGATTTTCCGCGCCCAGACCTGGAACAGACTCCTCATTCTGGCGGCAGCCAAGGAAGCTGGAATTTCTGCCACAACTGAGCAGGCTGTGAATTTCATTAAAAACCACCCCTTGTTCAAAGACGAGAAAGGCAACTACTCCCCCGCTGCTTTCCAGTTCTTCGGCAGGGAACTCCTCAAACCACAGGGTATCAGTGAAGAACGGTTCCAGGAAATTATCCAAAACCAGATCATTTTCGAACAAATGCTCAAAACCATCTCATCAACGGCTGTGGTTCGTCCTTCTGAGGTCGAGGAGGCCTTTGCCTCCCTTTACGGGCAGGTTACGATCAAATATGTCCTGTTACCCGAAGGCCCGATCAGAGCCTCCATCCAGCCGACAGAAGATGAATTGAAAGACTTTTACCAAAAAAATCAGGCCAACTTCCTTTCACCCGAGCTTCGCAAGGTGGATTACGTGCTCTTCACCTTAAAACCTGATCAGGCCAAACTTCCGGAAGACCAAAAGAATGCAGCTCTTAAGGTGCTGATGCAGGAGGCCTACCGTTTTACGGAGCCTTTTTTCAATGACGACCAGACAGCCCCGGAATTCAAATCTGCCGCAGCCAAAGCAGGATTGAACGTACAAAGTTCCGCCTTTGTCACCCGCAAGGAACCCCTTCTACCCGGAGATCCCTCGTCGGCCAAACTGACAGATCTGGCTTTCATACTGTACAAAAAAAGCCCCGTCAGCGATTTTCAACAGATCAGCAATGGTTTTGCCGTATTGCATCTGGCGGAGATCCAGGAACCTGCAGCAGTGCCCTTTGATAAGGTTAGCGAAGAAATCAGACAACTTTACATCACAAACAAAACACTGGAACAACTTACCCTCAAAGGGAAAACCCTGGCCAAAGAACTGCAATCGGCCGTTGCCTCAGGTCAGACCTGGGAAAAAGCCGCCGGGGCCAGTGGCTTGAAATCCATTACCGTGCCGTCTTTCTCCCCTGCCAGAGAGGCTGATCTCAAGTCACCCGCAGCCGATGCCATCCGCTTCTGGGCCCAACGTCTCAAGGTCGGGGCTGTCAGTGAATTCAGCCGCAGCACGGAGGGCGGCATGGTCTTCTTTCTGGCCGAACGAAAAATACCTTCGGAGGCCAACCAGGAGCAGGCCAGGAAAAACCTGGAGGAACAGATCGGACAACAACGCCGCTACCAGATTCTCGATGAATGGATCAGTGCCCGCGTGAAAAAGAAAGGGAACAACATTCCTCCCGATCTCCTCAGCGGTGAGGTGGGTGAGACACTCTAACCACTTATGGCATCACTTATCAATCTGACCCGCGGTAACGAGATCGGGGCCAACTGTTATTATTTGGATCTGGACGGCAAAGGGGTTTTGCTGGACTCGGGCATGCATCCCAAGGCGGAAAGCTTCGCCGCACTACCGAACTTTGATGCCCTTGGCCGGCGTAAAGCCGAGTGCATTTTCCTCAGCCATGCCCATCACGACCACTTGGGAACCATTCCCTTGGCCATGCAGCGTTTTCCCGATGCCAAGCTCTTCATGAGCGAACCCACATACTTTCTGGCGGAACCCCTCCTCCATAATTCCGTCAACGTCATGAAGCGCCAGCGCCTCGAGAAAGGCATTGCGGAATATCCCCTCTTCAACCATGGTGATTTGAAGCACCTTGTTGAGCGCTGGCAGGCCTGCCACTTGAATCAATGGTGGTCCACCGAAGGGTTCCCCGTCAAAGAAACGGAAAAAGCCGATATCCGTTTCCGTTTCCACCATGCTGGACACATCCTCGGTGCCGTCATGACGGAGATCCAATCCGCGGGCAAAAGGATTCTTTATACCGGAGACATCAACCTCAAAGATCAGACCCTGATGAACAAAGCCAGAGTTCCTGAGGGAGCCTTTGACACCCTGATCATTGAGTGCACCCGGGGTGCCAACCCAACATTACCTGGATACAGCCGGAAAGCGGAAATCAGGCGTTTTATTGATGCCATCCAGAATATATTCGACAACCACGGCAGCCTGCTCATCCCTGTCTTTGCCATGGGTAAAACCCAGGAAATTTTGACGATACTCGATGAAGCCCAACGCCATGGAGAAATCCCTGATGAACCGATTTACATCGGAGGCCTGGGCAGGATTTTTACAGAAATTTACGACAAAATGGCTTATTGTTCGGAGCGTTTCCTTCCCAATCTCCAGATCATGGAAGACATCCATCCCCAGGTTTTCGACTGGACCAAACTGAAAAATTTTAAACAGAAAAAAGGACAGATCCTGCTTGTTCCCTCCGGCATGATGACCGAACAAACCACCTCCAATCGCCTGGCCCAACACTATCTGGCCCGTGAGCAGGACGGGATTTTCTTTGTCGGCTACTGCGATCCTGATTCCCCAGCTGGTCGTTTGAAAAAAACCGCACGTGGAGAACGTGTCAGCCTGAATCCGGATTTTGGTGATCAACCTGTCTTATGCTCAGTAAAACATTTCGATTTTACCTCCCACGCACTGAGGGAAGACCTGCTTGACTTCATTCTCGAGGTGAAACCCAAAACCTGCTTCCTCGTTCATGGTGATACCGCCGCCCTGACCTGGTTCCAGTCCCAACTGGCGGAAAAAGCAGCCGGGATCAAAGTACACATTCCCGAGTCCGGCAAAGAAATCCCCTTTTAGCCGTAGCTAAACATTTGGGTACCCGCGAAACACGCTAAAAGACGCGAAAATACGAGGCAGGAAGTTCAAAAAATCACTGGGAATAGGCATCCCTTTTCAGTGAGCCGGTTTAAAGGCAGGCCCCGTAAAGATTTTCTCTTTCTTTCGCGTCTTTTCGTATGTTGCGCGGGCAGAGCTTTAAATAGTTCCGTTACTTTACCCTACCTAAAATTATCCCTCGGGACAGGTGGAGGTTTGCCTACGGCTACGGCCGTTTGTATCATTCGCCGTAGGCCTCACCGCAACAACCTGGGGCAACAGGGGGTTTCCGGTCTCGGCGCAGCCGTCCAGGACCACGAAGCCACCTGTCGACTCTGCTTGCCAAGCAGTCCTGCCATACCCTACCTTAAATTCTCCCTCGGGACAGGTGGCTGAGTGGTCTAAGGCACTCGACTCGAAATCGAGCGACGTGTTAAAGCGTCCGTGGGTTCAAATCCCACCCTGTCCGCCAACCTTCGCCAAGGCTATGCGTGTCAGGTCTGAGGTGTATTTAGGGTCATGTCTCGACATTCAGCATTTTGGCGGGGTCACCCCATTTTCTGTTCCAGCTCCAAATGGCCTCAAATCTTGTTCTAAAGCGTTTAAATACCTCGCGGCCCCTGAATAGATTTCCCGCAACTTTAGGCCTTCAGGGAGAGCCTGGCAAAACGCTCCAGCCCGATCAATCCCCAAAGACCGCGCAATTGCTCTTGATGAGACGCTCTCAGCTATTTTATAAATGCTGAATGTTGAGACGTGACCCTAATAACTCCTCTAATGGCTCTCTGATTTCTTTGCAAGCGTGGCCTTATCCCGTAACTACCTCAACGCTTAACAAGATGAATAACTTCTTCAATTTGCGACTGATTGCTTTCATAGGTGGCGGTCTGCTGAGTCTCGTAACCTTCCGCCTCGACCCGGAAAACAAACTTCTTCCCCATCCAGCTCGTTGTCCAGTTCACTTGGCCATCTGCGAAAGTCTTTACGCCATCAGCGTACCACATAATGTTTCCACGCTCAAACTCCTGGCCCGCTGTGACCCGGACGCTTGGGACAGGTTTGCCATCCTTAGCGTCCTGGACCTTGGCTTTGAAACGCAAGGCGGGCTTCAAGGTAATGACGGTCTCGGCATTCCCGGTCTTTGCCTGTAGAAGGTAATCGCTGAGGAATTCCAGATTCTGGAAGGCCCTAAAAGAAGTGGTCACCCCTTCATCCGGAGCTCCTCTCCAAGTAAAGCGCCCTTCCTCATCCGTCTGGGTGGAGAAGCGAAGTGTCCTGAGTTTGTTCCAGGTATCGACCCCAACGTACACTTCTGCCGCCGGAGTTCCATCTTCTTTCAAAACACGACCCTGTACCACGTTTCCAGCCACCAACCGTAAGGACACATTCTCCTGTAGGGGTAAAGTAACTTCGCGAGCTAGAGGTTTGTGTGTTGGCGATTCCACCGTCACCCAGTCCTTACCTTCCCTCAGGCCTTTGAAGCGGAAGCGTCCTTCACGATCCGTTTCAACCATGGGCGCATTATTTCCGTGGATATCGTCCCCGATGGTCAAGGTACAGGGATAAACTGGGCGACCCTGCTCATCCTGTACCACACCCGCCCAGTCCAGACCTTTCTTAAGAACCAGTACAGCCGTGCCATCACGAAGGCTGGAGGGATCTTGTCCTGTGGCCATGCGGTACATGTTCGTCCCGCTGTCGGTCGAAGCCTGGTAATCGGGATGACTAGCCCGTATGGCGATGCCTTTCAGGTCGGGTGGAAACCCATCAAGCGTCCAACGTCCGGAATTGTCAGTTTTGGTCTCAACATCGAACAACTCCACCCTGTCGACAAAGACATTTGACCGATAACCGCCGATCATCCATAGCGAGACCGTAGCTCCCGGAATTCCCTTTCCGACCTCGTCCCGTATGATTCCTGAAATCGGGGAAGCCGGCTGCAACCGGATCTCGTAGCTTTCCGGCAAGGCCAATGGATCACCAGCCTTGCTCCAAGATACCACATGCTTGGCAAAGCGAGGATCTTGAATCCTGACCTCGAACAGGTTTATTTCCGTCTTCGGAAGTTGGACATTCAAGATCCCCTGCTTGTCGCTGGAGATTTTGCGAGCCGCTTCTTTGTTGATTCGGACCTCAACCTGGACAGTGGCCGCCTCTATACCGTCAAGTTCGTTGACTAAGTGAAGTGAAATATTTTCACGAGCTACGAGAGGGCCTGGGCTCTGCACAAAGGCTGCGGTTTTGGGCTTAGGGAGGTCGGTGATACCCTTTGGTAAATCATTCAACACCTCAAAGGAAGTCACCTGCACATCCGTGAATTTTTCCTCTTCCGCACTGGAATAGGTGAACCTATATTTCTTGGGATAGGGATGCCCTTCCGCGCTCTCGCCCATTTCAATCACCTGAAAGGTTGAGGGATAAGAGAACTCATTCCGAGGGTAAGCCAATTCATGGAACCAGAGAGTATGCGGGATCTTCCTGTCTACGATGTAAGTCTTTTGCTGGATAAGATTGCCTTTTTCTCCGATACATTGTCGAAAGCGAATGGCCGGACGTCCCTCCCACTCGATCTCCTCCAATTCGTAATAGAATCCTATCCCCGAGCTCGCGATCCCAACCTGAATCCTCTGACGGATTATAATGGTGAGTTCCTTCTCGGAATCTCCTGTCAGGTAGTGCCCCATGCCCCGCGGCTCACCTCCCTGCGGGGTGTTCAGGTCGCTCTCTTCACGGAAAGAATAGGAATACTTCCCATCATTGATTTCCAACGTGTCGCTGGTCATGTAAGGAACTGCTCCTTCGATCCGTCTCGTGACCTTGTTATGGAACTCCTGCCTGTGCATGCCGGTCCATTGATCCACCCAGGCTTCCATCTTCGAAGGCTGCGGGCTAACCATTTTGACCCCGCTGGCCCGATCTATTTCAGTGTAGACGAACTCGGACTTGATATGGATGAAACGCAGAGCCGTCTGATTGGCGGTAAGCCCGTCGTAAACGGATTTCAGCAGGAGCATTTGCTTGGGAGAAAAATACTGCGAATCCTTGCTGACTTGCAAACCACTGCGTTCGCTGATCACGAAATGCGAGAACAATACAACAATCCCTAAGAGCACCAAGACACTTAACATGGCAAGAATCTTCCGGCTAAGATGATTCCGCCAAGGATTGGTCTCGAGCAGAGCCCGAATGCGTTTTTCCAGGGAACCCCGACCAATCATCATCACGCCCAGCGATGAATGGCGTGGCCCCTTGATCGTGGCCAAGTCCAACAGTGTCCGGGCATAAAGGTCGGGCGACACATTCGCTTCCAGCACTAGGTCGTCGGCGGCCTTCTCGGCTTCAGCCAGCATGGAGCGGATCGCGACAAAGGCTGCCGGGTTCCACCACCACACAGCCGCCACCAGCTTACTTAGCCAGAGCCACCAGAGATCTTTGCGCTTCCAATGCGCGAACTCATGCAAGAAAACACTTTCAAGACGGTCAGTCTCCCAGCCCCCGGCATCTGAGGGGAGACACAGACAGGGGTTTCTCAAGCCTAGCAATAGAGGACAAGACAGAGCGGGAGACAATCGGAGTTCTACCGCACCTTTGGCTTCGCAAGCCTCGAGGATGCCTTGTGCTTTAGAGCGTAAGAGCTCCGCTGCATTGGAAGAACGTTTCCGTAATTGACGGATTCCCCCTACGATTTTGATAAGGTTGAACAAGCCTGCCAGCAGGGCTCCGACCCCCCATAGCGGCCAAATGCTTTTTTCGATCTGGTTTCCGAGAGTGGTCCGGATCTCCTCTGGGGAGACGAAGGGATCGCTAAGCCAAGGTGGTTGGGAAGGTTTAACGGCCGCCTTCCTTTCCTGTTCCGCCGCCTCATGGGTACGAATTAGCTTGTACTCGATGGCCTTATCAAAGGCGGAGTTTAGGTCAGTGGGCGGAGGTTTTACCCCCCATTCAATAATAAGACTGCGGGTTAGGGGTACAGTTAGCGCTAAGATAGGCAGGCAAAGGAGCAGAACCAGAACCGAGCGCCAGAGCCAATTCTTCGCCCGGGCGGACAAGCGGGGAAAGAGGCGGCAGATAATCCATGCGCCCGTCACGATTAAAACACATTTAAAAGCAACGAGCAGGAAAGCGCCCAAATAGGGAAAGCACATCTGCATTAGGATCCAGACGGACAATAGTTTACTCATCTAGCCCTCCGCTCGTTGATTAGGGCTGTCAGGCGGTCGGCCTCTTCCTGGGTCAGCTTCACCTTGCCGGGTCCGAGCAGGGCGCAGGCGGCCTCACTGACTGAGTTGTTGAAAAAGCGGCTGACCATCGTGCTCAGCGCATTCTTTCGGAGATCTTTGGCCGGTGCCACTGTTGAAAAGAAATCGCGACCCTTGACCCGGTGCTTCTCTATAACCTTCTTCTCGCAAAGGATGCGCAGGACGGAGCGAACGGCGGAGTAGCTGGGAGCTTCCTCAAGGCCTTCCTCGACCTCTCGGGCGCTGGCCTGCACCTTGTTCACGATAATGGCGAGCACCTCGTATTCGCGCCTACTCAAACTACTTGGGTTCAAGTCCTGTTTCATAAGTGCTGAAATATCAGCACCAGCAAATAAGTCAAGCCCATGCTGTAGAGGCCATAGGAAGCTTTGGTTTTGGAATTTGACTGCGTGGTCGTTGTGGGCGAGGGATAACGCAAGAGCGAGGGAATGGATCAAGCTGGATTTACCTACGTCACCATGACCCGAGCCCGTCCAAGGGATCGTGGTTGACAATCGACAGAACATCCACGGCGTCAGTCCCGACAAGGCCTGCCGGGATCACAGATTCTTGACAATTGACCGGCGTATCAAATCTTTCCAAGCCACTTCCAAAACTGCTTTGGGATGCTTGGCGGCAATGCGCATTAGGACACGTGCAGCCCCGGCCGGCTTGCGACGACCCTGCTCCCAGTTTTGCAGGGTATCCACACCGACCCCTAACATCCTGGCAAACGC
>Ga0136636_10001433_pt1 | contig 13910 bp, 11 predicted proteins | sample AntDrymUQ8522106_2_FD_104653 | JGI IMG/M metagenome (GOLD analysis project Ga0136636, IMG submission 104653) | Polar desert sand microbial communities from Dry Valleys, Antarctica - metaG UQ852 (21.06) | ecosystem: Environmental > Terrestrial > Soil > Desert | place: Antarctica: Dry Valley... | reverse complement strand
GCGGTCGGCAGTTCGTCTGCCAGTCGGGAGGAGACGGCGTCTCTACCATGGGGACGACCGGGATTGGACGACACCAGGTCGGATCAACCCGTCAACCACCTGAAGGAGAGCAACTTGGCCATTCGCGCGATCGACACCTTGCATGACATTCACACTGCCACCAACGACGTTCTGACGGGCTACCGTGAGATGGAGAAGAGGGCGCAGCCTGAGATCCAGACGGTGATCCGGCGCCTGTCCGATATGCACCAGCGGCACGCATCGGAGCAGGAGGCTGAACTGGTGCACCTGCGAGCAGCTGCCAAGGCAGATGCCTCCTTGCAGGGTACGGTCAACAAGGTTGTGGTGATCTTGCGCGACTGGGTGTCCGACCTGGACCGGGACGTGCTTCCGGCTGTGCGCCAGGGTGAGGAGGCGCTACGCGATGAATACAAGAAGGCGCTGGAGGAGCCGCAACTTCTTGAGTTTCCGTCTGTGGTTGCGGTGTTGCGGGTACAGTCTGACGCGATCGTCAGCGAGATTACGCGGCTGCCCAAGGGCTGAAGGAAGGCCTGCCCGACATGCCCCGGATGGTGACGTCCTGCACCTGCCGGGCGGGGTGGTGATGGCGGCAGGCTTGCCATGCCCCACGCCATCGGTGGCACTGTAGACCGAGGCGGTGGGCCAGGGCGGCGTGGTGGCCAGTCGGCGGCGCATGCCCATTCACAAACTTGCCTTGCGGGTTCCCAGGGCGGATGGATTGCCAACACGGTCGCCGGCGCTGGCGCCGGTCGGGCGCCAGTGGCGCGTCAGATCAATTGCGGGCTTGCACCTGCAGCTTGTTGTCGACGTTGATCACGCCGCCCACGCTGCGCGCCAGGTCAGCTGCACGGGTGCGGTCTTCGTCGCTTGGCGCGGTGCCATTCAGCATCACCTGGCCGGCCTGCGTGTCGACGTTGATCTTCATTGCGCTCAGCTTGTCGTCACGCGCCAGCAGGGTGTTGATCTCGGTGGTGATGGCGATGTCCTTGGTCGTGTCCGCCACGGCCTGCCCTGCAGCACGCACGTCCTGTCCCACCTGGTCGACCACCTGGCCGGCGCTCTTGCCGGAATCAGTGACCACCACGTCCGACGACCGGGTGCTGTCGTTGTTCGTGGCGGTGGTCTCGGCAGGGCGACCGCAGCCGGCCAGCAACGCCGCAGCGGCCAGCGCCACGGTCGGCAGCCACAGACGGGACCGGGGTTGATTGTTGGAGGGCATGGAGCTTCCTTTCTGGTTGCAATTGGGGGATGCAAGAACCATAGGCGGGCTTCCCCTTCACCTGCATCGGCCGCCGCCGCATGTGCCTGTCGGACGGGGCCGACAGTGCGCGCCGGGCGGCAGGCAATGTCCTGCAGCGCCCTCAGCCCTTCACACCTTCAGCCCGTCAGTCCTTCAGCCCGGCAGACCTTCAGTCCTGCTGCCTGTGGACTGGGGCTTTCGCCAGCAGCCCGCACAGCACGTCCAGGTCGATCGGCTTGACCAGGTGGTGGTCGAAGCCGGCATCGCCGGTGCGTTGGCGGTCCTGCGGCTGGCCCCAGCCGGTCTGCGCGATCAGCAACACGTCGCGGCCCCAGGGCTGGGCGCGGATGCGCCGGCAGGTCTCGAAGCCGTCCTGCACCGGCATGCCCAGGTCCAGCAGTGCCACGTCCGGGCGATGGCGCTCGGCCAGCGCCTGCGCCTGGGCGCCGTCGAAGGCCAGGTACACCTCGTGGCCCAGCGCCTGCAGCAGAAGCGCCAGACTGTCGGCGGCGTCACGCAGGTCGTCGGCCACCAGCACGCAGCGGCGGGCAGCGGCGGCCAGGCCGGTGGGCGCTGCCGCTGGTGCGCGCACAGCCACTGGCGCTGCCGCCGGTGCGGGCATCGGCAGGCGCACCGTGAAGGTACTGCCATGGCCGGCCCCGGCACTGCGCGCCACCAGTGTTCCACCATGCATTGCCACCAGCCCGCGCGCCAGCGACAGGCCGATGCCCAGGCCGCCGTGGCTGCCGTTGCCGCCGTCCGGTGTGCCGCGCACCTGGCTGAACATCTCGAAGATGTGCGGCAGGTTTTCGGCCGCGATACCGATGCCATCGTCGCTGACGTTGATCTCCAGCAACGCGCCGCGCTGTGCGGCCTGCAAGGTGATCCGACCGCCCGGCGCGGTGTACTTGGCAGCATTGACGAGCAGGTTCGACAGCACCTGCCCCAGCCGCGTGGGGTCGCCGTCGAACTGCACTGGTTGCGGTGGCAACAGCAGGTCGAGCCGGTGCCCCGCACGGTCGATCAGTGGCTGCGCCAGCTCGACCGCCCTGGCCACGACACCGGCGATGTCCAAGCGCTCGCAGCGCAGCGTGAACGGGCGGCGCGCCATGCGCGACACGTCGAGCAGGTCTTCCAGCAGCCGCGTCATTTGCGCCACCTGCCGGTCCATCACATCGCGGCACCAGTCGCGCTGGGCGTCGGGCAGGCCGGGCAACTGCAGCAGCCCCAGCGCATGGCGGATCGGTGCCAGCGGGTTGCGCAGTTCGTGCGCCAGCACGGCGATGAAGTCGTCCTTGCGGCGGTCAGCGTCCAGCAGTGCCAGCTCGGCCAGCTTGCGCGGCGTGATGTCCGCCGCCACACCGAAGTGGCGCAGCGGCTGGCCCTCGCTGTCGTATTCAGTCTGGCCGTGGTAGTCGATCCACACCAACCTGCCGTCGGGGTGCACCGCGCGGAACTCGCAAGCCAGCGGCTGGCGCGCGTCGATTGCCTGCTGCCGGCGCTGCAGAAAGGCGCTGCGGTCGTCCGGGTGGATCAACCTGGCCAGGCTGACGGCGCTGGGGCTGAAGTGCGCCGGATCGACGCCAAACAGCCGGTAGGTCTGCTCCGACCACCACAGCACGCCGCGCACCTGGTCGAAATCGAACACGCCCATGCGGCCGGACTCCAACACCAGCGCCAGACGTTCGCGCTCGATCCGCAGGCCGTCCTCGGCCAGCTTGCGATCGGTGATGTCGGCGACGATGCTGACCAGCCGGTGCGCACGGCCGTCGGGCAGGCGCGCCACCACCTGGCCGCGGCCCGACAACCACAGCAGCCGGCCGTCGGGGTGCAGCACCCGGTACTCGGCCGCGAACGACTCCATCACCTGGGCCTGGGCATGAAAGTGGTCCATCAGGTGCCGGTCGTCGGGGTGCAGCGCGCGTTGGTATTCGTCGTTGTCGCCGCCCACCCGACCCCGTCCGCCGGGAAGCACCAGGCCGAACAGCGCCATGCCCTCGGGCGACCACTGCCGCGTGCGCGTCAGGAAGTCGGTTTCCCACGAGCCCAGCCGCCCGGCGGCCAGTGCAGCGCGGTAGCCGGCGGTGCTGTCGTGCGGCCTGTGGGGCGTGCTGTCGCTGCCTGTCAGTGCGCGCAAGGGAACGGTCATCGGGTGATGCTGCCGGTGCGCTTGCCGTTCAATCCAGCGAAAGCGCACGAAACAGCGCTTTCAGATCCACCGGCTTGACAAAGTAGTGGTCGGCCCCCAGGAAGGTTTCGGCCACGCGGGGGTCCTCACGTTCGAAACCCGACATGGCGATCAGCACGATGTCCGAGCCGTACTGCGCGCGCATGCGCTGGGTCAACAGGTGGCCCGGCAGGAAGGGCATCACCACGTCGTAGATCAAGCAGTGGGGCTGGTGCTGCTGCACCTGCTGCAGCGCCTGCTGGCCGTCGTGGGCCACCCACACCTCGCAGCCGTGGTGGCGCAACAACGCGGCCATGGTGGCGGCGGCGTCTTCCACGTCGTCGGCGATGACGATGCGCAGCGCGTTCAACGCTGCCGGGCTCTGGACGGACACGACCACGGTGCTCAATCTGCCGACGAAAGCGCCGCCGGGACGGCAACTGCAAGCCCGGCGGCAACCGCAACGCCGACGGCAGCCATGCTGCAGGCGTGGTCGGAGCTGTCGGGCAGGGCCATCGGAATACCTTGTCGGGAGGTGCGGCCGCGCGGGCTGCGGCAGCCGTTAGTCAGGGCAAACGGCGTGCCTGCCACCAGGCCAGTGTGACCCTCTGGCGCGGCGGGCCGGCGCGCCAGCGCGCCAGCGCGCATCGGCGTGCACGGGTTGTGCAGTGGCCACGCTCTGCGGGCATGTGGTTTGCCGACCCTGACGTGGCGACTTTTCGCCGTACAGGAGCACATGCATGAACAAGGACCAGGTCAAGGGCGCCGCCAAGGAAGTGGCCGGCAAGGTGCAACGCAAGGCGGGTGAACTCGTGGACAGCCCCGAGCACCAGGTCAAGGGCGCCGTCAAGGAAGTCGCGGGCAAGGTGCAGAAGAATGTCGGCGATGCGAAAGAAGTGGTCAAGGACAGCCAGCGCAAGGCCTGACCAGCAACCACCAGCCGATGTGGCGGCGCGCTGACTTGCGCGCCGTCGCGCACGGCCCGGCGCTGAGCGGGCGCGGGCGCAGGAATACTGCGCCGAATGCGCTGCGCCGGTACCGCCCTCTGCTTTTCGGCCAGCGCCACTCGATCCGCTGGTGCCGTTGGGTCGCCGCTTCGACCGCGTTGCCGATGGCGTCTCACTGCGCGCGCGGCATTCGGGGATTTCCCCCTCGGCGCCTTCTTGGCGCGTCTGAGCCCCGGAGACCGCCCCTCATGGCCCGTCGCCGCTTGCCGCTGTCGGCCATCGGCACAAGTTGCCGCAAAGCCTGGATTGCCTAACCGCGACGCTGGTAAGCACGGCCTCAGAGCCTGAGAGTTTTTCGGGCGTGCGCGAGCAGCGCGTCAAAGGGCACCCGATCTAGGCGCAAAGCGCAGCCATAGCCCGGGCTATGGCGAGCATTTGCAAGGACGAGCGGGGGCACTTTGGCGTGATGAGCGGGCGTGAACGAAAGACTCTCAGGCTCTCAGCCGCACAGCCGCCGCAGGCATGCCGCATGCCAGCTGTATCCACATGCACCAAGCCACAGCAGCATGCGCCGGCGCGCACACCCGGCGCGCCGCAGTCCATCATCGTCAACGTTGTACTGCTGCCTCCCATGCCGGGGCAAGTGGTTCGGGCTGGTGAGGTGAATGCCATCGCTGCGGCGGCGCAACCACCCGGCCATGCAGTCGGATCGCGGCCGACTGCCTTGTCGGCTGCACAAGCCGAGGCTGCGGCCGCAAGCATCGAGCCTGCGCTGTTCGAGGAGGCGGGACAGGTCGACGCGAGCGGCGCCCTGCCGTCGCGATCGCTGGCGCTGTTGCACACCTGCGGCCTGTTGGCCGCACCCCTGCCCGAGAGCGTGGGCGGTGGCGCAGGCCTGAATGCGCCGCATCTGCGGCGGTCGCTGTTGCGTGTGCTGGCGCACCTGGGGCGCGGTAGCCTGCCGGTCGGGCGGCTGTACGAAGGCCACGTGAATGCCCTGGGCCTGATCGAAGCGTTCGCAGCGCCTGAAGCGGCTGCGCGCTGGTTCTGCGACGCCGCAGCCGGGCACTTGTTTGCGGTCTGGAACACTGAAGACGCCGCCGGCCTGCGCCTCGTCGCCGACCAGCCGGGGCGCTGGCAGCTGCAAGGCGCCAAGACCTTTGCATCCGGTGTCGGTACCGTCAGCCGGGCCTTGTTGACGGCCCGCGACGACGCTGGCGGCTGGCAGATGCTGGTTGTCGACACCGACATCCATCAGCCGGAGATCGACCGCGCGTTCTGGAAGCCGCTGGGCATGCGCTCTACAGGCAGCTTCAAGGCCGACTTCAACCACTGCACTGTGCGAACGACCGACCTGGTCGGTGCGCCTGGCGACTACGGCCGTGAACCTGCGTTCAGCGGCGGTGCGGTGCGCTTCGCCGCAGTGCAGCAAGGCGGCATCGAGGCCGTGTTCGACGCCACGCGCGCCTTCCTGGTCCGCCTGGGGCGCACCGACGATCCGCACCAGCGCGCCCGGCTCGGCGAGATGGCGGCGTGTGTGGCGGGTGGTCGCCAGTGGCTGCTGGCCGCCGCACAGCATGCCGTTGCACCGGCCGACCCGCCCGCCGAGTCCGGCCGCGCCGTGGCGCATGCGCACCTGATGCGCACGGCCATCGAAAGCAACGCGTTGCGCGTGCTGCAGTTGGCCGCGCGGTCGGTGGGTGCGCGTGGCCTGCTCGCGCCCGAGCCGTTCGAGCGACTGCACCGCGACCTGACCCATTACCTGCGGCAAGCCGGCCCGGACGCGGCGCTGACCGCCGCCGGCACCTACGTGTTGTCGCACGCTGCCCCCGCCTACGCGCTGTGGAACGAGTAGCCCACGCCTCCGCTCTGCAGCCAGCGTGCCTGGGCGCGGTGGTGGTCATCGCGCCGCACCCGGACGACGAGTCGATCGGCTGCGGCGGCCTGATCGCGCAGTTGCGACGGCAGGGGCAGTCCGTGGCCGTGCTGCTGCTGAGCGACGGCGCCTTGTCCCATCCGCAATCGCTGCGCTGGACCCGGCCTGCGCGTGTTCGCCTGCGGCTCGCCGAGTTCCACCTTGCCTTGCGGGCCCTGGGTGTCGGCACCGACAGCGCGCGGGCATTGCAGTGGCCCGATGGTGCGCTGCCGGATACCGGCGCGGCGGGTTTTGATGCTGCAGTGACGGAGCTGGCGGCCTGCCTTGCCGCGCTGACGCCGGCTACCTTGCTGGTGCCATGGCGGCGCGACCCTCACCCGGACCACCGCGCCGCAAGCGCGCTCGCGCGGGCGTCGAATGCGGGCCTGGCACGCCCGGCGCGCGTGCTCGAGTACCCGGTGTGGGCGCAGCAACGGGGGTCCGACGCCGAGCAGCCCCGCGTCGGCGAAGCCAGCCATTGGCGCGTCGACGTCGCCGCAGTCGTCCACAACAAGCTGCAAGCAATCGCCGCGCACAAGTCACAGCTCGGCGGCGTGATCGACGACGACCCCGGCGGCTTCGTGCTGCCGCCGGACATGCTGGCGCGCTGTGCGCAACCGTTCGAGACCTATTACGAGGTCGTCGACCCATGACACCAATATCGCTGCAACCGTCCTATTTCGATCAGGTCTACGCCGCCAACGCAGACCCGTGGTCGTTCGAGACCAGCGACTACGAGCGCGCCAAGTACGCCGCCACGCTGGTGGCCTTGCCGGCGGCGCAGTACGCCCAGGCGTTCGAGATCGGCTGCTCCATCGGTGTCCTCACCGCACTGCTGGCCACACGCTGCCAGCACCTGCTGGCGGTGGACGTGGCCGACGCAGCGTTGGCCTGCGCCCGAAAGCGCTGCGCAGGCTTGCCACAAGTCGACCTGCAGTGCATGCAGGTGCCGAACACCGTGCCGCCCGGCGACTTCGACCTGATCGTGCTGTCGGAGGTTGGCTACTACTGGTCGCCCGACGATCTGCAGCGCGCGCTGGACTGGATGTTGGGTGCCGTGCGCAGCGGCGGCCACCTGGTGCTGGTGCACTGGACGCCGGTCGTCGCCGACTATCCGCTGACAGGTGACGACGTGCACGCCATCGCCGGCCGGCAGGCCAGCAGCCGGGGCTGGGCCCACCGCGTTGGCCAGCGCCACGCGCGCTACCGCATCGACGTGTTCGAGTCCCCTTGAGCGCTGGCGGTCTGCTGGCGCCGGATCAGGCTGCGCAGCACGACGAGCGCCTGCGAGGTGCGCATCAACGGCAGCGCTTCGGCGCTGGCGGCCAGGCGTTGTGCATCCAGGTGCTGCCACAGCGCACCGAACGCCGGTGACGCGCGGGCGACGCGCCCGATGGTGCCGGGTGGCAGACGCAGCCGCGCGTCGAGATCGTCAGGCAGATGTCGCAGGAGGGCAGCGCCGTGGCGCTCCCAGGCACGGCGCAAGGCAGCGCGCACCGACAGCGCCTCGGCATGGCAGCGGGGGTCCCCGACCAGCGGGTCGTGGTGGTGCGGGGCGGCCTGGGCCCACTGCCGGAGTTGCCAAGACAAGCCGACAGCGGCGCGCCCGTCGGTCCGGCTGGACGTGACCACCCGCACCAGCGGGCTGTGGCGCACCCGCAAGTCAACACGCTCGAGTGCACGAATCAATGCCTCGTCTTCCAGGAAAGGCACGTCGGGCACGCCGCCAGCCAAGCGGTAGGCGCGCGCAGTCACCGCCAGGCTGGCGCCGAAGTGCTGGTGGTGGCGGGGCCAGGGGTCGAAGGGCTGCGGATCGACCAGACTGGCCAGACGCGAACGCAGCAACGCATGGGCGGCGTCGACGCGCTGGATGCGCAGGGCCGCCGGCGACGTGTGCTCACAGTTGTCGGTCAGGATCCTGCCGCCGACGGCGTCGCTGCCGAGGTCCAGCTCGCGCCAGGTGGCGGCCAGCCAGTCCGGCGCCACCCGGGTGTCGGCGTCGGTACTGGCGATGGCCGCCGCCGGACGGCCGATCGCTTCGAGCCGGGTCGCCGCCTGGTCCATCAGCTGGCGCCTCACGTAGCCGATGTTGGCCTGTGCTGGCGGAAGCGATGTTTCGACGACATGGAGCCCGAATCCGCGTTGGCTGGCGGCGAAGCAGCGGGCCACGGCCGCTGTCGCGTCGTCACAATTGTTGGCCAGCAGCAGCACTTCGAAGCTGCTGCGGTCCAACGGCCTGCCGTCGCAGCCGACCTGCGCGGCCAGGGCGGCCAACGACGCTGGCAGGTGCGCGGCTTCGTTGCGTGCCGGCAGCACGACGACGGCCCGCAGTGCGGGGCCTGGTGGTGGCAGGGCCGACCAGCCCGCCGTGCTGCGCGACAACGCGCCTTCTCCATCGAGCCGAGCGTCGTCACCCACGCGCTGGCACCTGTCCTGACCATCCATCAGCGCCGGCGCCCGCCGAAGCCGTTCAAATCGGCCTGCTGCCCGCGCCGGGATTCACCGCTCATGCGATGGCCTGCCCGCAGCCTGGCGCAGTGGCATGTCGGGCAGCGACATATCGAGCGCCGCAGATGCGCCGCTGAACCTGCGGCTTGAATTGGGCGTGCCGAGCAAGCCCAACAGGCCGACCAGCAAGAGTGGCAAGAAGATCCACAGGGGGACAAAAGAATCGAGGGCTGAAGTAACGTCCATTGGATAACCTCCGTCGGGCAGATTCGGTTGCACGGGCAACACCGGATTGGCAAGGCATCGGCACGACCTCGGCCGTCATGGCCTTGGCCAAACCCGGCAAGCGGCATGCCGGGAGCGCCGCCTGCCACGTGCCGCACGCATGACCGATCGGCATGCAGCGCGAGACGACCGGTTTCGGTGTCTGTGCAACCAGGAAGACGACATGAAGAAGACTCCATTGCTGCTGGCTGCCACGGCGTTGATCCTGGTGTCGATTCCGGGCTGCGCTGTCTGGCGCATCGCGCAATCGGCCGAGCTGGCGCGGCGCAGTGAAGCACTGCAGGCCACGCCGAGTGAGCCTGCATTGCGCCTGCTGGTGGTGGGCGACAGCACCGCTGTCGGCACTGGCGCCAGTTCGCCCTCCGCCAGCCTGGCCGGGCTGCTTGCCGCGCAGTTCCCGCGCCTGCTGATCGAGAACCGGGCCAGTGACGGCGCCACCTTTTCCGGCCTGGTGGCGCAGCTGGCCGGCGACAAGCCATACGACATGGTGCTGGTGCAGGCGGGCGGCAACGACGTGATCCGCCTGCGCGACATGGACGCCGTGGCGCGTGACATCGAGCGCGTCACCGCGCTGGCGCGCCAGCGTGCGCCGTTCGTGGTGCTGATGCCTGCCGGCAATGTCGGCAACGCGCCGTTCTTCTTCCCGCCGATGTCGTGGTGGATGACACAGCGCGCGCGGCAACTGCACGCCCATGTGCAGGCCAGCGCAGCACGGTCAGGTGCGGTCTATGTCAGCTTGTTCGAGGAGCGCGAAAACGACCCCTTCGCACGCCAGCGCGACTTGAATGCGAAGGATGGTCTGCACCCCAGCGACGCCGGCTACCGCGTGTGGCTGGACCAGCTGATGCGGCAGGCTGACCTGCGGCAACGCCTGGCGGCAGCGGCGCAGCCGTAGCGAGCAGCGACCGCAACAGCATCCCCTGCAACTGTTTCAGGTTGATCGGCTTGACCAGATAGTCAGCCGCGCCCAGCCTCAGGATGTGATCGACGTCTCGCGCGTTGCGTGGCCGGTGCACAGCACCACCTCGCTGTCGTCCATGGCCTGCGGATCGGCCAACGGGGCCATGCTGTTGCCATCGCGCAGGCGCAAGTCCGGCAGCAGGTTGTCAGGCTCCTGCAGCGTGCGCTGCCGCCTGGCGTCGCGCAGGGTCCTCAGATTGCGGCGGTCCGGATGGTCAGACTTTCGGGTGCCTGCTGCGCGCCCATGGGGCCGACACGGCTTTGCAGCCAGCCGGCCAGACGCACAGCGGTGGTGTCCCAACTGCGGCCGCTGAGCCGGGCCTGGGCGCGGGCTTGCCTGGCGCGGGCGTGGTGGGTCGATTCTGCCAACGCGCTGTCGCAAGCACCGACAAAGGCGTCGCTGCCCGCCGCACAGTACAGCCCGGCGTCACGCCAGCCGCGCAGTTCGGGCAACGGCGTGGCGACCACCGGCAGTCCGGCGCCCAGGGCTTCCAGCACCTTCAGAGGCAGGCCCGGCCGCGTGGCCGCACTATCGACAAACGGCAGCACTGCCACGCGCCAGCGTGACATCAGCGCGGGCAACAGCCGGTACGGCTGCTCGCCCAGCCAATGCAGGTTGGGCCGGCGTGGCAGGGTCTGCGGGTCGATTTTCACCACCGGGCCGACGAGGACGATCTGCCAACGCGGCCGGGCACGGGCCACGGCGGCCAGCAGCGCCAGGTCCATGCGCTCGTCGATCACCCCCGCAAAACCCAGCTGCGGACCGGCGACTTGCACGGCCAGCGTGGCGGCTTCCATCGCGTCCCAGCCATGGTGGTGCCGCGACGCAGGCGAGAACACCGCGTGGTCCAGCCCGTTGCGCAACACGGTCAGCCGCGCGCCGGCCAGGGCGCGGCGCGGCAAGGCCAGTGATTCGGTGGCGCACACCACGCCGTCGGCGGCGCAAAGCAAGGCGTCTTCCTGCCTTTGCAGCTGCGGCGGCGCGCCCTGGAAAGCCGCGAGTTCGTCGGCGCAGTCGTAGAACACGCGCCGCGGCCGCAGCGTCCAGGGCAGGTCGTCCAGCAGACCACGCGCCAGCGGCCAGGCCGTGGGCGTGGCAAGCCAGACCGTGTCCACATCCAGACCACTGTCGGTCAAGCCATCGCGCAACAGGCGCTGCAACGCGTGCTGCTGCGCGGCGCAGAAACCAGGCTGGAGCTCGGCGCCCGGCGTGTGGGGCACGACCACGTGGATGTGCGGGCCGGCAGGCACCAGGTCCAGCCGCGGCGGCCCGGTGCCGGGCAACGGCTCCTCGACGAAGACCAGATGCCAATCGCCCATCGGCCCTGCCAGCCGCTGCAAGAGCTGCCGGCTGCGATGGCGAACGAAGTCCCAGCGCAGGTGTGAAAAGGCCAGCAGCACCGGCCGGCGCTGCGGCGCAACGTCGGCGTGCTGCCACTGGCGCAGGGCGCCCATCGCCTCGGGCTCGGCGAAGCGCCGCAGCGTGCGCGCGCCCGCCACGCCCCGTTCATCGACATGCCACAACCCACTGCAGTGCCACTGCATCGCGTCGTGCCAATCGGGCCGGTCGACCAGCGGGTACACGCACAGGCCCAGCACTGGCACACCCGACGCACCGGCGGCGCGTACTTCGGCGGCAATCTCGTGCAGCCAGGCGGCCCGGCCGACACCGACATGGCTGGTTTCAGACACCACCATCGGCCGCGCATACCGCTGCGCCGCCTCGGCCAGCAACAGTGCGAAGCGGCTGCGCCGCGGGTCGCGGCTGGCCCAGTCCAGCGATTCGTCGCTGCCGACGACCCACTGGCTGTTGTGGTAATGGTTGACGCCGACGATGTCCAGCCACGCCGGCGTGCCGCCGAGGGACGGTTCCAGTGTGCCGGCCAGCATGTCCCAGGCCTGCCACTGCCAGCTGCGCACCAACGCAGCGTGTTCCGCCAGGTCGTCCCGGCCCAGAGGCTGCACCACATGCACCAGCGGTTCGACATGCATGAACCGTGCTTCGGGCAGCTCGGCGCGGATGGCCCGCATCGCCTGGATCGACGCCGCTGCAAGCCTGCACTTGGCTGCATAGCCGAGGTCGCGCAGTGAACCGCCCGCGTCTGCCTGCGCCTGCCGCGTCAGGCCGGCTTGCAGGTTGTTGGGCGCAGCGAACATCGTCGGCTGCGCCGCCGCCCAGGCCAGAAAGCTGATCTCGTTGATGGGCGTGAAGACCGGCGTGTGGCCCGCAGCGCGCTCGGCCGGGCCGAGCACCCGCGCCACCTCGCCCGCAAAGCGCGCCAGGCGCTCGATCATCGTGTCGTCATGCAGCGAGAGGCCGGCGGGCAAGCCGTAGTGCACAACAGTCCACAGCACTTGCAGACCGTGGCGGTGGGCGCTGGCCTGCGTGCGCAGCGCCCGGCGCAGATCGATGGCGCCTGAGGCCGACTCAGACAAGCGCCAACCGACGCTTTCGCGCACGCAGCGCATGCCGGCCTGCGCGGCACGGCGGTGGTCTTCTTCGAGGCGTGCCAGATGCCCGCTTGCGGCCACGAGGTCCAGTGCCATGCCGCTCCCGTTGACATGGTCAGCGCCTTCGAAGCCGCCCATCCAGAAGCCGTGGAACGGGCTGTCGATCGGCGGCGTCGCGGCCTGCGCGGCTCGGGGCATTGGTTTCACCGTGACAGCTCGGCAAGCGGTGTGCCGCACCTTGCCCGGCGCGATGCCCGTGGTGCGGCGATCGTTGCCACAAGGCGGGCGATGTGTGCAACCGGGCACTGCGCTTGCCCTGTCGCCGCATGCACACCTACAGATCGCAGCTGCCCGCAACATCCATCTCGGCGGCTGCTTACGACACCCTGGTGGTGGGTGCAGGTTTTGCCGGCAGCGTCATCGCTGAACGGCTGGCAAGCCAGGCCGGCGAACGCGTGCTGGTGGTGGACCGCAGGCCGCACATCGGCGGCAATGCCTTTGACCGCTATGACGAACACGGCTTGCTGGTCCACCCCTACGGGCCGCACATCTTTCACACGAACTCAGCGGACGTGTTCGGCTACCTGTCGCAATTCACCCGGTGGCGGCCGTACCAGCACCGCGTGCTCGCCAGCGTCGACGGGCAACTGCTGCCGATGCCGATCAACCTCGACACGGTCAACCGCCTCTACGGCCTGCAATTGAATGCGTTCGAACTCGACAGCTTCTTTGCTCGCCATGCCGAGAAGGTCGGCCAGGTGAAGACTTCCGAGGACGTGGTCGTCTCGCGGGTGGGCCGGGATCTGTATGAAAAGTTCTTCCGCGGTTACACGCGCAAGCAATGGGGTCTGGACCCGAGCGAGCTCGACGCCAGCGTGACCGCCCGCGTGCCCACGCGCACCACGCGAGACGACCGTTATTTCACCGACACCTACCAGGCCATGCCCTTGCACGGCTACACCCGGATGTTCGAGGCGATGCTGGCAAACCCGAAGATCCACATCATGCTGAACACCGACTACCGCGACGTGGTGCATCTGCTGCCGTGGAAGAAGATGGTCTATTGCGGGCCGATCGACAGTTTCTTCGACCATCGCCACGGCAAGCTGCCTTACCGCAGCCTGGCTTTCGAGCACGTCACCGTGCAACCGCCCGCAGGCCAGGCGCTTGTGCAGCCGGTCGGCACGGTTAACCACCCCAATGACCACGCGTACACCCGGGTCACAGAGTTCAAGCACCTGACCGGGCAGGCTCACGCCGCCTCTTCGCTGGTGTACGAATACCCGCAGAGCGACGGCGACCCCTACTACCCGGTTCCGCGTGCCGAGAACGCGACCCTCTTCCGACGCTACGAGGCCGAAGCCGAGGAGCTCAGTGACGTCACCTTCGTGGGCCGGCTGGCCAGCTACCGGTACTACAACATGGACCAGGTGGTCGGGCAGGCACTGACCACCGCCAAGCGCATGATGCGGCCGG
>Ga0136636_10001431_pt1 | contig 13919 bp, 10 predicted proteins | sample AntDrymUQ8522106_2_FD_104653 | JGI IMG/M metagenome (GOLD analysis project Ga0136636, IMG submission 104653) | Polar desert sand microbial communities from Dry Valleys, Antarctica - metaG UQ852 (21.06) | ecosystem: Environmental > Terrestrial > Soil > Desert | place: Antarctica: Dry Valley... | reverse complement strand
TTTGCTGACGACACAGCCCTGGAGGAAGCTCTGCTGCGCTGCTTTGCACGGGGCCGCTTGACCAGTGAGGCTCTGGCACTGCGGCGCAAGCAGTTCGATCGCGGGCCCAGTGTCGAAACCTATGGTCTGGTGTTGAAAGCCGGCAAAGAAGCGAAAGAGGACCCTCAGACCCTGCGCCAAACCTTGCTGGACCACCTGCAGGTTCGTGAGAATGACATCAGTGCCAAATTGCTGCAGACCCATGGACGATCCGCGCGTCTTGACGGTCGGCACGCGCCTGATGTGACCGTGCGGGCGCAAATCCTTGGCTCCGAGAAACGTTGGCTGGAGGCGTTTGACCTGGTCAGCACCTCCGGTATGGACTGCCGCAGTGACGTTCTGCAATCCATTGCGCTGCACCTTCCCGCAGGGCATCACGAACAGGCGATCACGATCCTCATGCAGGTCTTGACGCAGCTGATGTCCCACGCCAGCAGCCCCTACGGTGAGGAACTGGCCCTGGTCAAAGAAATCACCAAGCGAATGGGGGCTGAGCAGCAAAGCCAGTGGCTGGGCGAATTGCGCTCACAGTACCGTGCCAAGCGCAACTTTGTGCGGGATTTGCCAGCCGGGCGCACTCGGTAGGCGCCAGTACCATCGGATGATGGACACACCAACATGAGCAAACACACTTGGCAATTCGCGCCCGGGTTTCGCAGCAAGGCGTTTGGCTGGAAATCAGACATCCCGATACAACGGATCAGGGAAGCCCTCTCAGAAATCAAACTGGTGGCCAAGAAAGAGCCGGTGATTGCAGCGGAAGGCGCCATTGTTCTGCTGGAAAAACTCTCACCGGCACTGGAGCAGGTGGACAGCTCCTCTGGCGCCATCGGCTCTGCCGTGAACCGTGCCATCGAAACCGTGGTGCCCATCATCGTCAGAGCCAAGGTTGACACTGCCGTGCGGCAGCGCTGGCTGGAGCGTGTGTGGAAAGCGTTTGAGGACGATGGCATACCGTACATCGAGCTCCTTGGCGACTTCTGGGGCGAATTGTGTGTCCAGCCCGAGCTGGCATCGCACTGGGCGGACCAGCTTGTGCCGGCCGTCGAGAGCATTTGGGACCATGCGACGCCGGGTCATCGGTTCTATAAGGGTAGTACCGCCTGCATGGCATCGCTTCTGGCGGCGGGTCGGCACGAAGAGTTGCTGGCCTTGCTGGAGAAAGCACCTTTCAAGTGGTGGCATGACCGGCGCTGGGGCGTCAAAGCGCTGGTGGCCCAAGGCAAACCAACCGAGGCACTGCGCTATGCTGAACAGTCGCTGGGTAAAAATGAACCGCACGGGCAGATCGCCCAGGCCTGTGAAGCCATCCTGCTGACCACGGGCCAACTCGACGAGGCCTACAGCCTGTATGCGCTGGAGGCCAACCAGGCCACCACCCACCTGGCCACTTTTCGCTCGATTGTCAAAAAGTACCCGAACAAGACGGCCAAAGTCATCTTGCTTGATCTGATCAAAAGCACGCCTGACTCGCAAGGCAAATGGTTTGCCGCCGCCAAGGACGCGGGCCTGTTTGACGTGGCGATCGAACTGGTCGAACACAGCCCGACCGACCCCCGCACCCTGGCCCGCGCGGCCCGGGATTTTGCGGTGAGTCAGCCGGGCTTTGCCATGGCCTGCGGCATGGCATCACTGCGCTGGATTGCACACGGACACGGCTACGACATCACCGGCAGCGATGTGCTTGATGCTTACATGGCGCTGATGCAGGCCGCCAGCCAAGCCGGAATCGAGCCCCAGCAAGTCAAGACGCAGGTGCGCACCTTGATCACCCAAAATCCTGCCAACGACAAGTTCATGACGTCCATTCTGGGGCGACATCTGGCCGGCTGAAGGCACGCTTTCGGCATTGGCGTCCGATTGAACCTTAAGACGATCGCCTGCCGAGGCGCTTGCTCAAATCACCAGGCGGGAACCCATCTTTTTGGCCAAGTAATGGGCCTCCTTGCCAAAACGCATGTGGTCGCGGGCAGTCGCAAGGGCCTTCATTTCTTCAAGAATGCCGCCAATCCAGGTCAGGTGACCAAAGCGGGCCTGTGTCTGCGCCAACAGTGCCTCCACGGCCGGCCAGTCGCCCGCTACTGCTGCCGTCCTGGCCCCCTCCAGCACAACGCGCAGTAGTCGTTGAACAGCGTGACTTTGACGCCTTCTGGCGCGGCTATCGAAAGCTGCAGCAGTCTGACAAAAATTCTGGAAATCAGATCAAACTCTTCGGCAAACGGCTCCATCAGATCGGGCGCCGTGTCACCATAGTGCGAATTCCCCTGCCCGTAGCTGCTGGTGCTCACCCCGGCGCCCACGATATCGTCACACAGTTTGGCAGTGGCCATGGGGTCGGTCGCGCCTTCACTGACCTGACCGTCGTAGAGGATGGATCATCCCCGACAACACTGGCAAACAACGTCATGCACGAACGGAATTTCATGTCGTCTGGCTAACCCAACGACTCCAAGCAACTATTTCACGGTGTTGACAGCCACCTTGAAGTTCACGCAGCGCCATTTCGAGCCCAGACCATGTAAAAAACGGCGGTTCCCACCAAGAATGTGCGCTAAGGCACAAACGCTTCGCGAGCATTTTTCTAGACTACGGCGAACATCCAAAGAGCGCCGACATGCAAATCAACACCACGCAAACTCCTACCGCAACTGTGCCGCAAAACCCGGCAATCTCAACGACGGTTTCCAGATTCGCGTTCTGGCCATCGGACATCCCCCAGCCACTCGCTCGTGGAAGTCAAGACGACTTGCGAGACCCTGACCAGCGAGTTCGTGAATCAGGAGAATGGTGAGGCTAGCAAATAGACCATGCCCAACGCATCTCCGAGTGGTCATCGACCATCTCACCTCACTGCAAGGTGTCTAAACCTTCCACGGCTAGGCCGGTGACTGTTTTGATTCTGACCAGTTGGCACATATCGTATGTGCGAGAACGAACCGACTTCTGATTTTCTCAAGGCTAGTATCAAGTGGCTTGATGAAAAACACGAACCTCATCACTCAAAACCGTGCCGAATTCGGCAACTATTTGGCCATTACAGGGAACTATTGACATGACACAAAAAGCTGAATACATCACAAAAATGAAATCTCAACTGGATAAGTTGAACGCCAAGATGGAGCATTTGCAAACCACGGCACAGGAGGCGAAGGAGGATGCACGTCTAAAATTCAAGGAAGAAATGACCAAGTTGCGCCACCAGTCCAAAACTGCCACTGCCAAACTCGAAGAAATGAAACAAACCAGCGAAGACTCCTGGAAAACTTTAGTCACTGACATGGAGCAAATGCATGACGCGTTTACCCACTCCTTCTTTTCACTCTTTCAAACCCCTTCAGTGAACGAACCACATCCTACTGGGGAGAAGTCCTCTCAGGAAACAAAGAAGAGTTGAAAAAATGCGATGAAATGCTGCCCTCTCTGCCTCGGACACGCGCCCAAATGATGAACGCATCCGAGTAAGAGAGCGTCAAACACTGCTCCCCGCCAGCTATCGGTGTCGGGTGCCATGCTTTGCCAGGCGAAGCCCAGTTAGCCACCATATTCAAAGAGTTCCGCTAAAGTCGTCGGGCCGACGGACTGACACAGGTTGCCAATTGACACACCGCATCGCCTCCTTACGCCAGCGTCGTGTCAATTTCATTCGCACCCGACTTCCCCAACTTAAAAATGGACAGACTTGCAACACCAAGGGTAAACCCTTAAATTTAGCATCCACAACCAGTGAAAGGACTCACCATGTCCAAACAAATCAAGCTCACTAAGGCTTACCCGCCCAGGCTCCAGTCTCAAAAGGACGCTGACGATGCCTATTTGAAAGCGTCGGTCGACATTTTTGACCTCGAGCGTCGGATGAAATCCATCGACAGCCGTTCGAATGGGCGTTGCATGTCTCCTTTAACAATCGGAATGGAGGGTCACTGATGTACACCGCCAATGAAAACCATCGCGATTTCAAGTCGACCCCTAATTCAATTGCAAACTTATCGACTGTAATCCTGTCGCTTCCATTTGATATCGCCCGAGATGGGTATACCAAAGCCGTTAAGACCGGACTCATCCAAGACTCACTAATTGCGTGCGCGCGCTATGCCCGTGACTTGCGCGCTTCAGAGAAAATGGCTCTGGGTCCATGGGCGCGCAGCTGCTGACACCCGACTGCGAAGGTGACCCACGAGCAAATTTTGGACTGCCGCATAGTGAATCCTCCGAATCCCTGTGCCAGAAACAGTTGCATCGTTCCCAGGCCGAGACAGCAATTTCCGTCAGCCTGGTTCAAATCGCCATCACCCGCACCAAGCCGGTTTAGCATGCGTCACTCTTTGCGTCAGCTTTGCTGATTCAGCATGATGCGCAGTCCACTGGCTCGCTGGGTCGGCTGCGCAACCGCCTTGGCCAGCAAACCTTGGGAGCCCGCCAACAGCGTGAATGACTTACGCGCTCGCGTGATGCCCGTATAGACCAGTTCCCGGTTGAGAATGCCGCCTGCGTAGTTCGGCAAGATCAGTGCCGTGTGCTCGAACTCCGAGCCCTGGCTTTTGTGGACGGTCATGGCAAAGGCCGTCTCGACGTGGGCCAGCCGACTGACACCCACCGAACGTAGGTTATCGCCCTCATAAAAGTACACCCGCAGGCCCGCGCCCGGTGTGGCCGATTGCAAGGCAATGCCGATGTCACCGTTAAAAACACCAAGAGCCGGGTCGTTGCGGGTGACCATGACGGGGCGGCCTGCGTACCACTCGCCCCGTGGGTTGAGCAGTCCGGCATGGGCCATTGCCCGTTCCACCTCACGGTTCAGACTGATGGTGCCCCAGTCCCCGTCACGCACGGCACACAACAGGCGGAACCTCTCGAAAGAAGTTAGCACCGACTTCACCCAGGCGTCATGGGCGTTGGTGTCCCGCTCAACCGGCCTGCTGGCAAGGCAGCTCAGGTACTGCTGGTAACAAACGTCCGTGCCTGGACGCCCGTGAAGTGCCAGGTGAAGAACCGCACTGGGTGCGGCAGACTCATCAACATGCAAGACAAGTGTCGAATCTGCGGCCATCAAGCGCAGGGCCTCTTTTGCGTCACCCAGGTTGACAGCCAGGGCCAACTGACCGATCGGGCCACCAAAGCGACGACTTTCCCGCAACATCACCGTTTGCTGTGCCAAGGCATTTGGATTGCCCCCATTGTCCAGAAATTTGGCAGGAAGCGTCTGGCCCGCGACCTGAGCGGCATAGCGCGCGGTGTCAAGGCAGTAGTGGCCCAACTCGGCGTCATGGCACAAGTCTCCAAGTACCGCGCCGGCCTCCACCGAGGCCAGTTGATCCTTGTCCCCTAAAAATATGACCCGTGCAGTGGGTGGCAGTGCATCGAGCAATGCGGCCATCATTTCCAGGTGCACCATGGAAGCCTCATCGACGATCAACACATCCAGGTCCAGGGGCTCACTGACGTTGAAGCGGAACTGGCGGGTGTCGGGCCGCGCGCCCAGCAGGGAATGCAAGGTCCTGGCCGCACCTATGCGCTGCGTCAGCGCCGGCAGATCAAGCTGCGCGCCCAGGCGTGCGTGTACCTCGGCCAGCGAGATGTCGATCGACTGTTTCAACCGGGCGGCGGCCTTTCCCGTCGGGGCAGCCAGTGCGACGCGCAGCAGTTCAGGGTTGGGGTCCACCGCAAACAAGAGTGCCAGCAGGCGTGCGGCGGTATAGGTCTTGCCGGTCCCTGCCCCCCCGGTGACGACGCAAAGCCTGCCCCGCAGGGCAACTGCGCAGGCCAGTTTCTGCCAGTCCACGGACTCCTTTTGACCCGCACTGGCCGGGGCCGCCGGATCAGCGGCAAAGAGGCGGTCCAGCCATTGCGCGGCGACCGTTTCATTCACGGCCAGGGTTTGCCCGGCGCGTTGGAGAAACTGCTCAGCCACCTGGCGTTCATAGTTCCAATAGCGGCGAAGGTACAAACGCGGTTCACCCTCGCCTGTGATGAGCACCAAGGGCTGACCCTGATCGGGGTCTTGCCCCACCTTGCGAACCACTTTGCTGCCCTGCAAAGCTGCCAGCCAGCCAGGCAAGTCATCGGGCAAGGTCGCCCATAAGGCAGTCAACGACTCCTGGGCTTCGGCGGGCCATCCCAGCAACGAGTTGGGGGTTTTGATCACAGCTTCCAGGCTCAGGCAGGTGTGTCCCCTGCCCTCCATGTGGACTGCCAAGGCGGTTGCCACCAGCAAGGCGGGGGCCGCAGCAGGGTCGAGTTCGGCAACAAAGGCGGCCATGGCACTGTCGAGTCGGCGCAACCACTGAGATTCGCTCCATTGGTGCAAGATCGCGAGCGTGGGGTTGACCTGTTCAAGCGCCTTTGGCGGTACACACACGGGTTCAGTCAGGACGTTATTCATGCGGCTTGCTCCTCGGTGGTCAACATGGCATCCAGCGCATCAAGCAGGGCGAGTGTGGGTGGGACGCAGTAGGCGCCTTTTTCTGGGCCATCAATGCCCCGAAGGAACAGGTAGATCGCGCCACCCAACTGCACCTCGGGTTGGTAGGATTCGCCCAGTCGGGCGCGAAGGAGACGGTGCAGGGCCAGCATGTACAGGGCGGCTTGCACATCATAGCGATGCTCCGCCATGGCCATCTCAAGAGCATCCCTGTGATAAGCCGTTGCATCGTCGCCCAGAAAGTTGGACTTGTAGTCCAGCACCCAGTAGCGCCCCTGATGCTCAAAGACCAGATCGGCAAAGCCCATCAACATGCCGTGCAGTTCGCGCTCCGGCAGGGACGCGCGCGCGATACCGTGCAGCAAGTGCTGCTTGCACAGTGAATCCACCGCCGGTGCCTTGAGGCGCTGCGCCGGCAGCCAGAACTCCATTTCTGGCAGAACATGGTCCAGATCGCACAGCGCTGCAGCCACGCCGGGCAGGGGTGTGCGCACGACTTCGGTAAGCCAGCTCACAACAGCGTCGCCCTGGTCCGCCCGCCCTGCGCGCTCGCTGCGACGCCGCAGTCGGTCTGCCAGCACCTCGTTGTTTGCCAACGCAAAGCCCTCCCCCGCCAGCCATTCAAGTTGTGCATGCAAAAAGTTGCCAGCAACGGCCCCCCGGATGAATCGGTGCCAAACGGCCGACTCCTCCAGCTTGGCTCGCGGTTTTGACAAGCCTTGCTGCTCTCCCACAGGAGGCAGCTCATCATCGGCCGGGCGTATCGACTGTGTTGGCGCAAGCGCTGCCACCGGCGCGGCCAGTGCACGCACCAGGGAGGTGAAGCTGCCAATGGTCCAGTTGCGCTCAAAACTGGCGGTAAAGGGGGCAACATCCTGCAGTGCGACGGGCGTGTCGCGCAAGATCAATGCGGTTCTGGGTGCGGCCTGCAGCGTTTCAATGAGGGCAATGTTGCCGTCAGCTGCTGCCAGCTCCTGCAACAGGCCCAGATACGTCTCGGGTTCACACGGGTCTGGGCCACCCAGCAGATAACCAGCGGCGCTCAAATACGTTTTGCATTCCTTGCTTTGTCCAGCCGTCAGCGCGGCAAAACCCATCCAGACGGTGTGGCGCGCACGGGTCAATGCCACATACAACAGCCGCAAGTCCTCACGCAAACGATCCCGGTCGGCACGCGCGAGCTGCCCGGCATCGAACTGCAAAAAGAGTTCGCGTTCGCCCGCCTCATCGGCCAGTTTCACAAACGGCGTGCGCGATTTTTCCATTTCCCGAAAGCTGCAAGCAAAAGGCAGGAAGACCACCGGATATTCCAACCCTTTGCTCTTGTGCACCGTCACCACCTTGACCAGATCGGCATCGCTCTCCAGGCGCACGATCTGCTCATCGCTGCTGGAAGCGCCCTCTTGCATTTGGGATTCCAGCCAGCGAATCACAGCCTGTTCACCATCGAGCTGGGCACTGGCCGCCTGCAAGAGTTCGGCAAGGTGCAAAACATTGGTCATGCGCCGCTCACCCTCGGCCTCAGCCAACCAGCGCACCGGCAGTCCCAGCAGGTGCAAGGTCTGGCGCAGCATGGTCAGTACGCCCTGGTTTTGCCAAATGACGTGCAGGCTTCGCATCTGCTCACTGCGCACATCAAACGCCTCATCACTGGCGGCAAGCCAGGCCAACTCGTCCAGACTGAGGCCAACCGTGCGGCTCGCCAGTGCGGCGCGCACCAGGCGCACATCCAGGGGTGAGGCCACTGCACGAAGCCAGTGCAGCAGATCGCCGGCCTCATTACTGTCAAAGACCGAGTCCTTGTCCGACAAGTAAACCGAGGCAACGCCCCGCAAACGCAACTCCCGTCGCACCGCAATCGCCTCGGTGCCGGTTCTCACCAGGACCGCCATATCGGCCGGACGAATGCGTTTGAAGGACTTATCCGCCGCTTCGAAACCAGCTTGCGGGTCATTCAACCAGCACACAATCTGCTCGGCACAGCGCCCGGCAAACAGCTCACGACTGCCCTCCTTGTTGCGCGGCTCCAGATCATGGGCAAGGGTCATGGCCGAGACGCTCCCCTGCCCGGTCTGAAACCGCTCTGCCCGACCACGCGCATTCACAGACACAAAGGGCAAAGGATTGACATCACCTTCCTTGAACATGAAGGCAGCTTCGGCTCTTTGATCTTCGCCCCGGCTGAACCATTGGTTCACCGCGCCCACCAGGGCGGTGGTCGATCGGTGGTTGGTGCCCAGCACATAGTGGCGCCCTTCGGTGGCGCGGCGCGCCTGGAGGTAGCTGTAAATGTCGGCCCCGCGAAAGCCATAGATGGACTGTTTGGGGTCGCCGATCAGCAGCAAGGCCGTCGTCGGGTCGTTGTCCTGGGTGCGGTAGATCTGGTTGAAGATGTTGTACTGCAGCGGCGACGTATCCTGAAACTCGTCAATCATCGCCACCGGGTACTGGGTCAGAATCCGGCTGCGCAGCTTGTCCCCGTTGGGGCCTGACAAAGCCTGGTCCAGGCGATTGAGCATGTCGGCAAAACCAAAGCCGCCCATCTGGCGTTTGAGCTGATCGGTGCGTTCCCCTACCCGGGTTGCCGCGTGCAGGCGCATCGCCACAGATGGTTTTGGAAGCAAGGCGTAGGCGTCTATCAGGTCCGCAAACGCCTGGAAGAAGTCGGGCAGTTGGATACCGGCTGTGCCAGGATTGCGCGCCTCAAGTATTCCTTCGGGCCTAAAACGTTTGTTAGCCGCAGCAGTCATCACCAGCGGCTCTGAGCAGGGATCAGCCGCCCACTCGCCCAGGGTGGTCAGCCATTTGGTGTAGTTGCCACGCGCAAGCTTGCGCCGGTCCCAGTCACAGGGCTGGGGGGTCGTTTGCTCGTCAAGCCAAACCTGCATGGCCTGGGCCCGTTGCACCCACCCCGCGCTCAACTTGAGCAATTCCGCATTGAGCGAATCGGTCTGTTCCTGCATGCACTGCGCCAGGCTTCCTGCCCCGGCTCCAACGGGCAGCGGCTGACCGACCAGATCACGCATGTCCTTGGCCAACTCGTCGACACCTTTCCAGACGCCCAGGACCATATCCAGCGCTTCACTTTCCAGTGGGTAACACTGCTGGCGCCAGTAGTCCTGCACCGCCTCCAGCAGAATGGCATTTTCATCAGCAACCAGCTCTTCGTCGAAGAGGCAGCCGCTGTCAAAGGCGTGTTCGCGCAGCATGCGCTGGCACCAGGCATCAATGGTATGCACCGACGCGTCGTCCATGCTTTCTGCAGCAGTGGCCAGGCGCCAGGCGGCGCTGGTGCGCTGAGCGCCCTCCTCGTAATCAGCGATCAAGCCCTTGAGCAGCTTGTCGTCGGGGTGGGCTTGCGCTTCACCCCGAAAGCATTTGGCCGCTTCCAGCAGCCGTGCCCGAATTCTGTCGGAGAGCTCGCGGGTTGCGGCCCGTGTGAAGGTCATGACAAGAATCTCGGCGGGCCTCAGGCTTGGCAGGGCTGTACCCGCGTCCTTGCCCTGTCCATGGCCCAGGACCAGTCGCAGATAAAGCGCAGCAATGGTCCAGGTTTTACCGGTGCCCGCGCTGGCTTCGATCAGGCGGCTGCCCCACAAGGGGAAGTCAGCGGCGTTGAGGATATTGCTCATGGGGTGACTCCTTCAAGTGCTTGGGGCTGCGCTGCGTGCGCTGTCGCGGTCACATGGCTGAGCACCCATTTGTGCAGTGGCCCGTACACCGTGCGGGACAGTTCTTCAAAGCGCGGATCGGCGCTCAAGGTCTCATAGTCGGGAAACAGACGGTGCAAACAAGGCTCCGAGCACTCTCCTGTTGTTTGATAGCTGCCGTCGTAGGTATCCCACGGTTTCTTGTCATCGACGAACGCCAGAGAGGTTTTTAGCGCCAGTGGCAAGGGTTTGCTCAGGCCCTGGCACCAAATCTGCATCAGCATGCCCAGGGTGTCTTGGGCGGTCTCCTGGTCCATCGGTTGAACCATCAGTGTGGCGTCCCGTCCAACCAGCACGCCCTTCACGACAATACCGTTGGCGGCGCAGACAACGCTGCGAACCCAGGCAAGCACCAGTTTGTCTGGGCGCACAACGCCCTTGGCGGGGTTGGAGCACAGCTTGCCGGGCTCAAGCTCCAGCCAGGCCGGCACCGCGTCGCTGTCCACGCCCTGGTGCAGATGATCCAGCCAATCCTCCAGGACCACGCCTTCTTGTTGGAAGTGCAGCCGCTCTCGTGCGCGTGGCTGCGGGTGTTGCTCCAGTTGCGACTGCCATGCGGCGAGCATGGGCAGCAGTGTGCTGGCCAGACCTGCTTCGGTTCGGTTTCCCATTCCCCCGATCGGAAGCTGGCCGCTGCGCCGCACGCTTTGCAGTCGCTCGGCCACGAGCTCGGCCAACGAAACACTGCTGTCCGTATCTGGGTGCTGCTTGGCCAGGTCGGACAGAACGTCCTTGATGACGTCCTTGATGAGCCCATATTCATCCAGGCCGCCCAGGCCGAACGACTCCAAATCATTGTCGGACGCGTCCGTTTGCTCGAAACTCACATTGAGCCGCTGGCGAAAGAACATCTTGACGGGGTTACGCAGGAAGGTGTTGAGCTGCCCCACGGTCAAGGGCACGCGCGGGTCTGGCTCGAACGCCGCCATTGAAGGAATGGCAGCAGCCACAGCAACGACTTGCCCAGCTTGCGGCGTCACATGGGCGGCACGCCATTCGCGGGCGTAGGTAAAGAGAGCGGTGTCCGGCTCAAAATAACGCCGACTGAAGGGTTGAAGCGGATGCTCTGTGGTGCGATCCTTCAAGACCTCGCCCTGCCACCCGGCTGCCAAATAGTCGCGCAGTTGCGACACCAGCACCGACGGTGGCTGTTCGCTGTTGTCCCGGACACTGCGGCCGGTCCAGCTGACATACAGAACCCGGCGGGCCGACAGCACGGCCTCTAACATCAGCTGCCTGTCGTCATCACGGCGCGCGCGGTCTCCCGGGCGGATTTGACCGGCCAAGCCCATCAGGTCAAAGTCACTGCGCTGTGAGCGGCGCGGGTAATCGCCATCGTTCATCCCGAGCAGACACACCACCTCAAAGGGCACGGCACGCATCGGCATCAGGGTGCAAAACGTCACTCCACCGGCCCTAAAGCGTTTGTTCAGGGAAGGTTCTTCCAGCGCATCAAGCCAGGCCTCCCGCGCCACGGCCAGCGGTATCTCGGAGGTGAATTGGGCCTGGTCACATGCGTCCTGCCAGCGTGTCAAGGCGTCATCCATCGCGCTGAGCAGCTGGCGGTCCGTGTCATCAACCGCATTGACCAGGTTCAGCAACAGCTTGCGTCCCCGCAGGGCCCATTCTGAAGGGCTGGCAGGCGCACAAGAGGTCTGACGCCAATGGACCAGCGTCGAGAGAAAACTGGTAAGGCAGCCTGCGAGTTCGGCTTCCAGGCCACCGACTTCCGGGTAGGGCTCAATCCCGGCGAAGGCATCCATGGCACTGGCATCTTGAGCGACTCCGCCGCTGGCATAGCCCAGTAGCATCCGGCGCAGACCAAACCAGCCAGTGTTCTGATCCCCGCACGCATCCAACCCCAAATCACTGCGCTGGGGCGCATCCAGCCCCCAGCGAATGCCGGCACCGGTCATCCACTGGGCCAGCCGTGGCAGAGCATCGGCACTGATCCCAAAACGCGCTGCAATGGAAGGCACTTCCAGCAGGTCGCGCAACTCGCTGAGCAGCACACGCTGCTGGGGGATGCGAAGCAGCCACTCCAGCGCGCTGATCAGCGCACTGCTGGCGCGCGCATGCAGGTCAGCAATGTCGAAGGGAATGTAGCGGGGGTCAAAGCGGGAATACTGGCCAAACACGGCTCGGATCGCCGGTGCCAGTGTGTCAACGTCGGGCACCATCACCACGACATCCCTTGGCGCCAGCGGTTTCTCGGCTGGTGCCTCGGCGAACAGCTGGAGCAACTGGTCGTGCAAGACCTCAACCTCGCGCAGGGCGCTGTGGGCAATATGGAACACGATGGATTGGTCCGCCGCATTGGGCGTCACCGGCGGATGCTCCCCCAGTGGCACCAGATCGCGCACGCGGTTTTGCACCTGGGTCAGCAAGGGCGCGTCCAGGTCGTCTTCTTCGTCAAACAAGTCCACTCGGGGGATGGAGAAGCGTTTGAGCGCCATTTCTGCATCGTCAAACGCATCGAGTTGGCGCACAAAGTCACGTCCCTGTCGGCCCCAGGCGGCCAACAGCGGGTGCGAGTGTGCATGCATCTGGTCCAAAGGCAGTGCGGCCAGATCACGCCCCTGCTTCAAGGGCTGGCGTCGGCGCTCCATGCGCAGGAGTTCGCGGCCGTCCATGATGTCGGCCCAGTGGTAGCGGCAAGGGTTGGGGATGGCCAGCAGCACCTGGCTGTGGCGGGCCAGGGCGGACAGGGTCTGCAGCGTTGCCAGGGGCATATGCGTCATGCCAAACACAACAACACGGCGCGCCACCGGGGTGGCCAGGGCGTCGCTACCCAGGAGTGTGTCCAGTACACGCTGGTGCAAGTGCGGTCGGATGTTTTTGCGCTGCTCATCATCGAGTGTCTCTAGCAAAGCGCGCCACAGCTTTGGCTGCCAGATCTGGTCTTCAGGGACGGGGATGTCGGGGCGCTCGGGAGAGGTCAGAACATCGCGACCGCCCTCCCAAGCGTCTAGCCAGTCAGAGCGGTAGACCTGGTATTGATCCAGCAGGTCCGACAGTCGACTGGCAAGCTGGAACAGGCGGTTGGGCTCATCCTTGCGCAAAAACCCGGCGATCGGTTCAAACCCGGTAATCGGGAGCAAGGTGGGCAACTGCTGCATCAGGCGCCAGGTCAATGGAATCTTGTCCATCGCCGAAAAGGACGGTACCTGGTCGCGGCCCAGCACCTGGCGGTAGGTTCGCCAGATGAATCGCGCCGGCAACTCGACCCGGGTCGCCGCGCAGACGCCCCCTTCGCTGGCCAGTGCCATCTTGAGCCACTCCGCCACGCCGTTGCTCTGCACCAGGATGATTTCTTCTTCCAGGGGATGCAGTGGGCGCTCGCGCAGCCAGGCGAACACCGTTTGCGCAAGCGTCTCAGATCGGTTGGAATGCAGGGCAATCAGGCCGGTTTGGATGTCAAAGCTCATCGATGGGGGACTTCCTAAAAATAGAGGCAACGTGGCGCTGTCAGGTATCTTGATGGCTCGCAGGCTCAAATAATGAGCTTGCCAGAAAAGAACTTGTCCAAGGTTTCATGCACTGCGCGCTTGAGTTAGTTGGCATTGGGCGCGAGCACGTCTGACCAGCCCTTCCAGACGCCGCGCTGCATGTAGACCGAGCGCAGATTACTGGGAATGCGCCAGGCTTTGAGATTGTCCTTGTGGGTCTTGGCAAATTCGAACCATTGCATTTGACTGGAGATGCGGTGTTTCAGGGCGTTGTTGCATGGATCGGGCGTTGACGTAGGATTC
>Ga0136636_10001430_pt1 | contig 13921 bp, 18 predicted proteins | sample AntDrymUQ8522106_2_FD_104653 | JGI IMG/M metagenome (GOLD analysis project Ga0136636, IMG submission 104653) | Polar desert sand microbial communities from Dry Valleys, Antarctica - metaG UQ852 (21.06) | ecosystem: Environmental > Terrestrial > Soil > Desert | place: Antarctica: Dry Valley... | reverse complement strand
CGGGCGAACCCAGCACCGACCTATATAGGCGCTTTTTTGTGAATGGGAAGTGAAGGCGTTTAAAGTCCCTGCATATTTCGGCTCTCGGCGGGAATATGGACGACCAAGCCGTCGAGTTGCGGTGTCAGTATGATCTGGCAAGACAGGCGGCTCGTGCGCCGGGCACCACTGGCCAGATCAAGCATATCCTCCTCATCCTCAACCGCGCGAGGGAGCTTTTCGAACCAATCCTTATGAATGATCACATGGCAGGTTGAACAGGCCATCTGGCCTTCGCAGGTGCCCTCCAACGGTTGTCCGGCGGCTTGCGCGACATCAAGAAGGCTTTGGCCTTCGACCGCTTCGACAATTTGCGAATCGCCATTGGCATTGATGAAGGTGACTTTGATCATAACATCGCCTCTGCTGCCCGGTTAATTGCCTCTGCCGCAATATCAATCTCTTCGACGGTCGTATAGCGGCCAAAACCCAAACGGATGGAAGATTTTGCCTGCACGTCGGTAAGGCCAATGGCGCGCAGCACATGGCTTGGCCGACCAGAGCCACTCGCGCAGGCGCTCCCGGCGGAAAATGCAATATTCCGGCATTCGGAGATCAACCGTGCCGCGTCCACGCCGTCGCGGCGGATGTTGAGGTTGCCCTTATAACGTTGCGTGGTTGGCCCGTTGATGGTCCAAGCGGCAAACGCCGCAATTGCGTGGTCCCACAAGGTGGCAACATGTGCCGCGTCCGTTTCCATCCGTTCCGCTGCCAATTTCGCCGCCGCGCCGAACCCAGCACACAACGCGGGTGAGAGTGTGCCGGAGCGCATGCCCTGTTCCTGCCCACCTCCAAGCATTTGTGGTGAAAGTTGCACGCCATCGCGGACCCACAATGCGCCGATGCCCTTTGGCCCGTGGATTTTATGCGCGGAGATCGCGATCATATCGGGGCCATTGGGGATTGGCATTCGGCCAAAACCTTGCACGGCGTCACATAGGAACAATCCGCCATGGGCGTGGGCGGTTGCGGCGAGTTTAGCGACGGGCTGAATGGTGCCGATCTCGTTGTTGACGAGCATGGTGGCAAGCAAACTACCTTCCCCGTTCGTTTCGAACATCGTCGAGACACTTTGCGTAGGCGTACGCTCTAGGAGCCTCTCGACTGGGCTTGAGGCGAATGGATTTGAAAGGGCGCCCTCTTCATTGACGGTGAGCACTTGACCTTGCCTCGAGTGCACACAGTCCAAAACCGCAGCATGCTCAGTGGCGGCGGCGCGTACCGGCAGGCCGCACCCCATAATCGCCAGATTAATCGCCTCAGTCGCCCCGGAGGTGAAGATAACCCGCCCACCCTTTGGCAATAACGCCGCAACTCGGTCGCGGGCTACCTCAACTGCAGCGGCGGCAGCACGGCCCGCGGCATGCGCGCTGTGCGGGTTGGCAAAGCCGTCTTTCAGCCATGGCTCCATTGCTGCGAACGCTTCGGGGGCAAGCGGGGTCGTCGATTGGTAATCCAGATAAATCATGCGGCTTTTGCGCGCGTGGCGATGCTGCGCCAGACATCGATGAAACGGGCGACTTCGCTCTCGTTGGTATCAGCGCCAAAGCTCACGCGGATAACTTCGGACGCTGACTTGTCATCCCAGCCCATAGCACCGAGCACATGACTGGTCTTGAGTGTCCCTGACGAACACGCACTGCCCGCCGAAACCGCAATCCCCGCCATGTCGAAATTGATCAACTGGCTCGATGCGGCAACGCCTGGCATGCGGTAACTGCCTATCGTTGCCAGCCGGTTGCTTGCCGCAGCGACGACAAAGCCGCCGGACTCAACGACAGCGCCTTCCAATATTTTCCGCAATCGAAAAGCATTTTCTATCCACGAAAACCCGGTCTCGAGCGCAGCGGCAAATCCAATCGCGGCAGGCAAATTCTCTGTACCGCGCCGGTAACCTTGTTCCTGTCCGCCAGTTGGTGAAAGCAACCCAAGATTGCGCACCAGCAATGCGCCCATGCCCGGCGGCCCACCCAATTTATGGGCAGACACCGCAATCATGTCGGCGTGGGGCAGCGGTAGCTTCCCTGCACTTTGAGAACAATCAGCAAACATGATGCCACCGACTTCGCGCACGGCTTTCGCTATATCAGCCATCGGTTGGATAACGCCGGTTTCATTGTTCACCGATTGAATGGCAAACCGCGCGTTACCGGTAATTGCGTTGAGATTGACATACCCAGCTTCCGTAACAGCCAAACGCTCTGGCCCAACCACCGCAAGCACTGCATCATGTTCGACTGAACTCGCTATCGCCGCAGTACCCCGAAGCCCAAGAGCAATCGCTTCGCTCGCCCCGCTCGTCAAAATAACCTCTCCATCCCAATCCAGCGCTGCTGCAATGCGCCTGCGCGCATCCTCAAGCGCAAAGCGGGCAGCCCTGCCTTCTTGATGTGGTGAGGAAGGGTTGGCCCAACGCATCATAGCATCGGCCATCGCCGCCCGCGCTGTCTGGATGACCGGCGTCGTGGCGGCGTGATCGAGATATATGCGTGTGTGGTCGGGCATAGTTTCCATGACAGTTGCGAAAATCGACACTGCTTCTATATAGCGCTTCCAATTCATGCAAAGCCCGAACCGTCGGGTAACGCTCGGCACACATTCTTAGAATCGAACATTTATATGCCCGCCATCGCTATTCCCGGTCCAGAAGGTCGCCTCGAAGCCCGTTTTTCGCCGCCACCGCGCCCACGGGCACCAATTGCGATGATCTTGCATCCGCACCCGCAAGCGGGTGGAACGATGAACGACCGCATCACGCAGCAGCTTTACAAAACCTTTGTCGCACGCGGTTTTGGTGTGTTGCGCTTCAACTTTCGTGGCGTAGGCCGAAGCGAAGGTGAATTTGACAATGGAATCGGCGAACTGTCCGACGCCGCTTCCGCACTCGATTGGGTGCAAAGTTTCCACCCAGAGGCATCAACCACTTGGATTGCTGGCTTTAGCTTCGGCGCGTGGATCGGTATGCAGCTTTTGATGCGCCGCCCCGAAATCCGTGGTTTTATTTCGGTTGCCCCGCCTGCCAACATGTATGATTTCAGCTTTCTGGCACCCTGCCCTTCATCGGGCATCATCATCCAAGGCGTGAATGACGAAGTTGTGAACCCGAACGCAGTGCAAAAGCTGGTCGATAAACTGCGCACACAGAGGCATATCACTATCCACCATGACGAAATTCCTCGCGCAAACCATTTCTTCGAAAACGAAATGGATATGCTGATGGCGTCGGTGAACGGCTACCTGGATTTCCGGTTGGATCCAAACTCACCCATTAAGTGAGTTACGGCGCAGATGTATTTTCATCCGTCACACTGAACCTGTTTCAGGGTCTTAATTTCTGAGGTTGCCTCAAACTAAGATTCTGAAACAGGTTCAAAATGACGGAGCTTGCATTGGCCTCGCGCCACCGTCCGCGACCTCTGCCCCTCTCCGCCAACTTTCAGGGCTGGTTGGTTGTGCCCGTCACCAATGACTGCCCCTTGTCGTCGGGCACAACCCAAATCGCAACATTGGCGAATATGACCAAAGCCGCTGCGACCATAAGCCACATCTGCTGGCTGCCTCCATCGCGCTGCCAGCGTTTCCATGCGCCAACGAGCAGCAGGAAAGCAGACAGCATGGCGATGGATAATATGGCGTTGAGCATGGCCTTCCCATAAAGATGGTGGATAAGCCGCGCAATCGGGGAAATTCGGCATGGCCTTTTGCGGCGTGCTCCCATAGGGGGAGCGTAGTCCGACTCAAGCTGCTACAGGATGTGCTATGCGTATCGCTATCGCCTCAGATCATGCCGCTCTCGCGCTGAAATCAGCGCTGGTCGAATATCTGCGTGCTGCTGGCCATGATGTCGCCGACCTTGGTCCCCATAACGAAAGCTCGGTCGATTATCCGGATTATGGATATAAGCTGGCTTCAGCCATTGCCGATGGCTCGGCTGAGCGTGGCATTGCTCTTTGTGGATCAGGTATTGGCATTTCCATATCGGTGAACCGCAATCCGGCGGCACGCGCGGCGCTCGTGTCCGAGCCACTGTCGGCTCGCCTCGCCCGCGAACATAATGACGCCAATGTCATTGCCATGGGCGCGCGCCTGATAGGTATTGAAATGGCGAAAGCCTGTATTGACGCATTTCTCTCAACCGACTTTGGTGGCGACCGGCACCAACGCCGCGTTGACAAATTATCCAACCCAATCATGACCAAGGAACCAGCATGAGCACGCGCCCCGCACACGATCTTTCCGATGTTCAGCCCGACGGGTTCTTTACGCGCGGCTTGGCCGAAACCGATGCCGAGGTGTTCGCTGGCCTCGCGCACGAACTCGACCGTGAACAGAATCAAATTGAACTGATCGCGTCGGAAAACATAGTGTCGAAAGCCGTTCTCGAAGCGCAGGGTTCTGTGTTTACCAACAAATATGCCGAGGGTTATCCCGGCAAGCGTTATTATCAGGGTTGCGCGCCATCGGACGAGGTTGAAACGCTGGCGATTGAGCGTGCCAAGAAACTATTCAACGCAGGCTTTGCCAACGTCCAGCCGCATTCCGGCGCGCAAGCCAATGGGGCAGTAATGCTCGCTTTGGTCAAGCCTGGCGAAACCATTTTGGGCATGAGCCTCGATGCAGGCGGCCACCTGACGCACGGCGCAAAGGCGGCAATGTCGGGCAAATGGTTCAACGCCGTACAATTCGGCGTGCACCCCGAAACCCATTTGATTGATTTTGACGAGGTTGAACGTCTTGCAAAGGAACATCGTCCGAAAATTATCATAGCGGGCGGTTCTGCCTATCCGCGCATCATCGATTTCGCGCGGTTTCGTGCCATCGCGGACGAAGTTGGCGCGATCTTCCATGTCGATATGGCACACTTTGCTGGCCTGGTTGCTGGCGGCGTGCATCCCAATCCGCTTGAGCATGCCCATGTCGTGACCAACACCACCCATAAAACGCTCCGTGGGCCACGTGGGGGCATGATCATGACTAACGACGAGGTAATCGCCAAGAAGATTAACTCTGCCGTCTTCCCGGGCCTCCAGGGCGGTCCATTGATGCACGTCATAGCCGCCAAGGCCGTGGCCTTTGGCGAAGCACTTCGTCCTGATTTTAAGACTTACGCCGCGGCAACGATCGCCAATGCCAAGGTTTTAGCAGCAACGCTGAATGAACGCGGTGCTAACCTCGTTTCGGGCGGTACAGACACGCATTTGGCATTGGTGGACCTGACCCCGCTCGGAATTACCGGCCGCGATGCCGACGAAGCACTGGAGCGCGCCGCAATCACCTGCAACAAGAACGGCATCCCGAATGATCCGCTGCCACCTGTTAAGACCAGCGGCATCCGCGTTGGTTCGCCTGCCGGAACCACGCGAGGCTTCGGCCCTGTCGAATTCCGCGAAATTGGCCATATGATCTCCGACGTTCTCGAAGGCCTACGTCAAAAGGGCGAGCATGGCGATGCCGCCGTTGAAGCCGAAGTCCGGCTGCGTGTCCGCGAACTCTGCAGCCGCTTCCCAATTTACCCGTCTTGAATTATATAGGTGACTTACCCATCTAATACACAGAAGGGAAATGACCATGGGATTTTGTAACGAATGTAATGCGGCATATGGCGAGGGCGCGAAGTTCTGCCCCAATTGCGGGGCAAAGACGCCGGAACAGCTTGCCGCCGAAAGCATACCAAACCAAGCTCGCCACTATGTCGGCGAGGCAGCAGATGAGCTTTGGGGCGCGACTAAGGACGCGTTTCATACAGGCAAGCATCTCGCCGATCAGGACACGGTGAAAAAAGTTGCTGGCGGCGCAGCCATCGGAGCTGCTGCTGGCATCATTGCTCCAATTGGTCTCGCCACTGGGGCGTTGATTGGCGCAGGCATTGTCGCTTACCGACATGTGAACAAGAAAAAGAATCAGGAAAAATAATTGCGCTGCCCATTTTGCGGACATGACGATAGCCAGGTAAAGGACAGCCGTCCCACTGAAGACAATAGCGCGATCCGCCGTCGGCGGCAGTGTGAAGGTTGCGGAGGCCGTTTTACGACTTTTGAACGCATTCAGTTGCGCGAGCTTTCGGTAATTAAGACCGAGGGAAAGCGGGAGCCGTTTGACCGGGAGAAGCTGGAACGTTCGCTGTCGGTCGCATGTCGCAAGCGACCGGTGGACAATACGCAGATTGAAAAGCTTGCTTCGGCGATCCAGCGGCAGCTTGAGACGTTGGGTGAAAGCGAAATCGAGTCCAAACGGATTGGCGAATTCGTAATGGACGGGCTCAAGGCGCTCGACAGCGTCGCGTATATCCGGTTTGCTTCGGTCTATAAAGATTTCAGCGAAGCAAAAGACTTTGAGGACTTCGCAGGGAGCGTCGTTGAAGCGGCACAGAAATGAGCGCGCCACCCATTATCATTCTCTGTCGTCCGCAACTGGGCGAAAACATCGGCAAGGCCGCGCGCGCCATGCTGAACTTTGGCCTTACAGAAATGCGCCTCGTCGCCCCGCGCGATGGTTGGCCAAATCCCAATGCCGGGCCAGCCGCATCTGGCGCTGACATTGTGCTAGCTAATGCCCAAGTCTTCCCGACAGTTGCAGAAGCGACCGCGGATGTCGCTCATGTCTATGCCACAACGGTGCGAAAACGTGGCGTAACAAAGCCAGTCATCACGCCAGAAACCGCTGCCCGCGAGGTTCTCGGCAATGCGGGGAGAAGTGCGATATTGTTTGGGGCCGAACGATCAGGGCTTGAAAGCGACGAGATCAACGTCGCACGCGCAATCATCACCGTGCCGATCAATCCGGAGTTTGGTTCGCTAAACCTTGCACAAGCGGTGATTCTATGCGCCTATGAATGGTCGAAAACCCAAACGCTGGCGAGCCCACCAAAAACAGATTTGGAACCACCGGCATCGCAGTTCGAACTCGACGGTCTTATCGCGCAGTTAGACTCTATGCTTGAGCCGCTGAATTATTTCACTCCAATCGACCGTGCGCCGGTTACGCGCCGTACCTTGCGCAATCTGCTGACAAAGCCAGCCTGGAACGCATATGAAGTAAGGACATTACGCGGCGTTTTGACCACCCTTAACAGACGACGACAAGCTGACAGTTAATGGTTTAGCCGCATCGATACCGTGATTTCAGGTGTCAAACGCGGGTGGCGTCCCATTGGTCCAGTTCATAGGCAATGGAAGCTTCGATAAGCCGCTCCCACAGATCGGCAATCACGTCGACAGGTATTCCTGTCTGGTGCGCAGCGTCCTGCACGTGCCTCAACACCTGTTGCTTGCGCGCTTCGTCACGGACAGCCGCGCGGTCGGTTTTGATGCGCGCCGCAGCGTCCATATACGCAAAGCGCACCGCGAGAAGTTCGACCAGCTTCGCATCGACTATGTCGACGCCTGCTCGGACTTCTGTCATTTTGTTGCAGTTTTCGGGTTCAATGGGGCTGTCGGTGCTGCTCATCGCAGCGCCTTTACGATTCAGCGCTTCTAAAGTCGAGCCAGATGTTGACATAAGACCCTTCAGCGGCCATAGGCGCCGCTTCGCAATCGACCCTGCATTCCGGTGAAGCAGGTGTCCGGCACGTCCCAGACGTGTCGCGCGGTACCGGAAACAACGTTGTTAGCAATTGGAGACTGAATATGTCGATGCGCAAAAGCTCGAAGTATAAACTTGACCGCCGGATGGGTGAAAACATCTGGGGCCGTCCAAAATCACCAGTAAACAAGCGCGAATATGGCCCAGGCCAGCATGGTCAGCGCCGCAAGGGGAAGCTGTCTGATTACGGTATTCAGCTGCGCGCCAAGCAAAAGCTTAAGGGCTATTATGGCGACGTAACTGAAAAGCAGTTCAAGCGTGCTTATCAAGAAGCGAGCAACATGAAGGGCGATACTTCGCAGAACCTTATTGGTCTGCTTGAGCGTCGTTTGGACATGGTTGTGTACCGCGCAAAGTTTGCCCCAACCATTTTTGCTGCACGCCAGATCGTCAGCCATGGTCACATTCGCGTCAACGGCGTGAAGTGCAACATCGCCAGCCGTCAGGTTGCCGTTGGTGACGTTATCAGCCTCGGCGCAAAGGCCAAGGAAATGGCTTTGGTTATCGAAGCGCAGGGTCTCGCAGAGCGTGACATTCCTGAATATGTTGCCGTTGATGGCAACGACAAGGTTACCTTTGCCCGCGTACCAACGCTGGACGAAGTGCCTTACCCAGTGAAGATGGAACCAAATCTGGTCGTCGAATTCTATTCGCGTTAATTTTCCTAAAAACTTACAAAAAAGGCGGTCCATGTGGCCGCCTTTTTTGTTTGAGCCTAACGGGCAGGTCTGGCAGAAGGCGCGCAATAATATTTCCTCTTAGGAGAATTTGATGCGCCTACTTTCCTTGGCCCTTGTTTCCGCGCTCGCCTTGACCTCCGCCTGCCAGAAGGCGGAACCGCCGGTTATCGAGGCATCGGCATTTCCCGAAATTGACGTTCCCGCTTTATCAGAAAAGACGATGAAGGACGTTACGCGAGAATTGTCGCTCGACACTTATGAAGGCCGTGCACCAGGGTCTGCTGGCGAAGAAAAGACTGTGGCCTATCTGATATCGAAATTTAAGGCAGCAGGGCTTGAGCCCGGCAATAATGGCAGCTGGACGCAAGACGTTCCACTGATCGAAATCACTGCTAAAAATGTCTCGGCACTGAGCATCGCCGACCGCACCGGAAAGGCCATGTCATTTGCGTATGGCGACGAATATGTCGTCGGCAGCTATCGCGAAACAGAAAAAACCGAAATCAAGCAAAGCGACATGGTCTTTGTCGGCCATGGCATTGTCGCCCCTGAAAAGGGTTGGAACGACTATGCGGGCGTTGATGTGAAGGGCAAGACTGTGGTCGTAATGGTCAATGACCCCGACTTCGAAAGCGACGGCCTTGATGGTCCGTTTGGTGGCAAGGCCATGACCTATTATGGCCGCTGGACCTACAAATATGAAGAAGCCGCCCGCCAAGGCGCAGCAGCCGTTCTGATTATCCACGACGATGCTCCTGCGGCTTATGGCTGGAATGTCGTCAATTCGAGCTGGACCGGCACGCAGTTCCTTGCCCAGTCGAAAGATGGCGGAAAAAGCCAGACTCAAGCCAATGGCTGGATCCAGAAACCTGTCGCAAAGGAAATATTCGATGCGGCAGGGCAAGACCTTGAAAAACAAATGGCTGCGGCCAAGCAGAAGGGTTTCAAGGCAGTACCTCTGAACCTCACGGCATCGCTCAATTTCGAAAACGACATCGCACGCAAGGCCAGTAAGAACGTCATCGGCGTCATGAAAGGCACAAAACGCGCCGACGAATATGTGCTCTACACCGCCCATTGGGACCATTTGGGGCGCTGCACCGCGGCTGCCGATGGCGACGACATTTGCAACGGTGCCGTCGACAATGCGACCGGCACAGCCGCGCTTGTCGCACTTGCCGAAGGTTTTACCAAGGCCGGCGCGCCTGAGCGGTCAGTGGTATTCCTTGCGGTCACTGCCGAAGAAAGTGGCTTGCTCGGCTCGAAATATTACGCCGAAAATCCGATCTACCCACTGTCACAAACGGTTGGCGGCGTGAACATGGATGCGTTTTCGATGTCAGGCCCTGCGAAGAACCTGACCGTTATCGGCAAAGGCAAGTCGCAGTTGGATGCCTATTTGGAAGCGGCGGCAAAATCCGAAGGCCGCACGCCCGAAATGGAGCCAACGCCCGAAAAAGGCTTCTATTATCGATCCGACCATTTCAGTTTCGCCAAGCTCGGCGTGCCGATGGTCTATTTCGAAGGTGGCGATGACCTAATTACTGGCGGCAAGGCTGCAGCCAAGGCAGCCGCCGACGATTATGAAAAGAACCGCTACCACGCGCCCGGCGACGAATTTGACGAAAATTGGGATTGGTCAGGCGTTATGTCCGATCTGAAACTTTATTACCGTGTTGGCCGGATGCTCGCGATGACCGATGCCTGGCCAAACTGGAACGATGGCGATGAATTCCGCGCCGTTCGCGACAAGAGCCGCAGCGGGAAATAAGCGCATGACCTTTCGAATGCCCGCGGAATGGGCACCCCATGAATCTGTCTGGATTGGGTTTCCAAGTTCGACAGATGCCTGGGGTGAGCCACTGCATCGCGCGCAGCAGCAGATTGCCGCATTTGCCAATGCCGTCCACGCGTCGGGTCTTGGCGAACGCGTGCACCTTATCGTCGGCAGTTCTGAGGCTGCCGCGATTGCTTCGGATCTTGTAGACAGTGGTGTTCATGTCGAACAGCGCCGCATAGGCGACGTCTGGCTGCGCGATACTGGCTGCATCATCGTGAAGGAGGGCGATCGCCGAATCGCCCGCGATTTTGGTTTTAATGGCTGGGGTGGCCGTTTCGATTACCCCGGCGATTTGACCATCGGCCATGAACTGGCCACCGAAGCCGGGTTTGAAATAATCAATTCCGACTGGATATTGGAAGGCGGCTCAATCGACGTGGATGGCGAAGGTCTTGCCGCAACGACTATCGACTGCTTGCTTAACCCAAACCGTAACCCCGCACTCAACAAGGACGCGATTGAAGCAAGGCTTCGCGATGACCTTGGGATTGAACGATTGCTTTGGTTGGGCGATGGCCTGGCAAATGATCACACGGATGGGCATATCGATAATCTAGCCCGATTTGTCGGTGTGAACCACATCCTCATTCCGCAAAGCGCAGGGTCCGATGACCCCAACAGCGCGGCATTCGAAGATGCGCGCAAGCGCGCGGAAGCGTTTGGGTGCCGGGTTAGCATCATGCCCTCGGTTGGTCCCTTCAAGCAGGACGGGGAATCCGTCCCTGCTAGCTATATGAACTTCTATATCGGGAATGCGGCTATCGTCGTGCCGATCTATGGTGCGAAGAATGACGACGCCGCCATTGCGACTTTGGCGACCTTATTCCCCGACCGACAGGTGGTCGGTGTGATGGCGGACGCCGTATTAACAGGCGGCGGCAGTTTTCATTGCTCCAGCCAACAAGTGCCAATTTGACTGTATTTAAATTCCACACTCGGATAGTCTAAACAGCACGCAAACAAGAAGAGGAATTCCCATGAAAAAAGCTTTTCTATTCGCCATCGCAGCTGCCTCCCTCACTGTACCAGCCGTCGCTGACCACCATGGCACCAAAAAGGCGGACCATGATAAAATGCATAAGGCGCATCAGGAACGCCTTGCCAAGATCCTTGCCGACCCAGCCCGTGCCAACGATGCAAAGCGCGACAAATACCGCCACCCTGCCGAAACTTTTGAATTCTTTCGCGTTCATCCCGATCACGTCATTGGCGAATATGCCCCCGGCGGCGAATGGGTGTCGCGCATCCTTGGTCGTTATGTAAACGAAAACGGCAAATATACCGGCTTGTATTTCGGCACAAAAACGCATTTCAGTGATCAGCAAAAACAGGGTATTGCCGCAGCTATCACCAAATTCCCGTCGGACGTGGCGGCAGTTTCCGGCCGTCCAGCAACGGACTTCAACGCGTTTTCCATTAGCGAAATCCCTGAAGGTGCCAAGGGCACATTTGACCGCATCTTGGTCATGCGGATGATGCACAACATGATCAACTGGAACATCGCCGATGCCGAAATCAAGGCCATGCGCGACCTGTTGAAGCCAGATGGCTTGCTCGGTATTGAACAGCACCGTGCAAAGCCGGACGCCCCTTACAGCTACACCAACGGCACCAAGGGCTATATGCGCGAAGCCGACATCATCAACTTCATGGAAATCCATGGCTTCGAACTCGTTGCCAAGAGCGAAGTGAACGCCAACCCCAAGGACAGCGCAAACTGGCCTGATGGCGTGTGGACATTGCCGCCTGCTTTGCGTTTGAAGGATGTTGATCGCGCAAAATATGAGGCGATTGGCGAAACCGACCGGATGACCCTATTGTTCAAAAAGCGCGATTGATAATATCGTGACGGCATTTGCAGTTCGTGCGATCCTTTCGGGGATTATAATCGCATTGATTGCATATGTAGGCCGAAAAGCACCGGCAGCGGGCGCATTAATCGCGTCGCTGCCGCTGATTTCCGTGCTTGGGATGATCTGGCTGTGGCGCGATACCACTGACACGCTACTGCTTGCCAATCATGCCGAAGCGACATTTTGGTATGTTCTACCAAGCCTACCGATGTTCCTACTGATCCCGTGGCTGTTACGCGCCGGGCATGGCTTCTGGTTCGCATTGTCCTGCGGTATTGCGCTCACAATAATATTGTATCTGGCGACAATCGTGATTGCGGCACGTTTCGGGGTCCGGCTATAGACGCGGCATGACCAGAGATATCACCGTCGCCGCGTTGCAATTGCCTTTGTCGGCCAGCGAAGCCGAAAACATCGATGCTGTCAGCGACCTTGTATCGCAGGCATCTGACCTTGGCGCACAAATCATCCTGCCTCCTGAACTGTTTTCTGGCCCCTATTTCTGCAAGACGCAGGAGGAAGAACATTTCGCGCTGGCGCGACCAACATTGGAACATCCAGCGGTTAAGGCCATGGCCAAACTTGCCAAGCGCCTTGGCGTTGCTATCCCCGCCAGCTACTTTGAGCGCGACGGCGCGCATTTCTACAACAGCATCGCGATGATCGAGGCCAATGGCGAAATTATGGGCGTCTATCGCAAAAGCCACATCCCCGATGGCCCAGGATATCAGGAGAAATATTATTTCCGCCCCGGAAATACCGGGTTCAAGGTGTGGGACGTATTTGGCACAACCATTGGCGTCGGCATATGCTGGGACCAATGGTACCCCGAATGCGCGCGGGCCATGGCGTTAATGGGTGCGGAGCTGTTATTCTACCCCACAGCCATCGGTGCAGAACCGCAGGATACGACATTGGACACGCGGCATATGTGGCGGCGGGCAATGGTTGGCCATGCCGTATCGAACTGTATGCCCGTCATTGCGGCTAACAGAGTTGGCAGCGAAGACGATCACGGTCAGACGGCGCAGAAATTCTATGGCACCAGTTTCATCGCCAATGAATGGGGCGATGTGATCTGCGACCTCGATGATGCTGAAACCGGCATATTGGTATCGACCTTTGACCTTGACCAAGCGCGTGCACACCGTGCCAGCATGGGCTTTTTCCGAGATCGCAGGCCGCAACTCTACAGCCGCCTTGCCGAAGATATCTGATCTGTCGCATCTTTATCTCCTTGGGATAGGTTCGAATCAGCCTCATCCGGTGATCGGCACGCCAAACCGGATCATCCCGCAAGCCATTGCTGCGCTGGAGATGGACGATATCGATGTGTTCGCACATTCGGCAATCATCCAGTCGAATCCGATGGGCCCTTCTTTGCGACGCTTTGCCAATGCCGCAGCGGTCATCGCTACCGAGCTCAATCCGCCTGCCCTCCTTGCCCGTCTCCATGAAATCGAAAGCCATTTCGGACGCGTCCGTCGCGGCCAAAGCTGGCGTGCCCGCGTGTTGGATCTCGATATAATTTTATGGTCCGGCGGCATGTGGGCCGATAGCAATCCTGCGCTTTCGATCCCGCATCCGGGCCTGCGTTCGCGCGGTTTTGTGCTCACACCGGCCGCCATGGTCGCCCCCGATTGGCGTGACCCAGTGTCGGGTCTAAATATTAGTCACTTGCAATCGCGATTTAACCGACCAAAGGCGCTTGACCGCACCCCCCAGCGCCATTAGGGGGAGCGCTCTCCTTTGAACCCATGACGGTTCAGGTCGGGGGCCCTTAGCTCAGTCGGTAGAGCAACTGACTTTTAATCAGTAGGTCGCTGGTTCGAACCCAGCAGGGCTCACCATAGGTGTTCATGGCCTTGTCACTGGCGCAATGTAATTCTGTGCCGGTTGGAAGAAACAACATTGCACCCATGACAAGG
>Ga0136636_10001429_pt1 | contig 13922 bp, 10 predicted proteins | sample AntDrymUQ8522106_2_FD_104653 | JGI IMG/M metagenome (GOLD analysis project Ga0136636, IMG submission 104653) | Polar desert sand microbial communities from Dry Valleys, Antarctica - metaG UQ852 (21.06) | ecosystem: Environmental > Terrestrial > Soil > Desert | place: Antarctica: Dry Valley... | reverse complement strand
TTGATACCCACGTGTTCCTCAGCCGTGCGCCACGCAGCGGGGCAAGCCCCCTGCGTCCGACTTGCATGCATTAGGCACGTCGCCAGCGTTCGTCCTGAGCCAGGATCAAACTCTGCGTTGTATCTTTAGACCGGCCCCAGCCGAAGCTGTTGGCCGGGGGTTCGGACACTCACGAAACCACACTCGATTGTTAAGATGCTGTGCCGCTTTCCTGCGACACTGTGCATTGTAACGCAGCTTCTACCGTGTGTCAAACACCCTACGCCTATGCTATGATACAGCTATTCTTATCCATACTATCGGGCGCCACGCGCCCGCTGGAAAAGCTGCCAGCTATGCCTCGCTCGCGCTTCGCACAGTTCGCCTGGCTAAATGTCGCCTACAACCTGCTCGTGATCGCCTCGGGCGCCTTCGTGCGCGCCACCGGCTCTGGCGCCGGCTGCGGCGACCACTGGCCGCTCTGCGACGGCCAAGTGATCCCGCGCGCCCCTGGCCCCGAGCAGCTCGTGGAGTTCACCCATCGCCTCACCAGCGGCGTCGCGCTGCTGGGCGTGGTGGCCATGGTTGTCTGGGCCTTCCGCGCCTACACGCCTGGGCACCACGTGCGCCGTGGCGCCGTCGTCGCCCTCTGCTTTATGCTGATCGAGGCGCTGATTGGCGCCGGGCTGGTGCTCTTTGAGCTAGTGGCGACCAATATCTCTGTTGCCCGCGCCGTGATGATCGCCGTCCACCTTGCCAACACCTTTCTGCTGCTCGCTGCCCTCACGCTCACCGCCTGGTGGGCCTCTGGCGGCAGCCCGATCACCCTGCGCGGCCAGGGGCGCCTGCCGTGGCTGCTCGGCCTCGCCCTGCTCGGCACACTCCTGGTCGGCTCCAGCGGCGCTATCACCGCGCTCGGCGATACACTGCTTCAGCTCGGCGTCCTCCCCGGCGGCGTGAGTCAGCCGGTCAGCGCCGCCTCGCATCCCCTGGTGCAGGTGCGGCTGCTCCACCCGATCCTCGGCATACTTGTGGGGCTCTACAGCATTCTGCTCGCCCGCGCCGTGGTGGCACGCCGCTCCGATCCGCTTGCCTGCGGCCTCGCCTGGGGCCTGGTGGCAATCTTCTGCGCCCAGATCATCATTGGCGGCCTGAACGTCACCCTGAAGGCGCCGATCTGGATGCAGCTCGTCCACCTACTGATGGCCGACCTGCTCTGGATCTGCCTGGTGCTGCTGAGCGCCGTGGCCCTGGCCGTGCCCGCCCCACAGGCCGCGCCTGCTTCCGCAATGCTGCGCCCCGGCGCCGCAGAGCCAGAGTACGTATAATCTCAACTTCCCAGTGCTTGATCCGTCGCGCGCTATCAACGAGGAGGCGCATGAAGACCGTTCGAAGATTGCTCCAGACCAAAGACGGCGGAATCTGGTTCACTGCCCCCGCCACCGCCACCAGCGAGGCCATGCGTCTGATGGCCGAGAAGGACGTGGGCGCGCTGCTCGTGCTCGACGAGGGCCAGCTCGTCGGGATCATCACCGAGCGCGACCTGGCGCGTAAGATCACGCTCGCCGGCCGCGACCCGGCCAGCACCCATGTGCGCGAGATTATGAGCGAGCGTGTGCTCTATGTGCGCCCCGAGCACACGACCGATGAGTGCATGGCCCTGATGATCGAACGGCATGTGCGCCACCTGCCTGTGCTCGATGGCGCTCGGATTGTTGGTATGGTCTCCATCCGCGATGTGGTGGCCGATCTGATCGCCGAGAAGAGCTTCCTGATCGAGCAGCTTGAGAACTATATCTACGACCTCCCGCCTTACTCGCGCGTGTAGGGACTGCGCCGCGCAGCCCTCACCCCCCAACCCCCTCTCCCGGAGCGGGAGAGGGGGCGTTGAGTACACTTTGATCCGGAAACACCCCGTGAGAATCAACCTCCTGCTAGCTCTGGCGATCATGCTTGCCGCCCTGGCGCCCGTGGCCGCCCGCGCCCAGGAGGCGCCCCCCGTCTCAATCGAGATCCAGGCTGGCTACGATAGCGACGGGCAGTACCGCGTTGGCCACTGGTTCCCCGTGACGATCGTGGCCGCCAACGACGGCGCCGACCTGCGCGGCACCTTGGAGTGGCGCTTCCCCGGCGACAGTGGCGGCGTCTTCCGCTACGAGCTGGATCTGCCCCGTGGCGCCCGCAAGCGCGTCACGCTGCCCGTCGTTACCAGCGAGAGTCCAGGCTCGGCAGTTGTTTCGTTGCAGGCCAACGGCGCCGAGCTGCTGCGCCGCCCCGTGCGCCTCGATCCGCTCACCGCCGACCAGCTTGTGATCGGCGTGCTCAGCTCCGACCCGTCGCTGCTCAACAGCCTGCGCGCCATCCGCACCAACAATGGCCTCAGCACCGCCGTTGCGCACTTCGACCCGGCCCGCCTGCCGGACGACGCCGTGCTGCTCGGCGGCCTCAGCGTGATCTTCATCCACGACGTTGCCACAGCCGAGCTTTCGGAGCCCCAGCGCGAGGCCCTGGGGCTCTGGGTGCGGGGCGGCGGCGAGCTGATCGTGGGCGGCGGCCCCAGCGCCGAGCGCACCACACCCGGCCTCGACGAGCTGCTGCCGGTGGAGGTGGGCGCCCTGCGGCCAGACGTGGAGGCCGCCAGCCTGGCGCGTCTGGCCCGCCAGGCTCAGGCGCCCGCCCCGGCGCCGCTTACTGCCAGCAGCGTGACACTGCGCGCAGGCGCCGAGGATCTCGATGGCACGGGCCTGATCAGCGCCCGCGACGAGGGCGCAGGCCGCGTGATCTTCACCGCCTTTGATCTGGCCGCCCTGCGGGCATGGGCCGACGAGGCCGCGCTGTGGCAGGCGCTGATCCGCCAGGAGGATCGCGTCCAGATCGGCCAGAGCTTCCGCCTGCGCAACGAGAACCTGCTGCGCGACGCGCTCCAGATCGACGCGCTGCGCCTGCCCTCCACCGGCCTGCTGCTGCTGCTGATGGTGATCTACATTATGGTGGTTGGCCCGCTCAACTTCTGGCTGCTGCGGCGTGCAAACCGCGTGGAGCTGGCCTGGGTCACAACGCCGCTGATCGTGGCCGTGTTCCTCGCCGCCTCGTATGGGGCCAGCTTTGCCCTGCGCGGCACTAGCGCGCAGCTTACCCAGCTTAGCGTAGTTCAGGGCTTCGAGGGCGCCGTCGGCGGCCAGGCCACCGCCTTTCTCGGCGTCTTCTCGCCCCAGCGCCGCAGCTACGAGCTTGGCTTCGAGCCTACCACCCTGGTGACGCCCGGCACCTTCGAGGGCTTCGAGTTCCGCGCCGCCCCGGTGACAAGCACAGGCACAGCCACAAGCGTGCCCGATCTGCTGATCGATGTCTCCGCGCTGCGCACGCTGATGGTGGAGCAGCCCGTAACGCTTATGCCCACGGTGACGAGCAGCCTAACCGGCGACGGCAGCCGCGTGCAGGGCGAGCTGCGCCTGGAGCGGGGGCCGGCCCTACGCGACGTTCAGATCGTGTCGGGCGCCGCCAGCCAGGAGCTCGGCGACCTGCAGCCGGGCGCGAGTGCTCAGATAGACCTGACCCGCACGTTCCAGAACTTCCCCGACCAGGTGACGCTCAGCGCGGACGGCAGCATCAACCGCGACCGCGTGCTGTACAGTCTATTCGGCTACGACCGCTTCGCCGCAGGTGGCCCGACCTTCCAGGCCGGCAAGGGCATCCCCGAGTCTGGCGGCGTCTACCTGCTTGGCTGGGCCGACGGCGCCCTGCTTGGCGCGCAGATCGATGGCAGCCCGGCTATTCAGCAGGGCGAGACGCTCTATGTGATCCGCCTGGATGTGCAGCCATGACGACTATTGTTGAGATCAAAGGGCTCACCCGCAGCTACGGCGACACCCTGGCCCTGAACCAACTCGACCTGGTGATCCCCCAGGGGGCGATCTACGGCTTCATTGGGCCGAACGGCGCGGGCAAGACCACGACCATGCGCATCCTCACCACGCTGCTGGAGCCAAGCAGCGGCGAGGCCTTCGTGGCGGGCCACTCGGTAATGCGCGAGCGGGCGGCGGTGCGGCGCTCGGTGGGCTTCATGCCGGATTTCTTTGGCGTCTACGACAACATGAAGTCCCACGAGTACCTGGACTTCTTTGCCGCCTCGTACGACATTGCGCCAGCCAAGCGAACAAAGCTGATCGACGATCTGCTGGGCCTGGTAGACTTGGGCCACAAGAAGGACGCCGACGTGATGGGCCTCTCACGCGGCATGAAGCAGCGCCTAAGCCTGGCCCGCACCATGCTTCACGACCCAGCCCTGCTCATTTTGGACGAGCCAGCCAGCGGCCTGGACCCGCGCGCCCGTGTGGAGCTGCGCGAGCTGCTGAAGGAGCTGCGCAGCATGGGCAAGACGATCATGATCAGCTCGCATATTCTCACCGAGCTGGCCGAGATGTGTACCCAGATCGGGATTATCGAGCGCGGCAACCTGCTTGCCTCCGGCGATGTGGCCACGATCATGCGCTCGTTGCAGCCCCATCGCAGCTTCGAGCTGCACCTGCTGCCCGAGGGCGACGACGGTATGCTGAGTGCCCTGGAGGCGGCCGCAGCGCTGCTGCGCGATCAGCCCAATGTGCTCGATGTGCGCGTGCTGCCCGAGAGCGACCCGCCCCAGCTTCAGTTCGACTTCGACAGCGACGACCGGGCCGTGAGCGCGCTGCTGCAACGCTTAATTGGCGCCAAGCTTGCCGTGACCCACTTTGCGGGACAGGCGAGCGACCTCGAAGAGATCTTCCTGCGCGTCACCGATGGCAGCGCCTACGGCGGCACGAACTGATAGCCGATAGCCGATAGCCGATAGCCGATAGCCGATATGGCATTGTAGCGCGGCGATGTCATGTCACCCTGAGCACAGCGAAGGGTCTTGATCGAGCACCTGGCGCAGATGCTTCGCTGCGCTCAGCATGACACATCTTCGTTGCAACACTCCCTGGGGCCTTGTCGTCGGAGCAAAAGAGCTAGATAAGAGTCAGATGAGAGCCACGGGAGGCAGCATGAGCGAGCAGTATACCGAGCAGGATACAGAGCGGGCGCGCCAGGCGGAGCGCAGCTCGGCGGGACAGCAGACGCAGCAGCTTGGCCTGCCGGGCGGGGTGGCGAGCTACCCTACGGCGGCTCCGGCGGCGGGCAATCGCCGAAACATGGTCGGACTGGCCTTGGTGAGTCTGGGCGCACTGCTGCTGCTCGGGCGCATGGTCACGCTGCCGCTAGAGCTTGAGGGCGGCATGGTGCTGCTCACAATCGCGTCGGTCTTCTACTTCTTCGGCTTCTGGCGGCGCATCTACGGGCTGATCATCCCTGGCAGCATCCTCGCCGGCCTGAGCGTAGGCGTCACCTTCGCCGACCTGACAAACGGCGTCTCGGTGCTCTGGGGGCTCTCGTTGGGCTTTCTGACGATCTACGCGCTCGGCAACACGATGTTCCGCGTGCGCAGCCCCTGGCCCGTGATCCCCGCCGTGATCCTGTTCGCCGTGGGCACGCTCGTGGCGATCTCCAGCCTGCCCACCTTCCTGAGTGCGGGCATGATCTGGCTGCCGCTGCTGCTCGTCGGCGCGGGGCTCTACCTTGGCTGGATGCGCAAGCCCTAACGCGCTTTGTGCAAAAGATCCAAGTCACAACGGTCGCATCTTAGATGATGCGACCGTTGTTGTATGGCCCGTCTCGATTTATACTTCTCCCTAACACCAAGGCAACAGAATCAGCAGCACAGGCTGTAACCACGGGGTTACAACAGGCCACGAGCCAATGATGGCGCGGTGGCGTCAGGCCTAATACCTCTACATCAGCATACACCGGCGACGTAGCCACCACGATTGTGATCGTGGGGGCATTTTTGTGTGTTTAAGAGGGTTTGGGAGTCACAAAGGAGCGCTACTTGGACGCGATCAACGGTGCGGACACAGCCTGGATTATGATTTCGAGCGCCCTAGTGATGCTGATGACCCCGGCCCTCGGCTTCTTCTACGGTGGCCTGGTGCGTCAGAAGAATGCGCTGTCCACGATTATGCACAGCTTCTTCATGCTGGCGTTCGTGAGCGTGCTCTGGGCAGTGATTGGGTACAGCCTCGCCTTCGGCCCAAGCATCGGCGGCGTGATCGGCGGGCTGGACTACATCGGCCTGAACAATGTGGGCCTTGAGCCGAACGCAGACTACGCGGCCACCATCCCGCATCAGGGCTTCATGATCTACCAGATGATGTTCGCGGTGATCACACCGGCCCTGATCTCGGGCGCCTTCGCCGAGCGCAAACGCTTCAAGGCCTTCATCATCTTCTCGCTGCTCTGGGTGCTGCTGGTCTACGCTCCGGTGGCCCACTGGGTCTGGGCTGTGGGCGGCTGGATCCGCAACATGGGCGCGCTGGACTTTGCGGGCGGCACGGTGGTGCATATCACCTCGGGCGTCTCGGCCCTGGTGTGCGCCATGGTGCTCGGCAAGCGCGTTGGCTATGGCACCGAGGCGATGGAGCCACACAACGCCACCTACACCATCCTGGGCACGGCCATGCTCTGGTTCGGCTGGTTCGGCTTCAACGCAGGTAGCGCCCTTGGCGCGGGCACCCTGGCGGTCTCGGCCTTTGTGAACACGCACCTGGCGGCCTCGATGGCGGCCCTGGCCTGGATGACGGCGAGCTGGATCCGCCATAAGCGGCCAAGTGTGATCGGCGCGGCCGCGGGTGCAGTGGCAGGCCTGGTGGGCATCACGCCCGCCGCTGGCTTTGTAACGCCGATGGCCGCGATTATCATCGGGTTTATGGCGGGCGTGGGCTGCTTCCTCGCGGTGGAGCTGCTGGTGCGCGGCCGGGTGGACGATTCGCTGGACGTGTTCGGCGTGCATGGCGTGGGCGGCATTATTGGCGCCCTGGCCACCGGCATCTTCGCCACCAAGGCGGTGAACGCCGCCGGCAACGACGGCCTGCTCTACGGCAACCCTGGCCTGCTGCTCACGCAGCTGATCGCGGTGGTGGTGGTGGGCGTCTACGCAGCTGGAGTTACGTTCGTGCTGCTCAAGCTGATCAACCTGGTGGTCGGCATCCGCGTGTCGCCCGAGGAGGAGGCGAGAGGACTCGATACCAGCCAGCACGGTGAGGCGGCGTACCAGCGGTAACAGTTTGCAGGTGGCAGGTGGCAGTTACCAGTTGCAGTTCGCAGTCCCAGTGGGCAGTTCGCAGTGTATTTCCTGGATCATCAAGGAGTAAACCTCATGGAGATCGTCATCGCGGTGGGGCTGTTTATTGGGATCGTGGTGTCGTGGCTGGCCCTGCCGAGCGGTAAGCCTGCGGCCAGCACAGGGGCGGTGAGCACGCCCGCCAGCAGCGTTCGCGCCTAACGCTCGCGGCAAGCGACCCCAGAGGCCACGCTCGCCTCAATCTGAAGATCGGCGCCGCCGAGTGAACCATGTCTGTTCACCCAGCGGCGCTTTCTGCTGCGCCAATCAACGCCCTTCCCGGCAGTTGCTGGGAAGGGTTAACTTTACCCACTTGCCCGGCACATAAGTAAGCTCTTCTCGGACTCGGTTCACGGTGATCGGCTGGCCGCCCTGGGCGCGGCGATCGACTGGCGCAACGAGGCCGAGCGCGAGCTTGGCAAGCCCCGCACCGAGCGCCAGGTGATCGGCGTGTCGCGCACCGACACCGGGATCGTGGGCGTGCGGCGTACCATGAAGGATGGGCGCGAGGTGTACGAGGCCACCTGGCGCGACGGCAAGCGCATCCGCCGCACCTCCTTCTCGATCACGAAGCACGGCGAGAAGCACGCGCTGCGCCTGGCCCGGCGCGCCCGCGAGCGCCTGCGCCACCGCAGCCCGCTTGGGGCGTAGTGTGGACGGTGGACGGTCAGGGCTACGTCATCTACGTCATAGTCGGCAGGCGGGCGTGTGAACGCGCGCCGTGGGGGCGCGGTGCGCCGGGCGCCCGCCTGTGCGGGCGGGTCCGGATACGTCGGCGCAGGCCGACGCGTGGCCGCAGGCCCGGCCGCTGCGGTTTCAACCGCCTGGTTCTGGCAACAGCGTCAACAATGACGTAGCCCTAGTGGACGGTGGCTATCGGCTAGCCCCCCCCGGCCCCGTGCTACAATGGCTCGTGGCGTCGTCTGTTGTCCATGGCGCGCGAGGCCCCGCCTCCTGCTTTCCCCCTATGCTCGAGCCCGGCGCGCTGCTGCTTCAGCGCTACCAGATCGTCCGCTTGATCGGGCGCGGCGGGATGGGCGCGGTCTACGAGGCCGTGGATAAGCGCCTGCGCAACACGGTGGCGCTGAAGCAGATGCTCGGCAACGCCGAAGAGAACGCCGAGGCCTTCGAGCGCGAGGCCCAGCTGCTGGCGAGCCTGCGCCACCCCGCGCTCCCCAAGGTGATCGACTACTTCCGCGACGGCGCGGGCCGCTTCATCGTGATGGAGTTCTTTAGCGGCGCCGACCTCTCCGCGCTCCAGGCGCGCCGCGCCGCGCCCTTCGCGCTCCACGAGGTGCTCGCCTGGGCCGACCAGCTGCTCGCCGCGCTCGACTACATCCACACCCGCCAGCCCCCCGTGCTGCACCGCGACATCAAGCCCCAGAACCTGAAGCTTACCGCCGAGGGCCATGTGGTGCTGCTGGACTTCGGCCTTGCCAAGGGCGTGGGCCAGGCCCAGAGCTTCTTCGGCTACACGCTGCAGTACGCGCCCCTGGAGCAGATCGAGGGCAGCGGCACCGAGCAGCGCTCCGACCTGTACGCCCTCGCCGCCACGCTCTACCAGCTGCTCACCGACACGCCGCCCGCCAGCGCCCCGGTGCGCGCCGACGCCGTGCTGGGCGGCAGGGCCGACCCCATGCGGCCCGCCCACTCGCTGAACCCCGCCGTGCCCCCAGAGCTGAGCGCGCTGCTGATGGGCGCCCTCGGCCTGCGCCGCGAGGAGCGCCCCGCCAGCGCAGCGGCCATGCGCGCTGCCCTGCGCGATGTGGCCCTGCTCACGGCCAACACTATCGCCGGCCCCGCGCGCCCCCTTGCCCCGCCGCCCGCCGCGCCCGCGCCCTCCACCGGCGCCAGCCGCCCGATCAGCGTGGCCTGGGAGCAGGTTGCCGCCGCCGCTCGCGCCCAGTCCGAGCATGTGCTGCGCGAGCTTGCGGGCACGCCGCGCCGCCCCGGCCCCTACCTGCCCGAGCTGTATGTGCCGCGTGTGCGGGCCGAGGCCGAGCTGCGCGCCTTCCTAGAGGGCGACAGTGGCGCGCTGCTGCTGGTGGGCGACTCGGGCTCCGGCAAGAGCTGCCTGCTGGCCCGCTGGGCCGAGGGCCTGCGCGACAGCGGCGACGCGGTGCTCTTCTACCGCTGTGGCGGCTCGCTTGGCGCCGAGATCGACCGCGAGATCGCGCGCGACCTGGGCCGCGACATGCCCGACCTGCTGCTGCACGATCTGGGCCAGATCAGGCGCCTGGCCGAGGCCGCCCAGCAGCGGCTGGTGATCATCTTCGACGCGCTCAACGAGTATCGCAGCGGCGCCCAGGCCGGCCCCGAGGCGCTGCTCAAGCAGATCGACGGCCTGGTTGGCCGCGTGGCCGGCCCCGCGCTGCGCGTGGTGATCAGCTGCAACAGCGCCACCTGGGGCCAGCTTGACCGCGCCGGCGCCGCCAGCCTGTTCTGGGCGGCCTACCACCAGGGCGCCGAGGGCGAGCCCTACCTGGCGCTTGGCGCCTTCAGCGACGCCGAGCTTGGCGAGGCCTACCCGCGCTACCGGCGCTTCTTCCAGCTTCAGACGGCTCTAGAGAGCCTGCCGCTGGCCCTGCGCACCCAGCTGCACCGCCCGCTGCTGCTGCGCATGATCGCCGAGACCTACCGCGACGGCCAGATCGTGCTCTCGGCGCGCGGCCTGAGCCTGGGCATCTTTCGGCGCCTGTTCGACGAGCGCGTGCGCCAGCGCCGCGAGCAGCTCTTTATTGAGGAGCTGGCGAGCGAGATGCTGCGGCGCGGCCAGATGGCGCTGCCCGTGGCCGAGCTGGCCCGCAACGAGCGCCTGCGCGACGAGCTACTGAGCGCCGACCCGAGCTCGGTCTACTGCCGCCTGCTCGATGGCGGTATCCTCGCCGAGCAGCGCGGCGATGCCTTCACTGGCGAGGTGACGAGCTTCGCCTACGCCGAGCTGGGGGCCTACGTGCTGGCCCGCCACCTGCTACGCGACTCCGGCGACAGCGCGCTGCTGCCGACAACCGTGGCGAGCCTGATGGAGCGCGCGCGCGGCTTCCCGCTGGCCTTCGACATCGCCCGCAACGCCCTGCTGATCGCCCGCCAGCCCGAGGCCTTCGCCGCCCTCGCCCAGTCAGCCGACATCGAGCTGCGCGAGCTGGCAACCCAGAGCCTGGTGGAGCTGTACGCAGACGAGCCCGCCGTCGCCGCCGACCTGATCAAGGGCCTGTGCCAGCGAGACTCGGATGAGGCCCGGCGCACCGCGCTGAAGGCCGCCTACTACGTTGGCCCGCGCGCCCGCGAGATCTTCCTCTGGGCGGCGGGGCGCGGCAACCCCGCACTGCGCCGGGTGACGCGCGACGCGCTCTACCTGATCTGGCGCTCCGACCCGGAGTTCACCTACGGCTTGCTAAAGGATCTGGTGGCCCGGATCGGCCCTGCGGCCCTGCGCGACCTGCGCCATATCCTGGAGTTCTTCTTCGAGCTCTCGGTGGTGATCTACATCAACCACCCCGAGCGGCCTGATGTGCGCGACGCCACCACGGAGATCTACTACGAGCTGGCCCGCCAGCGCCTGCACCTCGACATCCTCAACACCGGCATGTTCGGCAAGACGATCGAGGATCTGATCTTCCAGGCCGTGGCCAGCGCCTTCACCCAGCCCATCCTCGACACCATGCTATTCGCCGAGATCGTGCCGGTGGAGCCCTTCTTCGAGCTGCCCCAGGCCGAGCGGGCCGTGCTGGTGCGGGCGGCGCCGCTGTTCGACCCGGCCACCTCGCTTGCGGCCCACCGCGCCGAGCTAGAGGAGCTGCTGCGGGCCGAGAACGACTTCTTCAACATCGTGGGCGCGGCCCAGCTCGCCATCCACGCCGTAGACAATCTGGCAGGCACCGAGCCGCTGCTGCGCGAGCTCTGGGCGAGTGCTCCACCACAGGGCCAGCTCTGGCTGCTGCTCGGCTTCAGCGTGCTGCTGCCGGGCACGCCCACGGCCTGGGCACCGCTGCTGGAAGAGCTTACCGAGGCGCTGTTCCGCGAGCAGCCCGCGCTGGTGTATGGCGAGGCGCCGAGCCTGCTGCAGTCGTTCGATATCCTGCTGCTACCGCTGGGGCTGGCCTATGGCAAGCTTGGCGGGAGCATGCCGCTGCTAGAGCTGATGCTGCAAGATGGGCTGCTGCGCGACGACCGGCGCCAGGTGGAGCGCGTGGTGGCGGGCCTGGCCCCTGTGGGCTTCTACTTCCCCGAGCCGACGTTTAAGCTGCTGGGCGAGGTGGTGGCGGCCATGGGCGAGGATCTGCCGGTGGCGCTTGTGCCGACACTGGCGACCATGCGCGTGCTGCACCTGGACGCCGTGGACGTGTTTATGGGCCGGGTGGGGCTGAGCGACGAGCTGCAGCGGCGCGTGGCGGCGGCGGCCGACACCGAACTGGTGCGCCGCTACATCTACTGGCTGGGGCTCTACAACCAGGTGATTCACTCCTGCCTGTACTACCCGAAGATGCGCCGCCAGATGGCGATGGGGGCGATGGAGATGCTGGCCCGCGCCCGCGCGCCACAGGAGTTTGTTGGCGCCTACACCGCCACCGTGTTCCGCATGCTGCGCGAGGCCGGGTTCAGGCTGAGCGAGTGGACGCTGCCGTAGATGCTGCGAGAGCTCTACTATTTCTTTCGCATCTCGGCCCTGGGCGCCACGGCCACCCTGCCGCTGCTGGGGGCGGCAAGCGTGGAGCGGCGGCTGTCGCCGCAGCGCGCCGCCGGGCTGCTGGCCGTAGCCGCCACCTTCCACGCCTTCGCCTACGTCCACAACGATGTGTGCGACCTAGCGCTGGACCGGACGCAGCCCCAGCGGGCCATGTATCCCCTGGTGCGAGGGACCGTAACACCCCGCGCCGCGCTGGCCGTGGCCCTGGCGTGCGTGCCCGTCGCCTTCGCCCTAGACCGCTTGCTTGTGAGTCCCAGCTCACCCTGCCTGCCTTCGTTTTCGCACCGTCGCGTTCGCGCCTTTCTGCCTGGCGTTCGCGTCCTTCGTGCTCCAAACGCCCACCTCGCCACCGCCTTCGCCCTGCTGGCGCTGTACAACCGCTGGGGCAAGGCCTGCCCGTTCCCGCCGCTCACCGACGCGCTCCAGGGGCTTGGCTGGGCGGCGCTGCTGCGCTACGGCGCGGCCTCGGCGGGGCCGGACACGGCGCTCACGGGGCTGCTCGGCGCATACGAACTGCTGCTGATCATGATGGTGAACGGGCTGCACGGCGCCCTGCGCGATCTGGAGAACGACGCCGCCCACGGCGCGCGCACTACGGCCATCCTCTTTGGCGCCAGGGTGGGAGCGCGGGAGGAGCTGCGGGTGCCGCCTGCCCTAGTCGGCTACGGGCTTGCGCTCCAGGCGCTGCTGCTCGCCCTGCCTGCGTGGGCTGCGGCCACCAATATGGCAGGGCACGAGCTGCGCGAGTGGCACGCGGCCGCAGTGTGGGTGGGGGCGGTGAGCGCCGCGACGCTGGCTGTGCTCGTGGCGGCGGGGCGGGGCGGGCGCACCACAGAGCCAGGGATGGCCCACCTGGTGCTGATACTGAGCGCGCCCGTGGCCCTGGTGGCGCCGGGGCTGCCGCCAGCAACAGGGGCAATGCTCCTGGCGGCGCACCTACTCCCGCTGCTGCCCAACAGCCTTACCTACGATGCGCTACGCTGGGCGCTGGGGCGGGAAATGGGCCGGAAATCAGTGTAATCTGTGGACGAAGCGTCGCCGAGAACGCGCCATGCTACAATGGGAGCATCCCGCCCCAAGAATGCTCACAGGAGGCCCAATGCCAGAGATGCTCATCGACGGGCGACGCGTGCCCGCCGCCGCAGGCGCCAGCTTCGCCGTCCATAATCCCGCCACCGAAGAGGTTGTAGACCACGTGCCCCAGGCCGGGCCCGACGACGCCCGCCGCGCCATCGCCGCCGCCAACGCGGCCTTCAAGCTGTGGCGCCGCGCCTCCGCCCACGAACGGGCGCACATGCTGCACGAGGTCGCCGCGAAGCTGCGCGAGCACCGCGAGACTCTCGCCATGCTGATGACCCTGGAGGGCGGCAAGCCCCTGCTCGAGAACCGCGACGAGATCGGCTGGTGCGCCGACTGCTTCAGCTACTACGCCGAGCTTCAGCGCAACAGCCGCGGCCGCGTCATCCCCTCGGTGGAGGCCTCGCAGCTGGCGATGGTGCTCAAGGAGCCCTACGGTGTGGTGGCCGCCATCGTGCCCTGGAACTATCCCCTGCTGCTGATGGCGTGGAAGGTGGCGCCCGCGCTCGCCGCCGGCAACGCGGTGGTGCTCAAGCCCAGCGAGATGACGCCGCTCTCTGCCCTGCGCTTCGCCGAGCTCTGCTGCGACCACCTGCCCGCCGGGGTGCTCAACGTGATCACCGGCTACGGCGAGGTGGGCCGCGAGCTAGTGACAAGCCCCGACACGCATATGATCGCCTTCACTGGCAGCTTCGCCACGGGCCGCGAGATCGCGCGCCTCGCCGCCGAGCGCGTGAAGAAGACCCACCTGGAGCTCGGGGGCAAGGACGCCTTTATCGTGGCCGAGGACGCCGACCTGGATGTGGCGGTGCCCGGCGTGGCCTGGGCCGCCCTGCTGAACGCCGGCCAGGTCTGCACCAGCACCGAGCGCGTCTACGTCCACGAGCGCATCGCCAGCGCGTTCACCGAGCGCCTGGTCGCCTTCGTGCAGACCCTGCGCCTGGGCAGCGGGCTGGAGCCCACCACCGACATCGGCCCGCTGGTGGG
>Ga0136636_10001427_pt1 | contig 13935 bp, 18 predicted proteins | sample AntDrymUQ8522106_2_FD_104653 | JGI IMG/M metagenome (GOLD analysis project Ga0136636, IMG submission 104653) | Polar desert sand microbial communities from Dry Valleys, Antarctica - metaG UQ852 (21.06) | ecosystem: Environmental > Terrestrial > Soil > Desert | place: Antarctica: Dry Valley... | reverse complement strand
TAACGGAACTAGCTCGTTGTTGCTAGGATCGGGTGCAGTTTGCCGATTTCCTTTGTGGCGATTGCAAGAAGGACAGGATAGAGCTAGGTTTGCAAATGTAGTTTGACCTCCTGTGGAAATCGGTTGAATATGTTCAAATTCAAAAGTAACTGCTGTTAAAAGTTCTGCTGTTTTGCAGTAGGCGCAACATCCATAAAAGTGTTCTCTAATTTGTTTTTGTAACTGGATAGAAATATAGGCACTCATGCAACTATCCTTCGCTTTACTCTATGCTCCAAGACGTTTAGGGTATATCTGGCACGAGTTTTTAAAATGGTGAGATGATCCACTTTTTCTAGAAGGTCATCTAAATTATGAAGTTCACCTTCAGAGAGTGAATTTTGGGTGTTTCTATCAATTAGTTGATCTAGCTGATTTTGATCGGTTAGGGCTAGTTTGCAACTAGAGAGAGCTTTTAATTCTTCTATGGTTAAGCCAGTGAGATATTCAGGGTCTAAAGCAGGTACAAGCCGAGAATAGGTATCTAAGTCTAAGACAACTCCTATGCGATCGCCTTGTTCGTTGGTTATGTACTGTAAGGTTTCGGGCATAATTTAGCTCCTGTGCTTTTATAGCTATCTCTCGTTCAAGTCTGGCAAGCTATTGACTATTTTAACGGTCTCGACGCTGACGCGGACGATGCGCTTAACTAAGTCGAGGATGTAGCGCGGGTCGTCTGACCAGTCGTTAGGGTTATTGGTGATACCGCTATCTTTGTCTCTGGTGAGTTGATAGCGTTCCATGATCCATTCTAGGGCGGGTTTGCCGTTGACGATGTATTCGTATTCTTGTAATGGAATGACGGAGAGGGTGATTTTGTTGTTGTAGATGATCGTGGTTTTGTCTACGGCTCTGTCGCGCCGCCCGAATTGCATTTTGGATACGCGATAGTCGGTGTCTTCTAGATAGAGTTCGCTTTTAAATTTTTCTAATGGATAAATCGCTCAGCCATGCGATCGCATTCAATGGCAACTTCATAACGTTTGAGCATAATTGGTTTCTCCTTAGTCATATTACGGGATCTGAAGTTAAGAATAAGAATCAAGAGATTTTTCAAATTCTTGTTTTTTGAGAGAAATTGAAGAACGCAGGCGATCGCAATTTTTCTGTTGCTTCCTCTCCTCAAGTTCTAACCGATTTGTAAAATATAGTTATTTATCATACACATCGCGCCGATGACCTATGTGAACAACTGTGATTATTTGCTGTTGATCGTCAATTCTATAAAGCACCCGATAATTTCCAACCCTAATCCGCCAACCTTCTCTGCCTTTGAGCTTTAGACAGCCTGATGGTCTAGGATCTCCAGCTAGATTTTGAAGTGCCTCACATATTTTTAGATAGGTTTCTTGAGGAAGATCGGCAAGTTCTTTTTGAGCGCGTCTTAATATTTCTAAGTTGTAGCTCATAGTCGTGATTGGTTAATCTCGGCGATCGCCTGTGCAAATGGGATGGCTTCATCTGGAGATTCTTCTGCTAGATCGAAAGCATAGATTTCTTCTAGTTCTTCTAGGCGAGCAAGTAGTTTCTGATAGTAATCAAATTCTAAAACTACGCTCAAGCGTTGCCCTTGGGAGTCAACGATATATTGTTCGCTAATTGTTGTTGGCATTGGTGGCTCCTAGTATTACTTAGAGATAATTATACAATTGTGGTTATCGAATATTTGGTTTAATTGCGATCGCCTTCAATGGCAACTTCATAACTTTTGAGCATGAATACTTTTCTCCTTAATCAATGGATACCAAGTATCAAAAAATAAATCCTTTCTCTAAAATTAGCTAAAGTTAACAGAAAAAGCATAATTTCCATCAGGAAAACGAACAATCGGAATCCAAAATGGATAGTCATGCCATCCTTTATTAATTCCATCGGAGGTAAATTCTATTTTCCCATCAACTCTAGTCATGAGGAGTGCAGGATATTGAGTTAAAATTCCGAATGGTTTTTTACTATATTTACCTGGAAGAACTGTACCAATACCTTTATAGTCTCTAGACGAATTCTTGCGAAGTGATGCATTTCGATTTACAACTACTAATGAAGCTTGGTCTCCATATTCTGGCGTATTCTTCACTACTAAAAGTGCCTGCCTGATTAACTCATCTTTCCATGTACCCGTAGAATTTTCATCAGCAAATTTAAAATTTTCTCCTAAAATCCATAAGAGTTGTTCAATATCTATTGCATAAACTTCTTTTTCTTTATAAGTATTTAATAAGTTGTCAATTTGAGAAGTTTGATTTCCAAGTATATCTGGATCTGAAGCTGGTAGCAAAGGGAAATAAGCCTGACCACCAACATAGGCGCGAGTGTCTACAGTATTCTCATTGAGTACATTACGGCGTGTTGGCTTTAGATTTTTGTTTGGCAATGGAATAATAGGAATAACTTCATGAGTTACACTGCATTTTTCTCTCATTGCATTGTCGCTAACATGAATATCAGCAAATCTATTAGCAAGATGTTGCGGCAGATAAATTCTTATAGCATTAAGTTCAGCTTGCCTGTAGCCATACATACGAGCGTGTTGAAGTACTGTATCAATTTGAGGTTTTTGAGAATCCCTACCATAATAAGTGATTAGCAAATTCTTAAATGTTACCCCTCGACTCATTTTAGTGCCGCCTATATATAGAGTGTGTTGCCGATCTGGTTCGGGCTTTACTCCATCCTTAGTTGTAGAATTAGCCTCAATAACCTCAGTAGAAGCAATTTTATCTACTACTTCTCTAATTACATCTTGTAGCGAAGGTAAACTTCCAAAACTATCTCGTAAATCTTCATATGACCGTTCTACAAACGCCCTAAACTCAGATGGCATCGACTCTAAAGAATTCCGATCATTTGCAAGTGTAAGTACGATCACAAACTGATTTCTAAATTCATCAACAAGCCTATACATAAGTGAATGATCGTTTTGCTTAAAGCTCGTATGAAGAAGATAAGTATACTTTTTAGGTGTATTTCCGAGCTTGAGATTATTAAGCCGAAGAATAGCTGCGCCGAGAAAAAAAGTGACAACAGAAATTGCTACAGAATCTGGCAAGCTATCTAGCCCTATTGGATTGATAGTAGAGATAATTCTAATATGTGGATCACTCGCATCTAAATCATCGCTAAAAAAACATTTGAAGAAATGATTCCCACCAATATATGCATCACTGGGAGTAGTAGACACGACAAAATTAGGTCTAAATTCACTCTTTTTGTCTTGCAGAAGTAATGCTTGTGGGGTCGCGGTAGTTTGTAGATAAGTACAGCTACGCAATCTATTTCTGAGGTTTAAAATCTCTGTGTATATCTTACTTGCACTAGTATCAGGCTTATTGATATTAGTATTTAGACTTGCTTGGTCTGCCTCATCATCGATTATAATTGTTGATTCATCTTTCCATTCTAGATCTTGTACAAGATTAGCCAGCTTAGGAAGTATTTTAGAATTTTTTGAAGATACTAATACACGTACAGAATGAACATCAACTCCAGAATAACGATTAAAATCTTTCTTGCCTAAAACCTCAAAATTAAGAGATTTCTTAATTCTTGTGAGAGTCTGTTCGTAGAGATCCACTATATCTGAAGTCAGAACTATAAAATTTCTATATCCATTATCTGCCGCTAAAGCAATTGTTGTTATGAGAACTGCTGTTTTACCGCTCTGTACATAACCATAAATAAGTCCTTTAACCAATTCTTGTTGCTGGGGCGGCAAGCACCTTTGAAATATATCTATAGCATCTCTTAATATATTCTCGAAATCAGCACTTGATATACCTTCCTCACGCTGAAGATAGTCACGAAGATTTATAATGCTATTACCATTAGTATTGATAGAAGTCTGTCTAATCATAAAAATCATACCCTGCTAGAAATTTAAAATGTGTTTTGCAATTGCTTCAGTCAACAAAAAACTCACCGCATTTGCTAGTTGTTGTTGTTTATGAGTTAACCCACCCTGATAAGACACATCAGTCGAATTACAGAAAGTAAACCAATCTGGTAAAGACTGTAGCCTTGTTGCTTCTCTCAAGGATAAACCTCTATTTTGTTGAGGATGAATTATCATACTCTTGCGATAATTACCGATTGTAATCGATGGCTCATAGCCTTTTAATCTTCGATAAATATTACTGTGTGTATTTTTTACATCGGCATAATTAGTTAACATATGTTGAATATCTTTCCAGTTGCCCCCTTCGGGAATATGTTTATATCGCTCAATGACGTAATCGGCTTGTTTTGAAACGACATGACCTTCAATAATTTCTCTGCTATAACCTGACAAATGACGCATCTTTTTTAAAAATTTATTATGCCCTAATTCTTCATTTGTTGGTTCCGTATAATCTTGGAATATACGATTTTCTCCATTTTCTATTATCGGCAGATCAGAAATTGCTTGTGCTACAGTTACATAAGGCTGTTTACCTAAATGTCCATGAGTCGGTTTAGGGAAAGCCCCCCAATCGCCAAAATCTTCCAACTTATAGCCAAGACTATTATGTAAAGCAAGTAGAAAAAATCGATTTCTATGTTGGGGTACACCATACCAAGCAGCATCAAGAACTTTGGGGAATAAAATATATCCAGCTTTAGCTAACTTTTTTGAAATATGCTCGATCACCGTTATTTCGCTATTATCTGCATTTCCTTTAGGCGGTGTCCAAAGTATTCCTTGCACATTCTCCATTAAAACAACTTTGGGTTTTAAATCCACAACGCAAGTTACAAAGTCGTCAACTAACTGGTTATATGGATTATCAGGACTCCATGAACTCCTATTAGACTGAGAAAAACCTTGACAAGGTGATCCGCCTATTAATACATCAACTCCGCCAAACTTATTAACTGTATCAACAATTTTCTGACGATCAATTGACTTCCTGAGATCTAATGCTTCAAAAGAGTTAGGGCAACATTCATCCAAAGCTTTCTTTGAATAATTTGCAAAGTAATTATAGTTTTTTTGTAAGCTGCACAAATATATCGGATCAACTTCAGCAGCACTAATCAACTTATATCCAGCTTTTCTCGTACCAGCAGACAAAAACCCTAATCCCATCCCCCCAGCACCTGCAAAAAGATCAATTATCTTTAGTTCGCTACTTGCATGAGTTAGTAATCCTTGTAAAATTCCTGCTTGGGCAGAAATTTTTTGAAGATCAAGTTTTTCGTCAAACTCGTTCGACAATTTTATATTTGCTCTATACAGAGATTTAGATTTTGAAACGTGAGCCGCGTTAGGCATAAAGATAAAAGTTTGTTACTATCACTATAATCTGTGATTTTATATGTGGATGTATGTTGATAACCCTGCATTATTCTTTCACAAAATTGAGAAAACTCAAGCATTGGGTAATAAAGCTTTAAATTTAGAAGCTCTCAAGCAGTCTTCTGATATTGCGATCGCAAATCTATATCACTATTTTCAGGAAACCGAATAAAGTATTCTCTCGTTAATAATGATATCTGCATTGCAAAAACTTAATATAGTTCTCTTCAATTAGATACACCAAACGATGCTCTTGGGTTATACGTCTCGACCAAACACCCGATCCAAGATACTTTAACGGTTCTGGCTTGCCAATGCCACTGAAAGGATCGCGCATAACTGCATCAACTAAATCCATTACTCTTAAAGCAGTTTTGCGATTAACCGATATCCAATGCGTTAAATCTGCACGGAAATCTCGATCAAAAATAGACTCTCTATCCACAGGTGCATTACTCTTTGACAAGTCCGAACTCCTCGCGTAATGCTTCAGGTGTTTGAGTCGATTCTATACTTGTTCTAGCTCTGCTAATCGCATTTAACAAACGTTCAGCATTTTTGGGCGATCGCAATAGATGTACAGTTTCCAAAAGGCTTTGCAATTCATCAGCAGCAATCAGGGCAACATTTTCACCATTTTGGCTTTTGATGTAAATAATCTCGCGATCGTTGACAACGCGATCGAGCAATAGAGGCAAGTCTGGAGTTGTCTGCGGGTAAACTGTTTCAACAATCATGATGACTTACTCAGATACTATTGAAATTATACTTTGTGTATTCTTCAGATGAATATAGCAAAAGCTTTAAAGTTAGATGTACTCACAGCGATCGCATGATATGGCGATCGCAAATCTGTATCACTATTTTCAAGAAGCTAAATAAAACAATATTTACTTAGTCACCACCAGCATTCGCGCTTGAGAACGTGACTTCGGCTTGTCTTTGACCACAATTTCCACATCACGACCGAGAGAATTTAAAAACCGAAATAATCGCACAGTCGAAAACCCTGATAACTTACCATTGAGCAGAGCCGACATCTTTGGTTGATCGATACCTAAGAGTTTAGCCGCCTCAATTTGAGTCATTCCCAAATTTGCAATAATGTCACTAATTTTATAGGCAAGTTCCGCCTTAACAAGCAACTCATCAGAATTATCTAGCCCTAAATCAGCAAAAACATTGCCGCTACTTGTGTGTACCTTAATTTGTTCAGTCATTTGACAACTACTCTTATTTATTATTGTAATTTGCAACGTAATGTTCTTTAGCTCGTTTTAGCCTTGTTTCAATCAAATCGATATTTTGCTTTGGAGTAGCAATACCTTGTTTAGACTTCTTTTGAAAGGAGTGCAAAACATAAACGACACCTGCTAATTTCGTTGTGTAAACTGCCCGATAAGTATCTCCATCAAAGTCCTCAACTACTTCCATCATTCCAGCACCTTTAAAACCTTTGAGTGGTTTGGCAGAAAGATGTTTATCTCCGCATTGTGCTACATACAGCGCATAGCCCACATTTTGCTGCACCTCTTCTGGGAAATCTTTTAAATCTTCCAGAGAACTTCCAATCCATTCGACAGGTTTCAAAAATATACTTAATCTCAAAAATATGCTAGAACTAGCATATCATAAAAAATATATATACATAAAATCTTAAAGTTAGAATCATTAAGGGCGATCGCAAATCTGTATCACTATCTCAATCTACAGACATCAAATTCTCAAAAGGCTGACGATTTTTCCAGCGATAGGTATTAAAGTCGCGAAAATCAACAGAGAGAATGCGTCCATGCCCCAAATGCTCAGCAAGAATAATCAAAGAAGCATCTGCTAAATCCATTGGTAAAGAGCTATATTGATTCATCAACTCACTAATTCTCTTACCATATTCAACTTTTAGATCGAATACTTCAAACGCGCCCATTTCTAAACTATGGATAAATGTTTGTTGAGCATTTGTTCCCGTTCTTTTTAAAAGAATATGACAAGCTTCCGTAATTACACACCATGTTGTGATCAGTGGCTCATCAATAGTATCCAAAACTTTTTGAGCAAGAACATGATAATCATCTCGGCGATTGATTATCGCGATCCAAAAGCCCGAATCAACGATGACCATATTTCTCGTTTAGACTTTCAGTGAGATATTGCTTGTAATTAACTGATAAATCAGCATCGCCTTCAGCACAACCAATTAATCCCGATTCTCGCAAAAGCTGTAAAGGCTTAGCAGGAGATTCTTGGCGCAATTTTTCATAATAAAAATCGATCGCCGCTTTCATGATTTCAGACGTACCTTGATTAGTGCGCTGACGAATGTAGTTGAGTTTAGTAGCGCGATCGCTGTCGAGGCGAGCATTAACTCTCATAATTTTGATTTGTCATAACTCTGTATGACAGTATAGATCAAATTTATTAAAATTAGAAGATATTCAAGTGATCGCCTGATATCGCGATCGCAAATCTATATCACTACTGAGTCTCCCTTGTGAGAGGCTCTCTTGCTATATAGTCTGGATATCTTTATTGATAAAGCGATGACCATGCACTTACCTTACTCACAATTACCGATCGCTAATATCTCTCTAGCTGCATTTATCGCCGATGATGCAGTGGTAATTGGCGATGTACATCTCGCAGAGCAGGTAAATATTTGGTATAAGGCAGTGATTCGGGCTGATGTCAATCGTATGGAAATAGGCTTTTGCACAAATATTCAAGATGGCGCGATTTTACATGGTGATCCCGATCAGCCCCTATTAATAGGCGAATACGTGACAATCGGGCATCGGGCGGTGATCCATTGTGCTGAAATTGGACGCGGATGTTTGATTGGTATGGGTGCGATCCTTATGGAAGGTGTAAGAATTGGAGCGGGGAGTGTTGTCGGTGCGGGAGCAGTAGTGACTAAGGATGTGCCTGAGGGAGTGGTGGTGGCGGGTGTGCCTGCTAAGGTGCTGCGGGAGCTATCACCAGAACAGCAACAAGAGGCGATCGCCCATGCCCAAAATTACTACCAACTCGCTTTGCTACATCTTTAGATAAACAAAAGAAGTGTCGCGCTCTGCGCGACACTTCTTTTGTCCTACTCCCTTCCCAGTATAAGAATAGGCATTAAAACCCAATAATTAGCGTTGCGGCGCGGAGCGCCGCAACGCTAATTATTGGGAAGGGAGTAACAAGACTGGCGACAGCTAGCTATACTGTTGCCAGTTCAGGTTCTTCTAGCTTGGTTAGTCTTTGTGTCAGCAACTCCTCTAGGGTGACAAGGGCTTTGGAGAAACCCTTGATACCTTCATCGAGCTTGTCTGAAGCCATGCGATCGCTAGCGTGCATTGCTTGGAAGGTAGCTTTGTCCATCTCAATTTTGGCAATATCAGATTGAGCGGCAACTTCAGGATTTAGTTTACGCACTAGTTCCCCTTTTGTCTGATGTAACTCATCAAGTAATGCTGGCGAAATCGTTAATAAATCGCAACCCGCTAACTCTACGATTTCGCCCATATTCCGAAAGCTGGCTCCCATAATTTCAGTTTTATAGCCAAACTTTTTATAGTAGTTATAAATTTTGGCTACGGAGAGAACCCCAGGATCTTCATTGGCAGGATAGCTATCACGTCCTGAGTCTTTCTTATGCCAGTCAAGGATTCTACCGACAAAGGGAGAGATTAGTTTTACTCCTGCTTCTGCACAAGCGATCGCCTGATGGATTCCAAATAGAAGCGTCAAATTACAATGAATGCCTTCCTTTTCTAGTTCCTCAGCCGCCTTGATTCCTTCCCAAGTCGCCGCAATTTTGATCAAAATGCGATCGCGGGAAATGCCATGAGCTTCGTATTCAGAAATTAGATAATGAGCTTTCTCTAGAGTTGCTGCCGTATCGTAGGACAGGCGGGCATCAACCTCTGTCGAAACCCTTCCTGGAATAATTTTCAAAATTCTCATGCCAAAGGAGATGGCGAGACGGTCAAAAGCGAGAGAGGCAACTTGAGTCGCAGGCGTTTCTTTTCCTAAGTCCGCTCTTGCTGCTAACAGTGTTTCATCAACAATTTCTTGATATTGGGACATCTGTGCTGCCGCCGTAATCAGCGATGGGTTAGTGGTGGCATCTTGCGGCTTCACCTGTTCGATCGCATGAATGTCGCCAGTATCCGCAACTACAACGGTCATTTCTCGTAATTGATCTAGAAAGCTTTTCGGCAAATCATTAGGCATAGTAATGTCCTCCATAGCACCAGCGATCGCTGGCTAGGTTTGCACGCTCATTTTAGCCTTTACTGTTGAGAAACTTGTTCAGACTTTATAGTAATTACAAGATTACAGTTACTTTCTATTAAGCGCTTTGCGCTGTTATAAAACCCAGAGAAATTTTAAAAGTGCCGCGAAGCGGCACTTTTAAAATTTCTCTATACAATAGGCGCAAACCCGAATCAGCTTATTTCGGGTTTACGCATACTTACTTCGTCATTGCGATCGCTTTATAGCTTTAAATTTTAAATCTAAAAAAGTTGCTATAATTAAAAATTGTGATTATTCCAAGAGTTTAGATCTTGATAGAACGCTATACATTACCCGAAATGGGTCGGTTATGGACAGATCGACATAAGTACCAAACTTGGTTACAAGTCGAAGTGGCTGTATGTGAAGCACAGGCAGAATTGGGATACATTCCTGCTGAGGCTGTCGCAGAAATAAAGGCTAAGGCAAACTTTGACACCGATCGTGTCAATGAAATTGAGCTAACCGTCAAACACGACATGATCGCGTTTTTGACTAATGTGAATGAATATGTCGGCGATGCAGGGCGATATATTCACCTCGGTTTGACTAGCTCAGATGTCTTAGATACAGCCCTTGCTGTGCAGTTAGTCGATAGCTTAGAGATTATCCAAGCTCAGTTAGAAGAAGCAATTCAGGCTATCCGTTACCAAGCCCAGCAACACCGCTACACCATTATGTCTGGACGTACTCATGGCATCCATGCCGAGCCGATTACGTTTGGATTTAAATTGGCTGGTTGGTTAGCCGAAATGTTGCGCCACCGCGATCGCTTGTTAAGTTTGAGTAAAAATATTGCCGTTGGTAAGATTTCGGGAGCAGTTGGAACCTATGCCAATGTTGATCCTCGTATTGAGGCGATCGCTTGTCAAAAACTAGGGCTGCAACCAGATTGTGCTTCGACACAGGTGATTTCGCGCGATCGCCATGCGGAATATTCGCAAGTGCTAGCGCTCATCGGCGCATCTATCGAGCGCTTTGCTGTGGAAATTCGTAACCTTCAACGTACAGATGTATTGGAAGTTGAGGAACATTTTACCAAGGGACAGAAAGGCTCATCGGCAATGCCTCACAAGCGTAACCCTATTCGCTCAGAGCGCTTGACAGGGATGGCAAGACTGCTGCGTGGCTATGCTACAACTGCTCTGGAAAATGTAGCGCTATGGCATGAACGCGATATTTCCCATAGTGCGGCGGAACGGGTTCTGTTGCCAGATAGCTGTATCCTCACCCATTTTATGCTGGTAGAAATTACAGATTTAGTCAAAAATCTGCTGGTGCATACGCATAACATGGAGCGCAATCTCTATTGCTATGGCGGCGTAGTCTTTAGCCAGCAAGTGTTATTGACTTTGGTTGCTAAGGGTTTAAGTCGAGAGGATAGCTATGAGATCGTTCAGCAAGCGGCTCATCTTGCTTGGAATAAATCTGAAGGTGATTTTCGCAAGCTAATTAGTGAAAATGAAACCGTTAGAGAAAAGTTGACCCAAGAGGAGTTAGCAGCCTGTTTTGATCCCAATAAACACCTCAGAAATCTCGATCAGATCTATCAAAGATTGGGCATTTAGAAATATGTTGCCAACGAGAACCGCAGCATATTCTAAAGAAACTTTTGCAAATTTGCGAAGCAAATTTGCAAAAGTTTCTTTGGTTTTTAAAAGAGTGGGTGGCACTTTAGGGTGATGCAGGTGCGTAGATATTTAACTTCCCTTGGTCTACTTTTAGCGATCGCCACATCGAGCTTTGGATGGGGCTTTGGATGTTCATGGCTCGCTAGCGATCGCAGCAGCCTGACCCAGATCAGGATTGGCACTTTTAATCTAAAAAACTTTGATGGTTTAAATGCTGCCAAATTAGAGTCAGTGAGCCAAATAATTGATCGTAATTTTGATGTAATTGGCTTACAAGAAATAAGTTCTACTGGGGCAGAAAAACTCAAAGAAAAGTTAAATCAATCTCAAAAATGGGAATTTATTCTCGGTTCAACAGGGAACCGTCAGCGAGTTGCGCTATTTTATCGTCAGAACATATTTGTCGCCCAAAAAATAACCGAGTGGTCGCCTGTAAATATTACGGGGACTTTGCGATCGCCCCTTGTAAATTACCTTAAGGTGATTGATCCCGACAATCAGGGATTTGATTTTACCTTGGTTGTAGTCCATCAAAAGGGAGGTGGTGGCAAAGAAGCGGATCGCTTACGTCAAGACCAAAGCCAGAAGATGCGCCAAGAAGTTGATAAGTATCAAAAGAGTTCACAGTCCGACCCTGATTTGATTTTATTAGGCGACTTTAATAGTCCCACATGGTCAAATCAAAATCGTGGGTTACGGGATGCGCCACTTACTTTTTTGACCAAAGATATAGAAACTAGTCAGCAAGAAAACTGCTTGAAAAAACGCGGTCAGCCCAAGTTTGCCGATGGACGCTTGCGATTTTCTAATCGTGGTACTGGCTGCGTGATTGATCACATTGCCATCTCCAAAGCGCCCAAAGGCGCAGAAGAGGAGTATATTTCTGCATCAATCCAAATTCTCGATCCGCAAAAAGATCTTGGCTTCGATAGCGATCGCCGCTATTTCTCGGAAGTATCCGATCATTTACCTGTGCGAGCAATTTTTCGGACTAAATGACTCTCAGCATACGAGTGGTGGCGCTCCTGCACCGCCACTCACAGGGTTTGGCAAACTCGATATTTTGTTACACTGACAAGAAGTAACCATCAAGAAGTAATCACCAAGACAAGTCAACATGAAAACCAGCCTGCTCCAGACTAAAGAGCTATCAAGCTTAGAGTACGAACCTGTTAGCGATCGCTTTGATGAAACATGGGAAGCACCATTATCGATCCTATTGGGCTTAGGTCGCGCCGCAGGAGCGGATTTTGTGGAATTTTTTCTAGAGCGCGATCGCTATATTAGTTGCCTTGCTGAAGATGACGCGATTACCAGTATTTCGCCACGCTTATCGACTGGAGCAGGGATTCGGGCTTTCAAAGGTAAGGCTGATTGCTATGTCAGCACCAATGACCTCAGCTTCTTGGGCTTAAAGTCAGCCCTCGAACGCGCACTCTCAATACTAGGGCTGCAACTACCTTCTCAAAATTCGTTCATTCCCTCCATTCAACTAGAGCTATTTCGTGACTATGCCACTAGAAAAGGTAAGGATAACTGGATTGCTCAATGTAGCCCCATGCAAGAAATGGGTGAGATTCTCCTTGGAGTCAATCAGCTAATTACTAAAAAAGGTACTCATATCCAGTCAAGGCGATCTGGCTATTTTCGTGATTGGCAAGAGATTCTCGTGGCAGCAAGTGACGGCACATTTGCTAGAGACATTCGCCTCACTCAGTCCATTGGTTCTAACTTGCTCTGTGCTGATGGCTCTAACCGCTCTTCGATCAACAAGCGTGTTGGCGGCACTAGTGATCCCAGCTATCTCCGCAACTGGGACTATGAACCTGTCATTGATGAAATCGTGGAAGGTGCAGAAAAAATGCTCTACGCCGACTATGTAGAATCTGGTTCCTATCCTGTGATTATGGCAAATCAATTTGGCGGCGTGATCTTTCATGAAGCCTGTGGACATTTGCTAGAAACCACAGGCATTGAAGCTAAAACTACACCCTTTGCCGAAATGAAAGGTCAAAAGATTGCCCATGAAAATTTAACTGCATGGGATGAGGGACGCTCCGAGGAAGCGTTTGGTACGATCGACATGGATGATGAAGGAATGCCGACTCAGCGCACTCTATTGATTGAAAATGGCATTCTCAAAAACTTTATTAGCGATCGCGCTGGTGAAATGCGGACAGGGCATCCACGCACAGGTAGTGGTCGCCGCCAGAGCTATGCCTACGCTGCCGCCAGTCGGATGCGAAATACCTATATTGGTGCTGGAGAGTTTAGCTTAGATCAGCTACTTGCCTCTGTCGATAAGGGGATTTACTGCAAGAAAATGGGCGGTGGCAGTGTATTACCGACTGGTCAGTTTAATTTTACGGTTGATGAAGCCTACCTAATCGAAAATGGCAAAATCACTAAGCCCCTCAAAGGGGCCACCTTGATTGGCGATGCTAAGGAAATTATGCAGCAAATCTCCATGAGTTCCCGCGATCTTGAGCTTGCGGCTGGTTTTTGTGGCTCCGTAAGTGGCAGTGTCTATGTCACGGTTGGACAGCCCCATATTAAGGTTGAGGCAATTACTGTAGGTGGTCGTTAATCGCTTCTTAGACTATACTTTTGGGAAGTAAACCCGACTATATAGTTGTCGCCAGTCTTATTAGGACATAAAACCCAAAAGAGGGTGGCGGCGCGGTGCGCCGCCACCCTCTTTTGGGTTTT
>Ga0136636_10001424_pt1 | contig 13966 bp, 12 predicted proteins | sample AntDrymUQ8522106_2_FD_104653 | JGI IMG/M metagenome (GOLD analysis project Ga0136636, IMG submission 104653) | Polar desert sand microbial communities from Dry Valleys, Antarctica - metaG UQ852 (21.06) | ecosystem: Environmental > Terrestrial > Soil > Desert | place: Antarctica: Dry Valley... | reverse complement strand
TTCGGGCATCATAAATTTTTTGGAAATTTTTTCCGAGCCAATTTCTATAGTAACTTTCATTTTCTTCCTCTTGCAAAAATTGCAGAGCAAGGTAAATTCCGGCCCCGTAATCTTCGGAATGATAATAATTGGGTAGCATTTCTAACCGCGCGATTTTCTTCAGCGCCAAGAAATCTTTTGCGGTGCTTTCTTCCGGAGCTTTTTCAGTTGCTAACTCTTTAAATATTGTCTTTAAATACTGAATTCTTTTTTCCACTTCCGGATGGGTAGAAAGAGAATCCTTGTCCAATTTATCCTTAAAATTATCATAATTGTACGCGGAGAAATCTTCTTTCTTCAACCACTTTTCCTTAAAAGATTGCGCAGGCAAATTGAAAATTTTTCGGTAGGTCTCTATTTTAACGGTGAGGGGAGAAATGGTATCAAATTTTTGTAAATTTCGTAATGCATTAATATATTCCCCCTTTTTCAACCCGGTTTTTTCGTAGATTACATAACCGATCGAATCTGCTTGAGATTCATTTTTTCTCCTGTAAGCGTTAGATTCGTAGATTTGATCCTTAAAAAGATCGAAAGCTTTGTCGGTCTTATTTACTTTGGCAAGTGCAATTTCAGTTACAGCACTTTTTGTTTGAAGTTCATCTTCTATCAACTTCTTGTATCGTTTTTCCGAATGGTTTAGAATTTTGTGTCCCCATTCATGTGCTAAAATAGAAATCAGTTGTTCCTCATTATTGATCCAGTTGAAAAGCCCCATGTTCACAATGAAAACGCCGTCTTGAATACAAAAAGCATTTGGTGTATTATCTCTTGCCACCAAAATTTTAATAATTTCTTCGCCGCTGTTCTGTTCATTTTTCAGTTTTCCAAAATAAGCTTCCAACCTGGAAGAAAATTCCGAGTTAAAAACATAATCCCTGTTCTTAATTTCTTTCTGAAATTTTTCCTGAAAAGCCGAATATGTTTTTGCCAATTCTCTTCCAGTCGCACCTGGATTGTGGCTTTTCAAGGTTTTCACATAAGCTTCATTGATGATTTTATACTCAGTCAAAAAAGTTTTACGTTGCTGGAAATCCGCAGTATCAATGGGTTTATATTCCTGAGAAAAGACAGGTGAAAAAATAAAAGTAAGAAAAAATAAAAGATATTGAGATTTCATTGCGCGTTAATAAGTAAGGAAACAAAAGTACATTATTTTGGGATTTGCAAAATGTTTCTGCAAAATAATTTCTTTACAGATTTAAACCCTAATTTTGCGTAAAGCACGAAAATGATCACAAAAATTTTAAAAGGTATTCTCATTGGTTTAGCGGCAATAATTGCCGTTACTTATGCACTTGGTTATGACTATTTGTTTAAAGCCATCGCGAAAACTTATTTGCGCGGAGAAACAGGTGCCACAATCAATGATGCCGGAAATTTCACCTCTCACGTAATCTCGAAAGGCAATCCTAGATTATGGATAAAGGATTCTACTTATAACAAAAAACCTCTACCGAAAGATTTAGTCAGTGATCTGAAAAAATCAAATACCTCTTCCTTTATCATTGTAAAAGAGGGAAAGATAATCCATGAGGAATATGCAGAAAACTCCAGTGAGATCAACAAGACCAACTCGTTTTCTATGGCGAAAGGAGTTGCGGTTCTCTTGCTGGGAAAAGCCATTGAAGAAAAAAAAATCAGAAGTTTGGACCAAAAATTTTCCGAATTTTTCCAAAATTATGAAAATGTGGAATTTGGAAAATATTTGACGATGGGTGAATTGGCAAGAATGGAAGCAGGTCTTAACTGGACGGAAGAATATAAAAATCCTTTTGGAGAAAATGCCAAAGCCTATTACGGCAAATCTTTGGAAAAAGCAGCTTTTCTGCGGGGTTTTAAAAATAAACCAGGAACTAAATTTGAATACCAAAGTGGCGCCACGCAACTTTTAGGATTTGCCCTAAGAAAATCCATGCGCAAAACTTTAGCAGATTACACCTCGGAAAAATTGTGGAAACCCCTTGGAATGGAACAGAATGCAAACTGGAGCACCGATGATTTCGGTATGGAAAAAGCCTTTTGCTGCATTCATTCCAACTCCCGGGATTTCGCCAAGCTGGGTCAATTATTTCTGAATGACGGAAAAGTAGATGATCTACAAATTATCAGCGCCAATTATTTAAAAGAAATGCAAACTCCCACGAAACTTTCTAACGGCGCTTATGGAATGGGACTTTGGATCAATAATGATTCCACGGTAAAACATTATTATTTTTTGGGATTATACGGACAGTACATCATCATGATCCCAGAAAAACAGATGGTAATTGTGCGAACCGGAATGTATAAAGATCAACCAAAAGATTCCAAAGGCCGACCTAAACAGGTAGAGTTTTTGGTGAATCAAGTGGTTAAAAGTTTCCAATAATTATTTTCCCTGCCTCTTTTCTTCATGATACATTTTACCAATTAGAGCCATTCAAGAAATAACGATAATTCAAATTAAAATTTTGTAAATTTGATACATTCTAAATAAGCTTTATGTTTGACCTACAAGATATTCGTGCGCAATTTCCAATTCTTTCTCAAAAAGTTAATGGAAAAGATCTGGTGTATCTGGATAATGCCGCAACTTCGCAAAAACCAACTTCGGTTCTGCAAAGTTGGCAAAAATACTACGAAGAAATTAACGCAAATGTTCACCGTGGAATCCATACATTGAGCCAATTAGCGACAGAGGAAATGGAACTTTCCCGCAGAAAAATTCAAAAATTCATTAATGCAAAAAATGAATTTGAAGTTATTTTTACGAAAGGAACCACGGAAGGACTCAACCTCATCGCTTATGCCGTAACCAACCTCATTAAGAAAGAGGATGAAATTATAATCTCGTACTTAGAACACCACTCCAATATTGTTCCGTGGCAAATGCTCTGCGAAAGAACCGGCGCGAAATTGAAAGTGATCCCGATGAACGACGATGGAACACTTCAACTGGAATTTTTAGAAGAAAATTTAAGTGAAAAAACAAAAATTGTTTCTCTGAATCAGGTTTCAAATGCTTTGGGAGTCATCAATCCTATTGAAGAAATTATTGCAAAAACACGCGCAAAATCTGCAGCGATGATTGTAATTGACGGCGCGCAATCGGTTCCGCATTTTAAAATAGATGTTCAGAAAATGGATTGCGATTTCTTTGTCTTTTCCGGACATAAAATTTACGCTCCCATGGGAACAGGAATTCTCTACGGCAAAGAAGATCTATTGCGTAAAATTCAACCTTTTCATGGTGGTGGAGAAATGATTTCGACCTGTTCTTTTGAGAAAACTACTTATGCAGATCTGCCTTTTAAATTTGAGGCTGGAACGCCAAATGTAGGCGGAAATATTGCGGTAGGAGCTGCCATTGATTTTATGGAAAAAATCGGTCACTCCAATATTCAAACGCATGAAAATGCCTTGCTTGAATATGCGCAGAAAAAACTTTTGGAAATTGAGGGATTAAAAATTTACGGTGAAAAAGCGCCTCGAACTGGTGTTGTTTCCTTTAATTTAGAAGGAATTGGAATCGCTTCAGACGTCGGAATGATTCTGGACAAACTAGGAATTGCGGTGAGAACTGGTCAACATTGTACACAACCGATCATGGATTTCTACAAAATTGCGGGAACAGTTCGCGCAAGTTTTGCGGTGTATAATACGTTTGAAGAAATTGATATTTTAACAGAAGGCGTAAAAAAAGCCCAACGAATGTTGAGCTGATTTTTATAACCGAAAAGTCACAAAACTTTCGACATTTTTAACTTTGTAATCAAAATTTATTGAGGCTTTAAAACTAATTTTCCAAAATTTGTTTTGCCGCTCCTTTAGTGTCTACTTTTTCGATAACCCTTGTACAAATTCCTTTTTCATCGAAAATGAAAGTGGTTCTTACAATTCCCATAAATTCCCGGCCCATGAATTTTTTCAGTTGCCAAACTCCAAATTTTTCTACTATATCTTTGCTTTCATCTGAAATTAAAGGATATTGAAATCCGAATTTTTCATGAAACTTCTTTTGTGCTTTTACAGGATCTGCGGAGATTCCTACAATTCGGAAGCCTTCTTTTTTTAAAGTTTCAAGGTGGTCATTCAAACTGCAAGCTTCTGCGGTACAACCCGGAGTATTGGCTTTTGGATAAAAGAAAATGACTAATTTGCTTCCGATAAAATCTGTAGAGTTTACGGTTTCGCCGTCTTGATTTAGACTTTGAAATGCTGGTAATTGATCGCCTGCTTTCAACATAATGTTTATTTTTGTTCAAATTTAAGTTTAAAATGACTAAAAAACAACGAGCCGCAATTATTCTAGATGAGCTGGAAAAATTATACCCAGAAGTTCCTATTCCACTCGATCATTTTGATCCATTTACCCTATTGGTTGCGGTGGCACTTTCTGCCCAGACTACGGATAAAAAAGTGAATCAGATTTCCCCAAAACTATTTGAAATAGCCGGCAATCCTTTTAAAATGAAAGATTTAGAAGTAGAGGAAATAAAATATATAATCAGAGAAATCGGTTTAGCAAATACGAAAGCGAAAAATTTAAAAAGAATGGCAGAACTTCTGGTAGAAAGACATAATGGAATTGTTCCACAGACTTTCGAAGAGTTAGAAAACCTTCCCGGAGTTGGCCATAAAACGGCATCTGTGGTGATGAGTCAGGCTTTTGGTGTTCCCGCTTTTCCTGTAGATACACATATTCACCGCTTGATGATTCAATGGAAATTGACTTCTGGAAAAAATGTAGTGGAAACAGAAAAAGACGCGAAAAAACTTTTCCCAAAAGATTCATGGAACAAATTGCATCTGCAAATTATTTGGTACGGAAGAGAATATTCTCCGGCAAGAGGAAACAACGAAAGAGATTTTTTACGGAAAATCCTTTTTGTGGAATCGCACTAAAAGGAAGGTAGTTAAAATCAGGGGCAATTGACCTCCGCATTTTAAAACGTAGATTATTTTTTCATCAAAAAAGCTACCTTACTCACCAAATCATCTATTTCGAAAGGTTTCGTTAGAAAATCATCGACTCCAGCAATTTCACTCAGTTTTTTTGCGTCTGGATGTGCAGACATCATAATAATTTTGATATGTTGTGTTTCTGGATTTCCCCTAATTTCCTTCGTTAAAGTTCGCCCATCATAACCCGACATGAGTAAATCTGTAATGATTAATTTGGGTTTATTTATTTTAATGATACTGCTAAATTCCAAAGGATTACAGCAAGATTCTACATCGTATCCTTCGGAGAGCAAGATGTTTTCAATAAGTTCACAAATCTCCTTATTATCATCTACAACCAAAATTTCCATAGTTTATTTTTTTAAATCTGTTGTCATTGGTAGCGAAAAGTAAAATTTGCTCCCTTTATTTTTTTCACTTTGAACCCAAATTTTGCCATTGTGCCGTTCCATAATATCTTTCACAATAAATAACCCGATTCCAAAACCCGGGAACGTTTCTTCATCATCGCCAGAAACTCTGTAAAATCTTTTGAATATTTTTTTCAACTCGTCTTTTTCCATGCCGATTCCGAAATCTTCTACAGTAACGATGGCACATTTTTTATCTACAAATAAGTCAACATTTACCACATTTGCAGCCGGAGAGTATTTTATAGCATTGGTTAAAAGATTGTTTAAAACCTGCGTAATCCTATCTTTATCTGCGTAAACCTCCACATCTCCTGTGTGTTTGAGCTCAAATTTTATTTGATGACTTTCTTCTGAAGCTTTAATGTCTTCAATGGTTTCTGTAACCAATTTTACAAGAGAAAAATCTCTTATTTTAAGTGGCAGTTTTCCGGATTCCATGCGGGAAATATCTAAAAGATCACCAATCAGGGAATTGAGTTTATTGACTTGATTTTCTATGGTGTTCAGGGAATTTACCAAAAATTGATCCTCGGAATCACCGCGCATTTTTTTCAGGAGTTGCACGTATCCTTTAATAGTAGTTACCGGCGTTTTCAATTCATGATTTGCCATTTTTATGAAGTCATTTTTCTGTTTTTCCTGGCGCTTCATGTCATCAATATCCGTACTCGTTCCAACCCATTTTTTTACTGTTCCAAACTCATCTAACTCCGGAAAAGCGCGGCTTAAAAACCAGCGGTACGCACCATTCTTATTCCGAAAGCGGTGTTCAAAAAAGAAAGGTTTTTTGGTGCGAACACTTTTGGCCCAAAGACGCACGTTTTCACTTTTCTCATCGGGATGTACAATGTCGAGCCAACCATCACCTTCTAAAAATTCATTATATTTTTTGCCGGAATAATTCATTGTCGCTTTATTAAAGTAGGTGAGACGACCATCTTTTTCCCCAATCCAGACAATTTGTGGCATTGAATCTGCTAAAAATCGGTATTTCTTCTCGCTATCATTAATCTTTTCCTCATAAATTTTATGTTCCGTAATATCTCGGATTGTGCCAGAAACATAAGGTTTCTGACCATCATCCGGCGTCAGCAATCTTCCGTATATTTCAATCCATTTCTCAGTGCCATCTCGAAGTATCATTTTTGTCTGGTAAAAAAGATCTCCGGTTTTCTTTGCTTCTTGTAAGGCGGTAATTCTTTGTGCTACAAAATCTTGGTGAATATGCTTTTCAAAAACTTCTGAGCTCATCTGTTCTGTTGCAGAATCGTACCCCAAAATTTCTAAAAACTGCGGCGAAAAATTATATTTCTCCTGGGTTTCAAAATCCATATCAAACCTCCCCAATTTACTTGCATCCATAGCGGTATTAAGTTGATGATGGCTTTGTTGCAGAAGAATTTCGTTCGTTTTTCTCTGCGTAACATCCTGCATCACACCCACCATTCTATTGGGTTCGCCTTGCTCGTCGAAAAAAATTTTTCCGGTAGTAGCAATCCACTTTTCCACGCCATTTTTGTCGATCAATCTTGCTTCATATTGGTAAACACCCGTTTTTATGGCGGTTTCAAAAGCTTTTCCCACAATCTCAAAACGGTCCTGTTCCGAAATATGATTTTGCATTTCTACATGAGAGAGTTTTTCGTGCTCTTCATAACCAAAAATTTTGGATAAATAAGGAGAGTGTATAACTTCTGAAGTTCTAATGTTGAGATCCCAGGTTGCAGTTTGGGAACTTTCTGTTGCGAGGCGCAAGCGTTCCTCGTCAGCTTTGATTTTATTTTTAGTGCTTACAAGATCTGTAACTTCTAAAACAACCGTGGCAAAATATTGTAATGCCCCACTTTCACTATAAATTGGCTGATAAATGAAATTGAAATAAACATCTTCTACAAAACCTTGGCGCTTCAATTTGATATTGTGTTCGGGAGCATAAAAAGGTTCCCGGGTATTTTTTACATTTTCGAAAATAGAAAGTAAATATTCTTCCGTTTCGGGGAAAATATCAAATATTTTCTTTCCAAAAACTTCTTCTTTACGCTTCTGAACTATCTTTAACCATGCCTCATTCGCAAACTCGAAAACGTAATCTTCATTGATCAATGAAAAGCCAAACGGTGTTTTTTGCAACACATTTTCAAGCACATTTTCTTTATTCTGAAAAAGTGAGAGTAGTCCTATATTATCCATTAAATACAATTTCTAATTATAAGTAAAATTACTTCTTTTATCTGATGAATCAGTAAAATATCCTACGGTTAAAAATTATCTAAAAAGCCCTAATTTAAAAGATCAAAAATCCTTCAAACGACCGTGACAATTATCGTGTAATTAATTTAAAAGCAAAAAGTACAAAACTTTAGAGCAAAATATTTTGAAACTAGAGTGATTTTTATTGCTTTTTTGCCCAGTTATCCATTTTTCGCTGCAATACATCTAATGGCAAACATCCTTGGTTTAAAACTTCATCATGAAATTGAGCCAAATTAAATTTACTACCAAGATTTTTTTGGTATTGATCCCGCAATTCCCGAATTTTAAGAGCGCCTATTTTGTAACTTAAAGCTTGACCTGGAAAAGCCATGTACCGCTCCACTTCTGCAGTTGCGCCACCTTCATCATAAGCTACATTACTCAGAAAATATTGAATAGCTTGTTCTCTTGTCATGGTTCCCGTATGCAAACCCGTATCAATGACCAACCGGACTGCGCGTAGCATTTGATCGCTTAAATAACCCATTTTTTGATACGGATCTGTGTATAATCCGAACTCTGGACCCAATGTTTCACAATAATGCGCCCAACCTTCTCCATAAGCACCGAACCAACCAAACCGCATAAACTTTGGTAAGCCTAAGTTTTCTTGCTGCAGAGAAATTTGGTAGTGATGACCGGGAATTGCTTCGTGTAAAAAAAGAGATTCCATACCAGAAGTTACATTAAATTCCTGTGGATTGGGAATTGGAATGTAAAATATTCCGGGTCTTTTTCCGTCTGGCGTTCCTGGCATATATTCTGCACTTGCACTTGCTTCCCGAAATTTTTCCGTCTGGCGGATTTCAAAACCGGTTTTTGGGGTGTTTCCAAACATGGTTTTTAGTTTCGGAGTAATTTTTGCCAAAATTCCCTTAAATCCTGCCAAAATTTCTTTGCTCGTTTTATAAGGCATGGCTTTCTGATCGGTTTTTAGATAAGTCAAAAATTCTTCCAGCGAACCAGTGAATCCCAATTCCTGTTTAATTTTTTCCATTTCTGCACGCAGCATGGCAACTTCACCTAAACCGATTTCATTAATTTCGTTAGGGGTTTTAGTAGTTGTGGTCCAGCTTTTTGCGTAGTAGGTATAAATCTCATTTCCTTTTGGCAAGCCATTAATTCCATCGCCAGTTCTGGCTTTTGGCAGGTATTCTTTTTCCAGAAAATCTGCCATTTTTTGATAAGCCGGAATAATTTTAGTGGAGATCATTTCCTTGTAAGCTGCTGTCAATCTTTCTTTTTGGGCAGAAGTGAAATTTTTTGGAAACTTTTTTACAGGACCATAAAATATATTTTTTTCGAGATCGGCAGTTGTTATTTCCTCTGCCTTCATTTGCGGAATCATTTTGGTGACCAGTTTTTTTGGCAAAACAAATCCCGTGGTAATTCCCTCCCGGAAATTTTCAATCGCTGTATTCATCCAATTTGGAAAGTTTTCTGTTCTCTTCAACCAATCCTCATAATCTTTTTCAGTTTTAAAGGGTTGGCTTCCTTCTCCACTTCCTAATAAAGGAAAATCCAAGGGTAATCCCCCAAATTGGGTGAAAGGAATTTTTTCCGGATGATAGGCATATCGTTCTACTTTATCCTTCAAGGTATAATCTAAAACATCAAATACCGTCTTTTTTTCGTCTGACAAATTTTTGTAATCTACCTTTTTAAGCTGATTCTGAACAGAATTGTAAAAGGAAATTTCGCCCGAAATAAAATCTTTGTCAATGTCGATGGGTAATTGATCATTGTATCTGTAATCTCCCTGAGCTGTAGCCTGTAGCGGATACAATTTTAAATACTGTTCGTAGTAATTTGCAGCTATGGAATCTAAATCCGCAGGAATTTCTTTGGCAACCGGCAAATCAGATTTCTTACAAGAAAGCAGAATTAAGGAGGTGAATATTGCAAAATATAGGACAGACAAAATGTTTTTCATAGGGATGAATTTAAGGGGACTAAATTAATTTAATTTTGTTGAAAATTCGAGAATAAAAATCAAAGGCAGAAAGTCGATGAAGCTCGTTTATTTTGGAAGCAAAAAAATGGCCTCATTTTGCTTTAAAATAGGTTAATCATTCTGTATTTCTAAATAATCTTTAAAAAACTTTGCACAATGGTGCTTTTTTTTATCTTTGTTGCACCAGTTTAAAAGACAATTTTTTAACATTATTTTTTCCTAAAAAAATGAAAGGGATTTTAAAAATCTATCATCCAGAAGAGACCCTTAAATATCACATCAAAAACACGTATTGCAAAGCCGTTTACAGCAACATGCAACATTTTTTAGAAGTTGAGATCACAACAGATGACTCTCTAGATCATGTGGAAGATGATTCCCTGCAGTATAATTTTCCGCAACTTTCCTTTTCTGTGCATGATTTTTTAATGGCTGATGAAGAAATTGCGGGTAAAATATTCCAAATCCAGGATTCGGTGGAAGATCAATATACTCAAGTTGATCTTTTTGATGATGAAGATGCTTACTTATCTGATAATGAACTGTCCTTCCAAAAAAATCAGGACGATCAACTGCAAGTCATTTGGCACGGAAAAATTGATGATTTCTACACGGGTTCTGCACAACCAATTCCTTTTAAACTGAAATGTCATTTTAAAGAAGATGAGATTGTAATAGACGAAGATTAGTCACCTCTCTTTTAGAAATATCCTAGGAAAATCCCTTAACATCTATAATATTAAGGTAATTTTGCCGTTCAACTTTATAATTCAAAAAGCTAAAAATGTTTTTACAAACTCCTACTCCAGTTATTAACACCACTACAGAAAAACACGTTTTCTCCCTTTGGGAAATCCTTTTTAATGGTGGAATTCTGGGAAACACCATTATGATTGCTATTTTTCTATTGGGGATTTTGGCACTTTATATCTTCCTGGAAAGATTTTTCTTCATCAAAAGAGCCTCTAAATCAACACCTAATTTTCTAGAGAATATTAAAGATTTCGTACAAGAAGGAAAAATTCAAACTGCCGTAGATTATTGCAGAACAATTGACTCTCCAGAAGCCAGAATGATCGAAAAAGGCTTAGCAAGAATTGGAAGACCTATTTCCGATATTTCTAATGCCATGCAAAATCAAGGTCAACTGGAAGTTTCTAAACTGGAAAAAAATCTCAATATTTTAGCTTCTGCTTCTGGTGCCGCTCCCATGTTAGGATTCTTAGGAACGGTGGTCGGTATGATCATGGCTTTCTTTGAAATCTCCAATGTAACCGGTGCAGTAAGTCCGAAACTTTTGGCATCTGGAATTTATACCGCTATGGCAACTACCGCAGTTGGCTTATTCGTAGGGATTCCAGCCTATTTTTTTTATAATATTTTAGTTACAAATGTGGACCGCCTGGTTTTAAAGATACAAACCCACGTTAATGAATTTCTAGACGCTTTAAATAAACCTTTGTAGATGGAATTAAAACGCAGAAACAGGGTAAATGCCGAATTCAGTATGGCCTCTATGACAGATATTATTTTTCTGTTGTTGATATTTTTTATGATTACAAGTTCCGCGATCAGCCAAAGTGCCATTGAAGTAAAATTACCCACAGCAGATGCCACTAATCCAAGTGTACAGGATCCTACGACAGTAACGATCAATGAAGCCGGAAAATATTTTGTAAACGATAAAGAAATTAAGAAAGAGGATTTAGAAAAATATTTGGTCAACGAATTGAAGGAAGATACAAGTCCAGCCTTCACCATTCGTGCAGATCAAAATACGAAGCACAAAGATGTCGTTTTTGTGATGGGAATTGCAGAAACGCACAAATATAATTTAGCAATCGCGACCACTGAATCAGAAACTAAATAATCTTTACAAGGAACAATTTCTAAAAATGGATTATACAATTCAACATAAAAACAACGAACAAAAAGACCGCACAAAAAGCATTCTGCTCACTTTGCTGATCTCTCTTATTGTTTTTTTAGGGATTTTCTTTTACACTTTTACCAAGATTACAGAAAAACCGGAGCAAATGACCACCATGCTCATTAATTTTGGAGATCAACAAAATGGAGCTCAACTTGAAGAACCCGCAAATCAGGAAGGAAGCTTAGCTGCTGAAACACAAATTTCGACTCCAGAACCAGTACAAGAAAATAGTACTGAAACCAAACCAGAGCCGAAAGTAGAGCCTGAAAAACCCGCAGTTAAAGAAAAAATAATTACAGGAACCAACACTAAAATCACGGCTCCCAAAGTAGAAAAATCTTCTAAAACAGCTAAAACAACAACCATAGCTACTCCTGCGAAAAAACCTTCAATTAAAACTTCTTCCCCAAAAGCTACTGCTCCAAATTCTAAAACCGGATCAGGCGATGGAAAAGGAACTGCAGCCATTGGTAATTTAATTAAAGGTAGAGGCACCAAGACCGGAACGCAAGGAACAGATGGTACCACCGGAAATAATGGTGATCCTCTCGGTGGCGACGGAAATGGAGACAGCAAAATCGGAATCGACCGAAAATTAATTGGATTTATTCCAGGGACGATGGGTCGTGGTGGTGCCCAACCTGCGCATAATTGTTCTGCAAGTGGCACCATCAGCGTTTCTTACACCGTAGATAAAGCCGGAAATGTGGTTTCTGCGCGGCGATTAAGTGGCGTTTCTGATCCGTGTGTTGCCGCAAAATCCGTTTCCTGGGTGAAAACTTATGTAAAGGCTGAAAAAGCAAACACTTCCTCCGCTGGTGTTTACAAAATTACGTTCTAGAATATTTTCAGTGTTTTTGGCGCCAAATTCCTGCTTTCACTACTCGCTTTTTTCTGATTTTTAAAATTAGAAAAAGAGTTCAAACATGCCGTTCAACCAAGGGCGCAGATTCGCTGCTTTACAAACTAGAAATTATTATTCAAGTTGTTTCTCTAAACCAAAAAATTTCGGGAATTTTACATCATGACTGCACAAGAATATCAGCAAGAAATCGATTGGCTTTTTCTGCAAATCCCAAGTTATCAAACTGAGGGCAAAATCGCTTATAAACCAGGTTTGGAGAACATCACCAAACTCTGCGAAGTTTTTGGCAATCCACAAAAAAAACTCAAAATGATTCATATCGGTGGAACTAATGGGAAAGGTTCTACCAGCAACATGCTCGCCTCAGTTTTGCAGGAAGCAGGCTTCAAAATTGGTCTTTATAATTCTCCACACCTCATCGATTTTACGGAACGAATTAAAATTAACGGTGAAAACTGTGACAAAGAATTTGTTTACAATTTCATTCAAAAACTGAGAACTTTATCGCCAGAAATAACCCCCTCTTTTTTTGAGTTCACCACCATCATGGCTTTTGAATATTTTTGGCAGAAGAAGGTTGATTATGCGATCATAGAAGTTGGATTAGGCGGAAGATTAGATTCTACGAATATCATTAAACCCATGATCACTGCCATTACAAATGTTGCATTAGATCATCAGGATATATTGGGAAATACTATTGAAGAAATTGCTTTCGAAAAAGCCGGAATCATTAAGCCAGAAACGGTAATCATTTCAGGAGATGAAAATCCTTTGATTAAAGCCATCATTAAAGCAAAAGCAGCAACAGAAAAGGCTTTTTTTGTTGATGCTACTTTAATTTCCACCGATTTAGAATCAGATTTAAAAGGAATTTATCAACGAAAAAATATAAAAGTTGTTGTAGCCTTAATTGAAGAATTAAAAAAAGAAGGTCTTGCCATATCCTCTACCGACATTGAAAAAGGACTTCTGAAGGTTCAAAAAAACACAAATTTTCTGGGACGGTGGTTTCAATTTTCTTCTGAGCCACTTGTTATTTGCGATACCGGACACAATCAAGCCGGGCTGGAACAGGTTTTTGCACAGCTCAATTCAATTTCTCAATTTAAACACGTCATTTTGGGATTTGTTCAGGATAAAAAAATTGCGGAGGTTTTACAGATTTTACCAGTTAACTCTATCTTCTATTTTGTGAAACCCAATGTAAACAGAGGGCGAAATCCAAGTGACTATGAAGCTTTACTGAAAAAATCGAAAATAAATTATAAAATTTTCGAATCTGTACAAGAAGCGTATCTTTTTGCTAAACAACACCTTAAAAAAGAAGAAATGATTTTTGTGGGCGGTAGCAACTTTGTAGTGGGAGAATTTTTAAAAAATAATTTGGAAAAGTAAAAAAACATTGTATATTTGCCGAACCAAAATTTGAGAAATCAAACAATGGAATCGGGCTCTTAGCTCAGTTGGTTCAGAGCATCTGGTTTACACCCAGAGGGTCGGGGGTTCGAATCCCTCAGGGCCCACCCAAAACTTCTCAAGAAATTGAGAAGTTTTTTTTA
>Ga0136636_10001423_pt1 | contig 13967 bp, 13 predicted proteins | sample AntDrymUQ8522106_2_FD_104653 | JGI IMG/M metagenome (GOLD analysis project Ga0136636, IMG submission 104653) | Polar desert sand microbial communities from Dry Valleys, Antarctica - metaG UQ852 (21.06) | ecosystem: Environmental > Terrestrial > Soil > Desert | place: Antarctica: Dry Valley... | reverse complement strand
GCCGTCGTCGCCGGTGAGCAGGACGAAGCGGTTGCCGTTGCTGTTCATCGCCGGGCCTGTCGCGTCAGCACAGATCGGGAATGACGGGCACCGGCACGCCCTGGCTGCCGCTGCCGGCTGTGCCCGGTGTGCCGGCTGTGCCCGGTGTGCCGGGTGCATAGCCACGCGGTGGTGCCGGCTGGGCCTCACCCGGGCTCACCGACACCGCCATCAGCTCGGGCAGCTGGTAGTCGGTCAGCGACAGTGCCTGGCTGCCCGGCAGCTCGCGCCAGCGGGTTGTGCCAGCAGCCACGGCGCTGTCTTCGACAAACAGGCGCAGGCCGTTGACCGCCTCCACGCCGGCCACGCGGCCGGCCTGGGTGCGCAACTCGTTGATCTCCACGGCGCGTCCACGCGGCCAGCCCTCGCCACGCGGGCCGCCGCCTTGCAACGGCCACAGGTAGCGCAGCAGGGCCTGCTCCACCTGGGTGATCACCGTCTGCTCGGTGGCCGGGTCGATCACCTCCAGTGCCACCGCCACGGCGATGCGCAGGTACTGGGGTGCCAGCACATACAGCTCGCAGCCGATCAGGCAGCGCGGCGCCAGCCAGGCATGCACGTCGGTCAACAGGCCGGCGCTGGGGCGCGGTGCCGCCGCCATGGCCATCGGCGCTGGCGGCAGCACGAACACGCTGACGACACCCGGCACATTGCGCCGCACCGCCAGCAGGCTGGCGCCGGGGAAGAAACCCGCCAGCGCATCGGCGCGCGCCACCGGGTTGAGCGGGTTGTCCCGCGCCAACAGGCCGAAATCTTCGGCGGTGACGGCGCGTTCGCGGTGGCCCAGAAAGGCGGGGATGCGGCGCTCGGCCTCGACCACGGTCTCGCCGTCCACGCCGCCGCGCAGCGGCCATTCCTGCCGCAGCTTCAGCCGGCCGCCGGGCAGGGCCGACATGCGGCCGGGTGGCAGATTGCCGCGGCTGCCGCCGCCATGGCGGTAGGCCGCTGCACGCACCCGTGCATTGGCCGGTGGGCGGCGGCCGCGCACGCCGTCGCCGAAGCGCAGTTCGCCGCTGGCGGCGTCGAGCATGTAGACCGCATCGTCAGGGCCCAGGCCGGCAAACTGCGGCACCGCAGCCCAGGCCTCGAAGCCGGTGGCCGCCTGCACGTCCAGCTGCAGGCTGGCCGCGTCGACGTCGCGTCGGGCCAGCGCCAGCACCTGGTCGGGTTGGCCGGTGCCCACGCCCGGCATCTCGTCGCGCACCACGCCCTGGCCCACCACGTCGACCGCGTTCACCGCGATGTGGCCCAGGGTGAGCTGCGGCTCTGCCAAGCAGCGCAGGCGCAGCCAGGCAACCACCTGGCCGGGCTGGATGTCGGCCGGCGGCTCGGGTGGCGCATCGCCCAGGCCGGCAAACTGCGGATCGATGGCCAAGGGCACGCGCAGCAGCGCTGCCTCACGCGGCAGGCGCAGCCGCGCCACACCGGTCTGCCGGCCGCCGCGCGAGCTGTCGGCCGGCGCTTCCAGCGGCAGCCAGCGCACCGTGCCGGGGGCACCCTCGGGGTCTGGCCACCAGGCCAGGTCCCATTGCAGCCGGCGTGCAGCCACGGTGGTGGCCAGGTCGCCGTCGGCATCGTCCAGCGGCGCCAGGCCGATGTTGAGAAGCTGGCCGGCGATCTGGACACGCACCCGTTCGGCGGCCGCCGGGCCCAGCGGTTTGGGCAGACACAGCGCCAGGTGGAAGGCGCCGTCCTGCGTGCCACGCAATGTCAGCGCATCGCTGCCTGGTACCAGGGTGGTGGGGCGGAACGCCGCCGGCTCGACGCCGTACTGGTCACGCAACTGCGCCAGCGTGATGCCCTGGGCCGCCAGCGCGGTGGCATCCAGCGTGCGCTTGGTCTGCAGGCGCAGCATCAGCGGCATGGGCTGCAGCTCGCCCACGGTGCTGAAGGCCACGTCACCGGCGCTCAGTGCGGTCTCGCTGCGCAGCAATGGCGGCAGCGCGCCGCGGCCGTCGGCGGCCACCGCGTCGATGCTGACCACACCACGCGCCGGCCGTGCCGGGCGCAGCGGGACTTGCAGCAGGTTGAGAAACGCGCGGCGCTGGCGCTCGGGGATGCGGTTGGCGCGGTAGATCACCGTCTCGGCCAGCCAGGCGAACATGTCCACCAGGGCATGCACAGGGTCACCCGGCACCAGCGGTGCCATGTCGGGCAACTGGTGGGCCAGCCGGGCTTGCAGTTCGGCCACCAGATCGTCGAAGCGGCGGTCGTCGAGGTTGGGCAGGGGCAGCATGGTGGGGGCTCGTCAGGCTTGGCCGAGGGTCAGGCTCAGGTCGAAGCGCTCGCTGCGGCCGCTGCTGCGCAGCCGGTAACGCACCGACAGGTTCACCTGCGATGGCGCCTGGGCATCGGGCAGCGCCCGCACTTCGTCGACCTGGATGCGCGGCTCGTGGCGGGTGATGGCCCGCTGGGCGGCATCGGCCAGCAGCGCCCGTGTGGTTTCGTTGTTGGGCTGGTGGATGAAGTCGCGGATGCCGGCGCCGAAATCGGGCCGCATCAGGCGTTCACCCGGGCGGGTCAGCAGGATGTTGAGCAGGCTGTCGCGCAGCGCCGGCTGGCCGCGGCGCCAGGCCAGGCGGCCTTGCGTGTCCAGGCCGTCGAACAAGGGCCAGGACACAGGCTGAAGTTGACTGGCAGGCGTGACCGGATCGCGCATGGCACTCACTCCTTCAGCGCCTTGATGCACAGCCGGGGCAGGCTCAGCATGGCCCAGGGCAGCCAGAAGAACAGCAGGTTCAGCAGGCTGACGATCACCATCAGCAGCACCATCGCGCAGATGGTGATCACCGGCAGGCTGAAGCTGAAGCTCCAGCAGACACCGGCGCGGTTGCCAGGGCCGCCCGCTTCTGGCGGCATCGCGGGCTTGATCTTGCGCAGCACATTGGCCAGCGATTGCGGTGCCAGCAAGGTCAGGCCGTTGGGCATGCCCCGTTTCAGGTCGGACAGCGACGGCAACACCACGGTGGTGGGCCGCTGGGCTTGCGGGTCGAGCGGCGCGGCCACCCGGAAGGGCAGGCTGGCCGGGCCCCAGCTGATGCGCTCACAGCCGCAGTCGTCGAGCCAGCGCACGAAGGGCTGCAGGATGAAGCGCTGGTCGTCACCCGGGCCGAAGCGAGGCAGTTGCAGCCCCACTTCACTGCGCGCCGTGGCGCGGGCACTGCGCAGCACCAGCAGCTGGCGCAGACCGCTGGCCTGGCTCTCGCTCAGGTAGAGGTCGTCGTTGCGCTGCCCCGGCGCGGCGCCAGCGGGCAGGCGGCTGTTGCTGGCCGACAGGCTGCCACTGGCGACTTGCGACAGCCAGGCCTGCAGGGCGTCGGCACTGCGCGCCAGCCAGGCCAGCACCGATTCACCGCGCGCGCTGTCGGGTACGCCGGCGTAGTCTTGCGGCCGCCGGTTGCTCTCGTAGGGCACGAAGCGGATCTGTGCCAGCAGATTGCGCAGGCCGGTGTTGTCATCGTCCCGCGCGTCGGTGATGCGGTGGCGCACCAGCAGCATCTCGACCCAATCGGCCAGCGCTGCACTGCCAACGCCCTGGCGCACCAGCAGGCCGTCGCCGGGCTGCCATGCGCGCGCACCTTGGGTGCCGAGCGGCCAGGCCAGCTCGGCGCCGAAATCAGGCCCGCCTTCGGCCACCCCGGGCACGGTGGCTTCTGCGGTTTCGCGGGCGCTGCCCGATAGGGGCACATAGCCCCACAGCAGGGTGTGGCTGCGTTCCACACCCTGGGCATCACGCCGGCGCACCAGCAGGGTGTGCATCGGCGCGACGGCCTCGCCGGTGGCCGCTGGCTCGGGCGTGCGGCGGGGCAGCAGCCCGCGCTGCTGCAACCGGCGCGCCAGGTCGGGCTCGGCGTCGGGGTCGATGGCCTGTTCGCCGCTCAGCGGCACCCAGCCCAGCGCGCGGCCGTCGGCCAGCATCCAGCGCTGGGGTGCCTGGCCGTTGACCAGGCGGCGGATCACCAGGCCGCCGCTGACGACCTTGCGTGGGTCGTACGCGGGCTGGCCAGGCACGCTGCAAGCCAGCTCGCAGGCGGCGATGTAGAAGCTGCGGTGCATCGGCAGGCGCAGCGTGGGCGCGTCTTGCCAGCGGCCGAAGCGGTCTTGCCGGTACCAGGGCTGGGCGGCGGTGCCGCTGAGCCGGCCACTGGCGGCGTCGCCCAGAAAGCGTGGCACGAAGGCGTCTTCGTCGTAGTGGTGCAGCGTGCTGCCTTCGCCCGCTGCAGCGAACCAGGGGCTGACGAGCACGGGCACATGCCTGGCGTGCTGCGCGTGCACGGTGCCGTTGGCCGCGCCGTTGGTCGGGCTGTTGGCCGGGCCGGTTGCGGCACGCTCTCGCGGGCGGTTGGCGACCGGGTTCACCAGATATTCCCCGCGCCGGGCGTGTAGCTGGCCGACACCACCGATTGGGCGATCAGCGTGTCGCACTGCACCACGCCCGAGAACTTGCTCATGCCCGCATCCACTTGCACCATGCCGGCCGACACGTTGACCTGCGCCGCATTCACCACCACCCGGCCGCTGCCGGTGATGGTGATTTCGCCGGGCTTCATGTCCAGCTTCTCGCCGGCCATCTCCAGCGTGGCCTGGCCACCGCCGGCGTCGGTGAGGGTGAGGTGGTGGCCAGCGGGCGTGCGGATGTCGATCTGGCTGCCGCCGTCGTCCATCAGCACCTGCATGCCGCCGGGTGTGCGCAGCAGGTAGCGGTCTTGTACCGGGCTGGCATCGGCGGGTGGTTGCCTGGCGCCGGTCCACAGCGCGCCCAGCACCACCGGCCAGTCGGGCGCGACGAAGGCCAGCACCACCAGTTCGTCCACCCGGGGCAGCAGGCTGACGCCGTAGTCGGCGCCGGCGCTGGGCACCAGCACTGCGGCCCAGGCCTCCAGGCCGGTGGCATGCAGGCGCACCTGCACCCGGCCGCGTTGCTCGGGGTCGTTGTTGTCCAGCACCTGGCCCAGATGCAGCTCCTGCCCGGGGCCGGGGCTGTGGATCGAGCGGCCTGTCATGGGTTGCCGCCAGGCCAATCGGGCCGCTGCACCTGCAGGCGCGTTGTCAGGCCCTGCTGGTTGTTGAAGTGGTGCCAGCAATCGGCCACACGGTAGCGGCCGGCCAGGCGGGGCGACACGCCGGTGAGCGTGATCTCGCGGCCGCCGCGCAGCCCGGTGGCGCCCACGCAGACGATCTCGCCATGGATGAAGCGGCTGGCCAGCTGCCGCAGGTGGCCATCGGCCAGTGCCTGGGCCTGGGCTTGGTCCCGCGGCACCGGGTGGGGGCGGATGGCCTCGCCACCCCAGCCCAGCTGGCGCAGCTGGCGGCCGGCCGTGTCGCCTGCCGGCGCGGGTTGCAGTGCGCTGGCGCTGGCCCGCAACGGCTCGCCAGCGGCCAGGTCGAAGCCCTGGGCCACGGTGGCTTGCGGTTGCTGCGCCAGATCGGCGATCAGCCGCACCTGGCTGGCATTGCCACCGGCGTCGAGTGTCAGCGGTTGGGCATCGGCGGCTTCGGGGCGGGCCCACAGCTTGCCGTCCTGCAGGCGCAGCGGCACGGCCAGCGGGGCCAGCAGCCGGCGCAGAAATGCCAGCGCGCTCTCGTTGTGCTGCAACCAGTCACGTGTCGCGCCGTCCACCTGCACGTCGGCCTGCAGGCCGGCGCCCTCGGCAGCCTGTTGCAGCAGGCTGTCCAGTGACATGGCCTCCCAGCTGCGGCTGCCGCGCTGGCGCGCCAGGCGGTGCAGGGCGTCTTCGGCCAGCAGCAGCAGGCGTGGCGGGCCGTCGCCGTAGCGCTCTTCCAACGCGGTGATCTCGCCCTCGAAACCTCCTGGTTGGTCGCCCCACTGGATGCCCAGCCTGCTGCCCAGGCGCAGGTGGTTGAAGGCAAAGCCCGGCGCGCCGTCGGCCTGCACACCCCAGTTGGCGAGCGTGAGCTCGGCATGGGCCATGCCGTCAGCCGGCAGGTGGATGGCCAGCGCCTGCACCGCGCCCTGCAGCGCGGGCGTGGCCTGGCCGTCCACCGTGAGTTGCGGCCGGGCACTGACCACCGCGAGATCAGTCGATGGCAAGGCGGGCCTCCCGTTCAGCCGCCAGATCGCGCAGGCCCAGCCAGGCTTGCAGCGCAGGCTGGGCTGGGGGCGCAGCGGCGTCGGTGGTGGGGGCGCTGGTGGAGGCGTCGGGCTCGTCGACCACCACCGCGTCCAGGTCCTGGATGATCACGGGCATCAGCGTGGCCCTCCAATGCTGACCGAGGCACCCATGCGCACTGCGCCTGCGCCGTTGCCAGCCCCAGCACCGGACCCAGCACCGGCCCCGGCACCGGCCCCAGCACCGGCGCCATCCCCCATGCCACTGCCCGGCACCATCACGCCGGCCTCGGCGGTGAAGCGTGGGTTCTCCAGGCCGTTGAAGTCGGCCACCAGGCGCCAGTCCAGCGGGTTGCCGCCGGCGGCCTGGGTGGCGCTGGCAGCGGTCTGGCCGGCCCCGCCGGCGCCCAGCGTGGGCTGGTCGCGCGCGGCGGCCTGCTGGTCGTTCTGGTCGAACTGGTAGCGGTCTTCCTTGAAGCTGAGCGCCAGCGTGGCGCGCAACGGAATGCCCTCGGGCGCAAAGAAGTCCAGCGTCTCGCCATAACTGGCCAGCATGCCGGTGAACTGGAAGCTGCCCCACTGGATGCGGCAGCGCCGGGGCGCCTGCGGCTGGCCGTTGCGGGTGGGTTGCGGCTGCATGAAGGCATCGGCAATGCGCCGGGTGAGGCTGCGCACATCGGTGTTGGCAGCCACCGTCCGGCTGCCGGCGCTGCCGCCGCCAAAGCTGGCCTGCACGCTGGTGTCGAAGACCAGCTCCACTGCCAGGCTGCTCTCGCTGCGGTCGACATACTGGCCGGCGCCGCCGCCGCGCGCCGGGCGCAGGGTGTTGGCCAGCGTCACGCGCAGCGTGGACGGGTTGAACTGCACGTCGATGTGGGTGGATTCATCGGTGTCGGGCCGGTCTCCGATCATCGGGATCAGCTTGGCGCGAACGATCTTGGGGGCGTCCATGGTCTTGTCTCGCTTCAGCGCCGTTCCAGCACCAGGCCTTCATGCACCAGATGCAGTTCTTCGATGGCCACCTGGCTGGCGGTGGCTGACAGATCGGGCCCCTTGAAGCGGGTAGGCAGGGCCTGCGCCAAGCGCCACACCAGGGCCGGTGCGTCGGGCTGCTGCGGGCGGAAGACCTCGATCACCGCGCTGTAGCGCAGCGCGTAGTCGGCGCCGCGGGTGGTGGCGTCGAACCAGTTCCACAGGTCGGCGATGGCGGTGATGCCACGCTTGAGCACCACTGGCGCAAAGGTGGTGGGGCCCGCCAGCTGCACTTCGCCCCAGTTGCGGCCGCCTTCCTTCAGGGCCTTTGGCGCCATCGTGGCCTCCAGCCCGCTCACTTCGCTGAAGGCGCCCTGGCACAGCACCGGGCCGTCACCGTCTTGCGCAAACAGCTTGACGTGAAAGCGGAAGGCGATGAACAGGTCGTCCGTGGCGGCGTCAGCCATGGCCCGTGTCTCCATCCAGGCGGGCATCCACACGTGCCGTGCCGTCGGCGCGGTCGTGCACGAAGCTGATGCGGATCAGGTCGATCGGGAAGGCCGGTGCCAGTTCGATCTCGAAGGCCAGCGTGCTCTCGGCGCTGTCGCCAGCGGCCACCGCCTGGATGCGAAACGCCTGCTCCGGCCGTGCGCCACGCAGTGCGCCGGCCGCATGCAACTGGGTGAAGAAGTGGCGCAGCGCCTGTTCGGGCCGCGGGTCTTGCGCATCCACGTCGAACAGCAGGCGCTCCCCCAGGGCCTGCAACTCGCGCCGCAGCCAGCCCATGAAGCGCTGCACCTCGGCGCTGCGCCAGTCGGCGCGCGCACGCTGGGCACGGGGCATGTTGGCCAGATCGGCGCTGGGCAGCACCGGCACGGGCAAGGCCTCGTCATCGAGCATGGCCCGGCCGTTGCGCTGCACCAGAACGCTCAAGCCTGCTGCGCGCCAGGCGGCCGCCTGCTGGGCACTGGCTGGCGGCCAGGGCAGGGCGCCTGCGGGCAGTGCACGCGCTGCGGCCGATCGCCACGGCCCGAAGCGCTGCGCCACCCGGGCCTGCAGCCCGGCCACCATGCCGCTGGCCGACACCAGCGGCCGGCCCGGGCCACGCAGATAGGGGTAGAGCCATTGCACCTGGCGCAGTGCATCACCCAGGCCGGCCGCTTGTTGCGCCAAGGCCAGCCAGGGCGCTGCCGGGGCGGGCAGTTCACCAGCAGCTTGCACGGCAAAGGGCACGCTCATCAGGCACATCAGGTCGGGCCGGCGCCTGGCCAGCGTGCGGGCGATCGGCGCCAGGCTGGCGGCCAGGTCGGGGCTGACATCGGCTGTGGGCATCTCGGTGGCCAGGCGGCGCTCGCGGTGGCCATCGTCGCTTGCGCTGCCCAGCGGCAGGAACACCGGCTCGGGGTTGGGCAGGCGCAGCCGCGGCACGTCGGGCAACCGCGCCGGCACCTGCAGCCGTTCGAGATCGGGCAGCAGCAGCAGGCCGGCGCGTGGCACGGCCAGCGCACGGTCGAAGGCGCCCAGGCCGGCCGGTGCGGCCAGATCGGGCCGCACTTGCGGCAGAAAGCCGGCCACACCTGCCGACTCGGGCACCCGCAGCACCCACAGCGTGCGCGTCTCTTCGTAGCCGGGCTCATTGCCGTCGAAGAAGTCTTGCACCGCCCAGGGCAGCCAGGCGGTATTGCCGGCCAGGCGGCTGGCTTGCGCGGTGGGTGCGCTGAAGGCCTGCGGGAACAGGGTCTGATAGTGCCCCAGCGAGCGGATCGGCAAGGGCAGGTGCTGCAGCGCCCGCAACTCGTCGTCGCTCAGGCCGGGTTGCGGCGCCGGCAGGCTGGTGCCGCGCTGCCAGGCCCGCAGCCGTGCCACCTCGCCGGTGAAGCCCAGCGCGGCGATCTCGGCCAGCATGGGCTCGTCACGCGCCACCCGGTCCCAGCGGGCCGGGCCCTCGGGTGGGCAATGGCCCAGCATCACCACCTCCAGTGGCGCAGGCCGCGCCGGGGCGGGGCGGGCATCCAGCGCGATGCGGCGGTCGGCCAGCAGCATGGTGGTTGTCGCGTTGGTATCAGGTTGGATGAGCGTGGGGTGAAAACCGGTCAATCCTGCTCGATCATCTCGACCGACAGCACCAGCTCTTCCATCGCCACATCACCACCGCCCTTGGCAGTGAGGGTGGGGCCGGTCCACTTGCTGGGCATGGCGCCCACCAGCTTCCAGCTGAGCACGGCGTCGCTGCGGTCTTCGTTCATCAGCTTGATGGTGATGGTGCGCTTGGCCTGTGCCAGCTTGCCCTCGCGCAGGGCCTGCAGCCACTGGTAGAGGTTCTGTGCGCCGATCACGCCACGCTTGAGGGTGACGTCGCCCGACTTGTGGATGCCGGGGATCTTGCTGACGTAGTTGACCCTGGCATTGCCGGCGCGGTACTCGGCAATGGTGACCTCGGCGTTCAGGCCCGACACCTCGGAGAAGCCGGCCTGCACCTCGGTGCCCTGGCCGGGCTCGAGCTCAACCTGGAAGTTGAAGGCGGAATAAGGGGTTTCGCGAAAAGTAGCCATGGCTAGCTGCTCCGGTTTAAGCGTCAGCGGTCTTCTGACCGATGCGGAAGATCACAAACTCGGCAGGGCGCAACGGCGCCACGCCCACCAGGCAGACGAGGCGGCCGTTGTCCAGGTCGTTCTGGGTCATGGTGCTGCGGTCGCAGCGCACGAAGTAGGCTTCCTTGGGCGTGCTGCCCAGCAGCCGGCCGCCGCGCCATTCGTTGAACAGGAAGTCTTCGACAGTGCTGCGCACATTCGCCCACAAGCCCTGGCCGTTGGGCTCGAACACCGCCCACTGGGTGCTTTTCTCGATGCTGCGCTCCAGGTACAGGAAGAAACGCCGCACGTTCACATACTTCCATTCCGGGTCGCTGGACAAGGTGCGCCCGCCCCACACCCGGTGGCCGCGCCCGGCAAAGCTGCGCAGGCAGTTGATGCCGTTGGGGTTGAGCAGCTCCTGCTGGAAGGCGTTGATCTCCTGCTCGAAGCCCAGCGCCCCCAGGACCACCTCGTTGGCCGGGGCCTTGTGCACGCCGCGGTCGACATCGGTGCGGGCGTACACACCAGCGATGAAGCCCGACGGTGGCAGGGTGATCTCGCGGCGCCCGCCAGTGGGGTCGCTCACCACCACCCAGGGGTGGTACATGGCCAGGCGCGAGTCGTCGAAGTCATTGCGCATCTCGCGCACCTGGGCCACGCTCATGCCCTCGCGTGCATCGACCAGGCCCACCCGGTAGCGCATGCGCCGGCAGTGCGCCTGCATGGCCAGCAGCACACCGGCGTGGCTGGCGGCATGCGCGGCGGCGGCAGGCACCATCACGATGGCGATGTCCTCCACATCCTCCAATGCGGCCAGGCCGGTGCTGCCCAGCAGCTCATTGGTCTCGCCGGTGTAGTCGATCGGTTGGGGAACCATGCCGTCGCTGCCGTTTTGCAGCGCGATCAGGTAGCGGGGTTCGTCCAGCGTGCCGGCGGGCGGGTTCAGCGCCGGGCCGTCGCACAGCGACAGCAGCGCCGCCAGCACCGTGGCGCCGGTGGCGCCTGCACCCACCGTGCACTGGACGGGCGAGCTGAGCGCATCCTGCCGGCGCTCGGGTGTGGCGGGCAGTGCCGTGGCCAGGCTGTTGGCGCCAGTGGGCGCGGTGCTCAGGTTGCCGTAGGTGTAGACCACCTCGCCGTTGCGGCCGCCGCTGCGCACGTCGATGGCGAAGCTGCGCTGCACCACCACCGCACCGGCCGCCCCGGCCACTGCGGCCAGGGCCGACAGCGGCAGCGTGAGCGGCGCGGCCACGCCGGGGTTGAGGTGGTTGTCGGCACTGACGCTGAAGGTCTCGCCGGTTGCGTCCAGCGTGCCGCGCAGCGTGCGCAGCGTGCCCCAGTGGGCCCCGCGGGTGAAGGCGCTGAGGTCGACGGCGTCGCTGCCCAGGCTCAGCTCGGCGGTGGTGCCGTCGCTCAGCGGGCCGGATGCCGGCTGGCGCGCAAACACCCGTGTCAGCCGGGCATTGGCCGGCAGCGCGGCCACGGTGAAGCCGGTGATCTGGCCACTGGCCACGGCCACCGGATCACCAACACCGGCAGTGGATGCAATGCTGGCGCGCTCGGCCTGCACCTCCAGCACCGCGCCCGCCAGGCGCACGATGGCGCTGGCATTCACCGGGTATTGGCCGGCAGCCAGCGGGCCCACCCCCGCCGCAGCGGCCACGCCGCTGGCCTGCAGCAGGTAGGTGGTGTCGTTGCGCGCGGCGCCTGGGGCCAGGGTTTCGCTGCGCAGCAGGTTCTCGCCGCCGCGCCAGTTCAGCTCCAGCCAGTACCCGCCCTGGTTGCCGGGGAAGCGTGCGCTGAAGGTCAGCACATTGCCGCCATCTACGCGGCTGGCACGCGCGGCGCTGCCGCCGCTGCCGTTGGCTGCCGTGCCGTTGACCCCGGCGATCACCCGCATCACATACAGCTGCTTGCCGCCGTTGTCGAAGAAGGCGCGTGCCGCATGCGCCGTGTGGTTGAGCACCGGGGTGGTGTCGAACACCAGGTCTTCGGCATCGCCGAACACCCGCTCGTAGTCGGCATAGCTGGTCACCACCTCGGGCACACCACGCAGCGGCCCGGTGCGGGTGGGCCCGACCAGGCCTGCCACGCTGGTGCCCACGCCTTCGATGGACTTGTTGCGGAAGCTGGTTTCCTCGATGTAGACACCAGGTGCAAGATATTCGGGCACGTCGCTTCTCCTTCAGGCCGCCGGTTTCAAAGTGCCGGTGGTGGGTTGAACTCAGGACACTTGCAAGACCAGACTGGTCTGGCCGGGGCTGGCCAGCGCACTGATGCGGCCCGGGCTGATGGCAATGTCGAGCTGGTTGCGCCAGCGGGGCAGTGCGGCGCTGCCGGTGCGGATGCGGGCCGTGGGCTGGGCATCGGGGTCGACTGCCGGGGAGCCTGCCGCCACGGCGCGGGCGCGCAGCACGGCGGGGAAGCTGGCTGCGGCGCCGGGTGCGGGCATGGGCAGGCGCTGCAGTGCCAGACTGAATTCCCCGGCGGCATCGGCCTGCGCGGCATACACCAGCGGCGTGGCCAGTGGCGGCGACACGGTGAGCTGCAACAGGGCCCAGGGCAGGGCATCGCCGGCTGCATCGCGCACGCGGCCACGCAGCCCGCCTTCAGGCCCGAATGCCGTGCCATGGCTGCTGCGGTACAGCCGCAGCCGGTGGCCGTTGCCGTTGCCGGCGTCGAGATTGAAGGGCCGTGGCAGGAACACGCCCATGGCATCGGCCAGTGTGCCCTGCAGCACGTACAAGGCCTCGGCGGGTGGCAGCAGGTCGGCTGCGGCCGCGTTGCCCGGCAGGCTGCGCCGCAAGCCCGCCGGCCGGCTGCGCCACAACACCACGCGTCCGCTGGCCTGCGGCACCAGGCGCAGGTCTGCCGGGCCACGCAGCACCCGCAGTTGCAGCGCTGCAACGGGCACCGGCCGCCGCGCCTGGCCTTGAACGCCGCTGGCGTCGACCCACTCCAGCCAGCCGCTGCCGTGCAGCACCGTGGTCTCGAGCGTGCTGGCGCTCATGCACCATCCCCCTGGCCCACGGCGGCAGGAAACACCAGGGTGCGCACCAGCGGGCCGTCGGGCTGCACCTCGACCGGCAGCAGTCTCAGGGTCTTGACCAGATAGGGCGCGCTCAGCCGGTAGTCACCGGGCAGGCTGTCCCACAGGCGCATCAGGTCTTCGGTGCTCATGTCCTCCGGCAGCACCTGCACCACCTCGTCGGCGCCCCAGCCCGGGTCGGCCGCGCCGATGTCGCCGGCGCCCAGTACCAGGGTGCTGCCGATGGCCTGCATCGCCGCAGTGATGTAGGCCACCTCGATGTCGGCGCTGACGGTCCAGGCGATCAGCAGCAGATGCAGGTTGACCGGCAACTCCGGACGCGGCCGGCGCTGGCCTTCAGCCGGCGGCAGGTAGCGGTTGCGGCCCACCGGGTCGATGCTGATGCGGTGCAGATAGACGCCCAGTGCACTGGTGGCTGGCGCGGGCGCGGCGAGCAGGGTGGACGAACTCATCACGTTGACGGTGACCGGGCTGCCCATCAGCGCGCCCATGTGCCGCTCCAGCCGCGACTTCAAGGCTTGCAGGACTGCGAGGGTGGCTGCGTGTGACGCCATGCCGGCCAGTATGGAGAGGCCTATACGCCATGAGAAGCGGCCAGCACCACGGCGCTACGTCCTTCTGTGGACGCGGGCTGCCCCCCCTGCCCACGCCAGATGGGCCACGGCGCCAAGCCACTGGGGAATGCCCTGACGCGGAGACTTCAAGAGCGCATCACCCGATGAGTTCGCGACGCCGGTTTCCGGAATCGGCATGCGTCGGGCGTTGCCGTGGCTGCGATGGCCCAGTGCAGACAAGGTCCGCATCGGTGTGCGGGCGCGGTCTCGGCTTCCCCGGCTTGGGATGCGTCCCCGTTCTGGTCAACGCGCCTGCCAGGCACTGGCTACATTGCGACGGCCCGGACAGCCGTCTGGACGGGGCAGCGGGCAATTGCCGCCTTCCATCTCAGTGGGTAGGGGATTCGAATCCCGCCGTCCCGACCAGTTGCATTCGATGGCTCAGCCTCCAATAGGCGCTGACCCGTTTAGCCTCTCGGTGTGTGCAAACTGCGGTCAGGTCGCACCCCGGCCTTGATCCAGCTCCGTCGAAGCGGCATTCCGCCGGCACGGCTGGCTACGACGACGCAGCCTGGCGAGCCTGGCAAGGGCAGCGGTTCGGCGCCGGGCTGGCGGCGGGGGCACAGCGCCAGGCGGCTGAATCCGACACCGGCAATTTCTGCCATGGCGACGTGCCGGCATGGCCGACATCTGCCTGGCCAGCGTCATCG